>Ga0082212_10012850_pt1 | contig 10521 bp, 5 predicted proteins | sample TergutNt197P3_FD_71548 | JGI IMG/M metagenome (GOLD analysis project Ga0082212, IMG submission 71548) | Neocapritermes taracua P3 segment gut microbial communities from Petit-Saut dam, French Guiana - Nt197 P3 | ecosystem: Host-associated > Arthropoda: Insects > Digestive system > Gut ...
GTCCGCTTTTTGAATCCGACCGCGAGAGAATCAGCGTAAGCATTAGATCCGCGATGGACGGAAAAGACGATGTGTTTGAGGAATTGACAGGAAGGCTCGAAAGGTACCAGGACGGTGTCAATGTTTTATCCGAGCAGTCCGGCAGCAGAACGTTCGGTACGCTTGCGGTGGCGGAATTTCTGGAAACCACATCTAAATTGAATGCGGATACGTGCCAGCTTTGGACACAGATTCTCGATCAGCTTGAAATTGAGATTCGGCATAATACCAGGCTTGCCTGGGGAAGAATAATTTTATACCTGGTGATAGTGCTGATTTCCCTGGGGCTCGCGATTGGTTTTGTGATATTCATCACCGTTGATATTAACCGGTCGGTCAAACTTCTCAATACGCTCTTCAAGGGGCTCAACGAAAACGATCTGACCCTGTCGTTAAGGGTAAATTCCAAAGATGAATTTGGAGTGCTTATGACGGCTTTCAACGGCTTTCTCAACATCCTGCGATCCACGTTCGGAAGTTTTAAGCAGAGTGCCCAGCTTGTAGCGAATTCGGTTTTCGATCTTTCTTCGTCGTCCAAAGAAATTACAACTACCGCGAATGAACAGTCCGCCAGTGTTTCTGAAATTGTCAGTACCATGGAAAGCAGCAAGAATCTTTCCGAGCAGATCGCGCATAAAACTACCGAGGTGGCCAATCTCGCCAAAGAAACACAGGAGTTAAGCAGCAAGGGCGCGGAACTCCGGGAAGCGAACCAGACCATGATGGAAGATATCCGGGATCAGAATCAGAAGATTATCAGCGAGATTCGGAATCTGTCGGACATGATTGTACGGATTAGTGAGGCTATACGCATTATTGACGGCATAGCGGATCAAACAAAGCTTATCGCGTTTAACGCGTCGCTGGAAGCGTCTTCTTCCGGAGAAGCGGGATCCCGTTTTTCCGTGGTAGCGTCGGAAATAAGGCGTTTCGCGGATAATGTTGTGGAATCCACAAAAGAGATCAAGCAGAAAATAGAAGAGGTGCAGGGCGCGTCGCAGACATTGATAGCCGAGGCAAACAGCGGTTCCAGGCAGATTGAAGTAGGCTATGAAAGAATGAGCGAGCAGAAGATAGTGTTTGAGAATATTGTTGATAATTCCCAGAATGTCGCGATCAGTTCTCAGCAGATCTCAAACCTGAGTAAACAGCAGGAACTGGCTTCATCCCAGATTTTCACCGCCTTAAAGGAAATATCCGCCGGTGTAAAACAATTCGTGATAGCCACTTCTTCCACTTCCAAAATCGCCGACAGCCTGAACGGTATGTCCGAAGAATTAAAAGGAAAAGTGGAAAAATACCGTACCGAAAACTAAGGGGCGTTTATGTTAGGACACATTCTCCTTTTTATTGCCGGAATTGCAGTGACCGGGGCGATTGTATTTCCGGTTCTGCGTTTCTATCTGAAACGGGTCCGCGAATTGGAAACCCAAGCCGAACAGTCCGCCAGAGATGCATCAGGTTTTAGGGATAAAACCGTTAAACTAGCCGCCGCTGTAAAGGAATCCGCAGGGGCCGTTTCTCTTTCAGGTCAGGGCGGCAGTATCTCCGGGGGCAATCAGGCCGGCAGTATGGAAAAAATTGAAAACACGATCAATGAAAACGCCCGGATAGCGGCGGAAATTGTGGAAAAAACCGGCAGTGTTGCCACCATTGCTTCCAAAATGGAAGAAGACGTACTGCACGGTTTTGCCGTGTTGGAAAAAAACGTAAAAAAGATGGAGGACATAAAGGAAAAAAATTCCGGCGTTATCAACGGTATTATATCGTTGAGCAACAAAGTAAGCAAAATCCGCGATATTGTACGGATCATCAACACCATTACTGATCAAACAAAAGTAATTGCATTTAACGCCGCACTGGAAGCGGCAAGTGCCGGAGAAACGGGAAAACGTTTTTCTGTAGTAGCCGGAGAGGTAAACCGGCTGGCCGACAATATAGCCGATCTAACCCGCCAGATACGGGAACAGATAGAGGAGATCCTCAGTTCTTCTTCTTCGCTTATCGTGTACAGCGAAGAAGGCTCCGATAAAATCGCCGAAGGGTACAAACTAATCAAAGATCTGGAAGATATTTTCAAGGAGATCCGTTCCGGCGCGGAGATTACATCAAATCAGGCGCAGACGATCACCGTTTCCACCCAGCAACAGTTGAAATCGAGTGAACAAATGCACACCGCTGTTGCCGAAGTTTCCCAGGGAGTGAAACACTTTATCGGCGCAGCTGAGGCTGCAGCGGTATCGGCCGGAACCTTGACGGAACGTACCCGCGAACTGGAGCAGTTTTTGACGGTGGAAAATACAATCGGACAGGGCGAACATGGGGATTGATAAATCCAAATACATCGGCAAATTTGCCGAAGAGGGATTTGAAAATATTTCGACTGTGGAAACCCTTCTTTTTGAAATAAAGGAAGGGAATTCCGTCCGGGATAACCTTGTTACACTTATGCGGGCGCTGCATACCTTAAAAGGTTCGGCGCGGATGCTGGAATTCAGGAATATCGAATCACTTTGTCACACACTGGAAACGGTGTTTAACGCGCTAAAAGAAGAAGAGATATCCCTGTCCGATAAAGCGGTGAGTCTTATCCTCGCCGGTCTTGACGAACTTAAAAAAGGAATTACGCTTATCAAGTCCGGGAAACAGGATTCGGACGAATCGGCTGTTCTACTGAAGGAACTTGTCTCTCTTTCCTTAAACGAAGAGTTTACCGTACCCGCCCAGGTTTCGATTTCCACATCCACCGATTCTGAACCTCCACCCGAACGACGATCAGAGGATCAGTCGGAAGAAACCATACCCGCCGTTCAAAAAGAAACACCCTCTGATGCCGGAGGGGAAACTCCGGTGCCGGCGACGGCTGCCAGGCCAACAACCGGGACAGCGGAAATTATTACCGGACAGCCGGAACCGGAGGGGGCGGCAAAAAAGATAGATAAATCAAAATACACCGAAAAATTTGTCGAAGAAGGTCTGGAAAATATATCGACTGTGGAAACACTTCTTTTTGAAATAAAAGACGGAATCTCCGTTCAGGACGATATTGTAACTCTTATGCGGGCACTGCATACCTTAAAAGGTTCGGCGCGGATGCTGGAATTCAAAGATATTGAAACCCTTTCCCACGCGCTGGAAACGGTCTTTTCCTCCCTAAAAGACGAACGCATATCACTTAACGATAAAGCGGTACGCCTTCTCCTTGCCGGATTGGACGAACTTAAAACAGGGGTCAACTATGTAAAATCCGGCAGAAAAGATCGCATACGGTCAGAGGTATTTCAAAAAGAACTTGCCGCCCTTTGTGCGAACGAAGAGTACAACTTGCCGAGCGTACACGCACCCGGAGCAAGCGTACCCGAGGTAAATTTTCCTGTAACCCACGATCCGTCTCAAAAAGAAGATTCGGACTCCAAACGGAATAAAATTGAAGAAGCAAAATCGGAAAGCATCAGGGTATCACTCGGCCGGATCGACGAAATTATTCACGATATGGCGGCGCTTCAATCTGTGGAAATCGCCGCCAGAAATATCTCCCGGGATACAGAAGCTGTCAATGCAGCATCCCGGCAATTTTCCAAGCTAATTACCGCCAGCCAGTCCTGGAATTCACCTTTGCTTCAGGAATTCCGTTCAATAGAATTGATGGTAAGCAAACTCGGATCCCTGGTTAAAAACTACGCCCTGGATGTGGGCAACCATATCCGAAGCTCGTACGACAGCGTAATTTCCCTGCGCATGCTTCCTCTTTCAACGGTGCTTGACGCATACCCCCGGTATGTTTTTACCATCGCATCCGAATTGGGCAAAAAGGTACAGATCAAAATTGAGGGAGCTGAAAACGAGATCGACAAAAATCTGATCGAATCGTTATCCGAAGTTTTCCTGCACATGATCAGGAATTCAATTGATCACGGCATTGAAACACCGGAAGACCGTCGTGCGGCGGGAAAAAATGAAACCGGCATTATAACCGTTCGCTGTGTCCGGGAAAGCGGGAATATGAAGGTCACGATTACGGATGACGGTAAGGGAATCAACACCGAAGGAATCCGTAAAAAAATTGTCGAAAAGGATCTGGTTTCCAAAGAAGCCGCCGCAGCTCTCGAAGAAGAAGAACTTATCAACTTCATTTTCCAAAGCGGATTTTCAACGGCGGAAAAACTCTCCAATGTTTCGGGGCGCGGTGTGGGAATGGACGCGGTAAGAAACAACATCGAGCGCATGAAGGGCAGTATTGCAGTACAGACAAAATCCGGAGAAGGAACTGTTTTTACCATTTCCGTACCTCTTTCGATGGCCGCCCTGATGGGATTCCCCATCGCAATGGGTGATATGAAATTTATTATCCCCGCCAATTTTGTCGATACCGTTATGCTGATTAACACAAAGGATATTATCACCGTGGTGGATCGTCCCGGTATAAAATACAACGGCAGGATCATCAAACTGTTCTACCTGCACCACATTCTGAAAATTCAATTGGACGAAAAAAAGAACGTCGGCAATTCCGTTTTTGTTGTTATCGTTCAGGCCTATGAAGAAACTGTGGCCCTGGCGGTGAATCAGATAAGCAGTATGCGGCAGGTTATTCTTAAAACACTGCCCTCGTTTATGGAACAAATGGAGGTGTTTTCGGGGGTGGTGCTGAGCGAGGATTACGAAATGATACCGGCCCTGCATATTCCAACGGTGATCAGAATGGCGCGGCGTACAAAAACCATTGACATGAAAAAACGCCATGTCGATTACGAGCGTACACGAAAATCCGTTCTTGTAGTTGACGATTCGGAGCCGACACGCGACATTGAACGGGATATTCTTGAGGCCGAAGGCTACAAGGTGGATACCGCTTCAGACGGTTCCGAAGCGTTGACCGCCGCCAAAAATATCCACTACGATTTGATCTGTACCGATATTGCCATGCCGAATATGGACGGATTCATGCTGACGGAAAATATCCGCAAAAACGACAGCTTAAAAGATATACCTATTATTGTCATATCATCCAAAAGCGACGAAAAAGATAAAAACAGAGCCGCACAGTTTGGGGCAAACAGGTATATCATAAAAAGTTCGTTTAATGACCACAGTTTGGTAAATGCCGTGAAGGAATTAATCGGAGAAGCAAATGGATAAAAGGCGTGTATTGATCTTTGAAAGCTCGGGCTTCTACGCGGATATGCTTCTGGAATTCCTGAACAAAGAAGGCTATGAAACGGAACGGGCGGAAAACGGTCTTGAAGGAATAAAAAAAGTTTACAGTTTTCTTCCCGAACTTATTGTCAGTGATATTGAAATGCCGCTTTTTAGCGGGTACCAGTCCATCCGTCTGCTAAAGTCCCGTCCCGCAACCCGGAAAATACCGATAATTGTTTTTACCAGTCTGGGGGAGACAAAGGATAAATTCCGGGGAGAACAGGCCGGGGCGGATGTATACATCGAAAAATCCCCGGAAAATCTGGAAGAACTTTCAAAACAGATACAGCTACTGCTGGACGAAAATCCCCCCGTTGATTACGAACAACTCAAACGTGAAGAAAATAAAATTACCGATAATTCCCTTGTCGAAATGATGAACAACCTTTTGGATAACAAGCTGTTTCAGACAACCCTTGTCGGAATGCTTGCCGAACTGTCTTCTAAAGTAACTTCCCTTGAGGAAACCGTGCGGAGTGTTTTTGCCCTTTTGTGTAACGCCTGCCAATCGGAAATTTGCACCTTAATGATAAAAGATGCGGATGACTGCCTGGTTGTATACAACGCAAACAACTCAGGGTATACCGAGGCGATTGCCGATGATTTTAAGGCAATTACCATTGCCGATTTTAACACCCGTTTTTCCGATTACAAGGTCGTTTCAAAAGAGGTTCTCGACTTTTTCCCGGCCGGGGAAAGGGGCGATAAAATAGAATCCTATATAATGATTCCGCTTGTAAATTCCGGTGAAGAATTTGCGACTCTTCATATCGGCACTTCAATTAAAGAATATTTTTCTCCACCGATTCTGGAAAACCTCAATGTATTTCTTTCCGCCGCTTCCCCGATAATCGCAAACTCCCTGCACCTGCGGCAGATGGAAACTCTGCAGAAAAAAACAAGAACCGCTTTCGCGCGGTATGTCCCCGCCGACGTTATGGACGAGATAATAAAAGGGTCTTCCAAACAGATCAGCGGGGGCGAATCGAGGCTGGTGGCTATCCTGTTTTCCGACATCAAGAGCTTTACGACAATTTCCGAAAACACACCCGCACAGGAGATGGTAAAATTCCTTAATCATTATTTTTCCTATATGTGCAGCGAAATTGTCGCGGAAAAGGGCAATGTCGATAAATTTATCGGCGATGCGATCATGGCGATCTTCGGCGCACCAAGGACCCTGGAAAACGCCAGTGCAAGCGCGGTACGGGCGGCTTTACGCATGGCTAAAATGCTCCCGAAAGTTGACACGTCCGAAATTACCCTTCCGCCCGGTGGATTCGGTGCAGGCATCGGTATTAATTTCGGTGAATGTGTTGTCGGCAATATCGGGTTTCAGAATAAACTCGACTACACGGTTATCGGCGATGCGGTTAACCTCGCCGCCCGGCTTGAAGGGCTTACCAGATTTTACAAAAATTCTATCATGGTGTCGGAAAATATCTACGCCGCCGCAAAGGATCATTTTATTTTCCGCAAAGCTGACAATGTTAAAGTAAAAGGAAAAGATCATCCTGTAGGAGTCTATGCGGTTTATGACGCATGGCGGGATGAAGCGCCGCCTGAAACACCGGCACATCTGATTATTGACAGGGAATGTTTGGATCAATACAACAAGGGCTTAAAACTCTACGCCATGCGCGAATGGGAAACGGCAAAGCAGTATTTCGCCGGGGCGCTTTCCGCAGCGGGCGGGAATGATTTTCTTTCTTCGCTGTACCTTGAACGGGTCGAACACCTCAAAGCCAATCCCCCGCCGCCCGATTGGGACGGAACCATAGCCATGACGGAAAAGTAAAAAGCGGTGCCGATGTTCGACGCAAAAAAAATAAAAGACGAAATTGTAAAATGGATACGGAACTACTTTGACGAAAACGGAAAGGATCTCTGCGCCATCGTCGGCATAAGCGGCGGGAAAGACAGCACCGTTACCGCCGCACTTTGTGTCGAGGCCCTCGGCCCGGAGAGGGTGCTTGGCGTTCTTCTGCCGGAAGGCTTGCAAAAGGACATCGGCGTATCGTTTGAGGTAGTTAAACATTTAGGCATTAAACACTCGGTTATTAATATCAAAGACAGTGCTGCCATGCTTTCCGTATCCATTAATGACGGAGGCTTTTTGGTGAATAATTTGGCAAGGGCCAATACACTGGCAAGGATCAGAATGACTACACTTTACGCGGTATCGGCCATTGTCGGCGGGCTTGTAGCCAACACCTGCAACCTCAGCGAAGACTGGGTCGGCTATTCCACCAAATTCGGGGACAGCGCCGGCGACTTCAGCCCGCTTTCACGTTTAACGGTAACGGAGGTAAAGGCAATCGGCAGGGAACTGGGGCTTCCGCAACAGTTTATTGACAAGGTTCCGGAGGACGGGCTTTCAGGGCTGAGCGACGAAGACAACCTCGGTTTTACCTACGACACCCTGGACAGGTATATCCGCGAAGGTGTTTGCGAAGATGCTGCGGTAAAGGAAAGAATCGACAGACGGCATAAAAACAACCTGCACAAGATCAAGGCCATGCCGTGTTTTGAGTTGGAAACAAACAGCTAATTTTACCCCCGCTTTTCAACCGTTCCCGTAAAATGGTACATTAAAGTATGGAACGCTGCCTTTCCGACTTTTTCACCGAAGAAACCGCCGCCTCAGCCGGTCTTGTTAAACGCCGGGGCAATGCCGATCCTGTTATCTCCTCCCTGGAATACGATTCCCGGAAAGTGCGGCCGGGGAGCCTGTACTTTGCCCTGCCGGGCCTGCACACCGACGGTCATAAATACATCGGCGACGCAGTTGAACGGGGGGCCGTAGCAGTTGTTCATGAGAAAGAAACGGGCGTTAAAAAACGGGGTACTGTATTCCTGAAGGTAAAAAATTCCCGTTTTGCCATGTCGCCTGTTTCTGCGGCATTTTACGGCTTTCCCTCGCGACGGCTTTTGGTTGCGGGTGTTACCGGAACCGAAGGTAAAAGCACAACGGTTTACCTCATCCGGCAGTTGCTGCAGTTGATGGGGAAAAAGGCCGGTTTTTTCTCCACGGTGCAGTACTCATTCGGCGATGAAGTACGGTGGAATCCCGAACATCAGACCACACCGGAGGCAACTACGGTTCAGCGGCTGTTGCGGGAAATGGCGGATAACGGATGCAAATACGCGGTTGTGGAGGCAAGTTCCCACGGCCTTTCTCCAAAGACAAACCGGCTGGGCGATGTTGAATTCGACGCCGCCCTTCTCACCAATGTTACACACGAGCATCTGGAATTCCACGGAACCTGGGAACAGTACCGGGACGACAAGGCGAACCTGTTCCGCGCCCTGGATAGGAAAAGGCGAAAAAAGAGGATTTGCGGCGTGGAAGTTATCCCCGAACCGTTTGGTGTAATTAATACCGATGATCCAAGTGCGGAATTCTTTGCAGGTGTTACAAAAAGAAAAACACCGGACTTTAGCGCCAGGGGAAAAAATGCGGACCTTTCCCTCAAAACTGTCGAAAGCGGCGCATACGGTAACTGGTATAATGTGTTCATCGCCGCAGACAATTCAGACATCAACATCCGTGACCGCCTGCCCGGCGCTTTTAACACGGGTAACGTGCTTGCCGCACTGCTTACGGTATCCGGGCTGACCGGCGTTCCGGTACGGGAAATCGCCCCCCTCTGCCCGCGCCTTTTACCCGTGCGGGGACGCATGACCGCCGTTGACAAGGGCCAACCCTTCGAGGTGCTGGTGGATTACGCCCACACCCCGGGATCCTTTCAGACGATCTTCCCCCCCCTGCGTGAAAGGGCTAACCGAAACGGCAACAGGATCATCAGCCTCTTCGGTTCCGCCGGCGAGCGTGACACACAGAAACGGTTCGAGCAGGGAAAGATCGCAGCCGCATATTCGGACTGCATCGTGCTGGCCGATGAAGACCCCCGGGGCGAGCCGCCAATGGAAATACTTAAGCAGATCGCCGCGGGTGTAAACGCCGAAAAGACCGCTTCCTTTAAAAGGAACAAAAATCTTTTTTTAATTCCCGGCCGCCCCGCCGCCATTCGCAAAGCACTGTCCCTTGCCCATTGGGGCGACATCGTTCTGCTGTTGGGCAAGGGTCACGAGAACACGATCATCTACGCCGATCGTGTAATGCCCTATGACGAAATTACCGAAGCGGAAAAAGCACTGGAAGAATTAAGAATGAAAAGTGAGGAACTATGAACGATTATTTAATGAAAAGCTACCACCGGCTTCCGGTGACGTTTGCCAAAGGCGAAGGTTGCCTGTTATTTGACACGGCAGGAAAAAAGTATCTGGACTTTACCTCGGGCATTGCGGTTAACTGTCTGGGGCATAATTACCCGCCGCTGGTCAGGGCCGTTTCCGAACAGGCGGCAAAATGTATCCATGTGAGCAATTACTACCAGAGCGATACGGCAAGGGCATTTGCGGAAAAACTCGTCACTGCCTGCAACACAGGCACTGTCTGCAACGCAGGCACAGCATGTGCGCCGGGCGGCATGAAGAACGTCTTCCTCGCCAATTCAGGCGCGGAGGCAAACGAAGGTGCATGCAAAATCGCCCGCAAGTACTCGCTGAAAAAATACGGCCCCGGAAGGCACACCATTGTCACATTGCGGGGGAGTTTCCACGGCAGAACCATAACCACATTGTCCGCTACGGGACAGGAAAAGTTTCACAAGGACTTCGGCCCCTTTACCGAGGGCTTTTCCTTTATCCCCGGCGGCAACATTGAAACACTGGATCGCGCCCTGGATAAAAAAACCGTGGCGGGGCTTTTAATTGAGGCCGTGCAGGGTGAAAGCGGCATCAGACTGCAAACCCCCGAATTTATAGAAGCGGCGGCACAGTTCTGTGCCGAGCGTGACATCCTCCTTATGTTTGACGAAATCCAGTGCGGCATGGGCAGGACGGGAACCTTCCTCGCCTTCCAGCGGTACAGTTGCAACGGTAAACCGGTTAAGGCCGATGTGGTGACACTTGCAAAGGGCCTTGCGGGAGGCGTCCCCGCCGGTGCGGTGCTTGCAGGGGAAAAGGTCGCAGACGTTTTCGAGCCAGGCGATCACGGCAGTACTTTCGGCGGCAACCCCCTCGCCGCGGCCGCCGGCCTCGTTGTAGTGGAAACGGTAAACAACCCCGCCTTCCTCGCGGAGATTTCCCGCAAAGGCGATAAAATAATGGCGGCGGTAAAAAGGTGGAACCACCGGGCAGTACAGGAAGTGCGGGGCCTAGGCCTGATGATTGCAATTGACATCGACCGCGACGCACGGCCCATTTTGGAAGCCGGCC
>Ga0082212_10012851_pt1 | contig 10520 bp, 9 predicted proteins | sample TergutNt197P3_FD_71548 | JGI IMG/M metagenome (GOLD analysis project Ga0082212, IMG submission 71548) | Neocapritermes taracua P3 segment gut microbial communities from Petit-Saut dam, French Guiana - Nt197 P3 | ecosystem: Host-associated > Arthropoda: Insects > Digestive system > Gut ...
CTGGGTGCAGCCGGGGCATGACAAATCCAATTCATATTTTTCCTTGCCGGCTTTGTATGCATAATCGCCGCCGCGCCGAATCACGAGGTCGCCGCCGCGTTGAATCGAGAGCCTTCGCAGTCGTCGCAGGGCTCCGCGCCTGTAAGTAAAGTCGCCGCCGTACCGAATCACTTCGCAGTAATTATATAGCCGTGTCATGACTCTGGGGCACATGTCGGCGGGACATCCGTATTGGAAAACAAACTTGTCCCCTTTTTCCAGGCCAAGCCTGCAGTGCCCGGCTTTCCCATCGGTAGCGGTCAGTTCAAATTCCCAGTCTTCTACCAACCATTTTTGCATTGCTATGGCCTCTCTTTACATGTTAGAAGCAGTTCTCCTCCGCCGTCACCGGCAGTACCTTCTGCGCCTCAAAGGGCGATTCGATGGCAATCTCGCGGCCCTCGTCGCTGCTGCGCTCAATCGCGGTGAGCACCTCGAGCACGTGCAGGGTCTGCATGGCGGCGCTGGCGCGGGGGAGGCGGCCCGCCTTGAGCGCGGCGGCCATGTCCGCCAGGCCCACGCCGCGGCAGTTCTCGTGATAGATATCATAGGGCGTGTCGATGGGAATCCACTCCCCGCCGCCGAAGTTCTCCGCCGCGTCGGGCGAGTTCCTCTCCCTGACCTTGATCTTGATCTCCCCGCCGAAGTTGTTCGGGTCGGGGACGATCATGTTGCCGCGCTCGCAGTAAATCTCGATGTTGTTGACTCCTGGCATGGAGTACGCGTCGAAGGTGGTGATGAGGGTCGCGATCGCGCCGCTTTGGAAGCGCAGCAGGGCCGTCTGGTGGGTGGGCACGTCCACGTCGATCACGGTGCCGTCAAGCGGCTGGCTGGTGATGGTGCGCGTGGGCCAGGTGGTCCTCGTCATGCCCATCACGCTCTTCACCGGGCCCATGAGCTGGCACAGCGCGGTGACATAGTACGGCCCCATGTCCAGCATCGGGCCGCCGCCGGGCGCGCGGTAGTAGAACTCCGGGTCGGGATGCCAGGTCTCGTGCCCGTGGCAGATCATGTGCGCGGCCGCCCCGATGGGCGCGCCGATGACGTCCTCGTCGATGAGCTTGCGGCAGCCCTGCACGCCCGCGCCCAAAAAGGTGTCCGGCGCGCCGGCGATCACCAGGCCCTTCGCCTGCGCGAGCTCCACCAGGGCCTTGCCCTGCGCGAACGTGCCGGCCAGGGGCTTCTCACTGTAGACGTGCTTGCCGGCCTCCAGCGCCGCGCGGCTGACCTCAAAGTGTTCGGCCGGGCGGGTGAGGTTCAGCACGATTTCGACCGCGGGGTCGGCGAACAGCTCGTGCATGTCGTTATACAGCTTCATGCCGTATTGGTCCACGGCACGCTGCGCCTTCTCGCGTACCAAATCGCATACGCCGACAATTTCAAAGTGCTTGCATTTTTCCGTCAGGTTTCTCAGGTAGATGCCGCTGATGTTGCCGACACCTACAAAACCGATCCCTGTTTTGACCATAATCAGTCCTCCCCTTATGCAGAAATCTAATATCTAACGTCTAACATCTGACGTCTTGTTTAGTACATTTTCGCGTTGTTCAGATATCGGTCCACCGTCCAGCCCTGCGCCGCGGCGGCGTCCTTGCCCGCGGCGGCCCACAGGAAGCCGCGCCGCATGAGCTCCTGGGCGGCGGGGGCCAGGTCGAACACGTCGTCGTGGTGGCCCAGCGAGTTGTAGTACACCCGCCCGACGCCCCAGTATTTCGTCCACACCACCGGCATGTCGATGGGCTTGTTGGAGGCGTGGTAGTAGCTCACCAGGGGGAAGCGCGTGGTCGCGAGTATTTCAATGGACGGGTCAACATGTAAGTAGTACTGCTCGCTCTTCACCTTGAAATCCTCGATGCCGTAGGTGAGCGGGCTGGAATTGCGCATGATATTCACGGTGTACTCGACCTTGTCGCCGCCGGGGTGGCTCACCCACTGCCCGCCGGTCATGAACTGCCACTCGGTGTCCTCGCGGTAGGCGTCGCACATGCCGCCGTGGCAGCCCGCGATGCCAACGCCCGCGCCCACCGCCTTGGCGATGGCCTTCGAGGTCTCCCCGGCCATTTTGGCGCCGGTGGTCACCGGGACAATCAAGTCGAGGGCCGCCAGCTCCTCATAGCCCGGCAGCTTGTCCGCGCCCTTGACCACGCGTACGCCGAAGCCCTCGGCCTCCAGCATGCGCTGAAAGCGCTTTGCCACTTTTTCGGGCTCATGGCCGTCCCAGCCGCCCCAGAAAATCAGCGCAGTTTTACCCATTGAAAAAATACTCCCCGGATCGAAATAACGGTTTCGAGAACATTATATCATGTCACGATTGGAAATGCAAGGGAAAATTGCAAAATTTCACAAAATTTCTCAAATTTTAGAAGTTAGTATCTCCATGGCTTTCCTGTAGCCCCCGAAGCCCAGCCCGGCCACCACCGCGACGCACGCCAGCGACGCATACGACACCCGCCGGAAATCCTCGCGGGACTGCACGTCGCTCAGGTGGACCTCCACGGCGGGCAGGCCCACGGCCTTCAACGCGTCCAGAATCGCCACGCTGGTGTGGGTGTAGGCCGCCGGGTTGATCACGATGGCGTCCGCCGCGCCCAGGGCCTGCTGGATATAGTCCACCAGGTCGCCCTCATGGTTGGACTGGAATATCTCGACCTCCACGCCCAGCGCTGCGGCGCTTTTTTGAATGTAGCTCTCCAACTCGGCATAGGTCCCGCGGCCGTAGATCTCCGGCTCGCGGATGCCGAGCATGTTGAGGTTCGGGCCGTTGATCACTCTGATTTTCATGAATCAAATACCTCCCAGGCCTTCTTGAATAACATTTCCCAGTCCTCGTTGTGCTCGATTTGCGCGTCCGCCGCAGCCTCGTAATGCGGTCGCCGCACCCGCTCCAGGTTCTCCAGATCAATCGAAAGCGGCCGCCCCGCCGTGGCGAGGTATTGCGTATCTCTCTTGATCCACAGCAGTTTTCCGTTGCTTCGCAGGGCCTCGACGTTCGACCGGCGCAGCACCGCGCCGCCCCCCGTGGCGATCACCTGCCCGGTCTTCGCGCCAAACTGTTTCACTATCTGCGCCTCGATCTCGCGGAAGGCCGCCTCGCCCTGCGTGACGAGAATCTCGCTCCCGGGCCGCCCCATGAGTTTCTCTATTTCCAGGTCCAGATCGACGAAGGGCCTGCCGCTTTTCTCCGCCAGGCGCTGCCCCAGGGTGGTCTTCCCGCTGCCCGGCATGCCGATGAGCACCCAGTTTTCCAAGTCCCGCCGCAGCGATGCCAGCACGCGGGTACATTCCCCTCCGTGGAGGGGTGGCCGTAGGCCGGGGTGGTTGTGCGGAGCACCCCGCTCAAATAGCGCCGCCGATGCCGCCGCCTGCGCCACGAGCATAGACAGCCCGTCGGCGGTTCGCAGGCCCAGCTTCTGCGCTTTCTGCACAAATCGCGTACGCAGGGGGTTGTAGATCAAGTCGGCCAAGGCCTCCAGGGCAGGGAAACGGTCAGGCTCCGCCGGGCAGCCCTCGACATGGGGGAACATTCCCACGGGCGTGGCGTTGACGATCACCTGCATATTCCTGTGCGCATACATGCTGCCGAACTCGCCGCGGCCGATCACGGTGATGCTTGCTGCGCCTAGCTCAGCGGCAACGAGCCGCACGGTCAGTGAAGCGCCGCCGCTGCCCAGCACGAGCACGCGCTTGCCGGTAAGCGAAATCCCGGCTTCGTCCAGCATATACCGGAACCCCGTGGGGTCGGTGTTGTGGCCGAACAGCGCGCCATCCTCCCGGCGGACGATCGTGTTTACAGCGCCCACCTGGCGAGCCGTTTCGCTCAGCGCGTCGCAGTAGGGGATGACGGCTTGCTTGTAGGGTATGGTCACGTTGATGCCGCTGAAATCGCGCCGGGCGAAGAACGCGGGCAGCGCCTCCGGGGGCATGGGGCACAATTCGTAATCGTACCCGCGCAGTCTCCGGTGGATTTCAGGTGAATAGCTGTGGGCCAGGTGCTCGCCGATGAGGCCGAAGGTCATAGGGGCCCTACCTTTCCATATAGCTCCCAAGGAAGAAGAAGTCCTCGCTCTGCCGCGCGATCTCCTCTAAAAAGCCAGAGGTCTCCGGCTGCGAGGCGTCGCATTCCAGGTCGAGGTAGAACAAGAATTCAAAGTTGCGGCCCGGGACGGGGCGGGTCTCCAGCTTGGTGAGGTTCACCCCCGCCGCCGAGACCAGCTGCAGCAGCCGCGCCAGGGAGCCGGGCCGGTGCTGCAATGTGAGCATCACGCTGCTCCTGTTTGCGCCGGGGTAAATCTCCGCCTGCCGGGCGATGCAGATGAAGCGGGTCTCGTTGCGCGCCTCGTTCTGAATCCCCCGTTTGAGCACCCCCAGGCCATACAGCGCGGCGCATTCCTCCGAGGAGATGGCCGCCACGTCGTCCCTGCCGCTTTCCGCCGCCATGCGGGCGGCCACGGCGGTGTTCTCGCACACGGTGAGCGCCGTCCAGGGGCTCAGCTTTTCGAGGAATTTGCCGCACTGCCCCATGGCCTGCTCGTGGGTGTAGATCTCCCTGACGTCCTCCAGGGCCCCGGCGCGGCTGAGCAGGCAGTGCGCGATGGGCAGGCGCGCGGCCCGCACGATCTTGCAGCGGTGCCGCTTGAGCAGGTCGAACACGGGCGTGACGCTGCCGAAGGAGCTGTTCTCGATGGGCAGCACGCCATAGCGGCACTGTCCGAGCACCACCGCACGGAACACCGCGTCGAACGTGCGCAGGAACTGCACCTCGGGCGCGCGGAAGATGCGCTGCGCGGCCAGGTGGGAATACGCCCCCTCGATACCCTGACAGGCCACCGCGGCGCTCTCCGGGAAGCCGCCCATACCCAGTGCCGCCGCCTCCGCGCATTCCTGCCGCAGGAGGGAGCCTCCCGGCGTTGCCAGCAGGCCGCGCTGGTATGCCCGGCTCGCCCGGAAGATCGCCTCGTACACCGTTTCCAGCGCCGGAATATACTGTACATCCACCCCCGCGCCCAGCCGATCCAGAATCGCCTGCTCCCGCCCCGGCTGGAGCACCGGCGCGCCGGTTTCGCGCTTGGCCTCGGCCACCTGCGCCGAAATGGCCATGCGCCGCGCCAGCAGGGGCGCGATCTCGTCGTCGATGGCGTCGATTTCGGCGCGCAATTCGTCTAATGTCATACTGCCGCCTCGCACACATAGATTTGATCTCCACCATGCCGTTTGACCGGACCGCCCTCGAAATCGCCATAGCGCTCCAAAATGCGGAACCCCGCCTTCCGCAAGCGTTTCCGCAGCTGGCGCGGATACCAGTACCGGAGCGTGAGCGGTTCCTCGATGCGCTCCCCGCCGGTTTCGTACACCATCACGGGGTAGATGATCTGCCGCTTGGTGTCGATGCGCTCGCCGTAGCCTTTGCATACAACGCCTTCGCGTTCCCAGTAGATCTTCTCGGGATAGCCCCACTTTTTCATACCCCTTTTGGGCACGAAGCAGTTGACGATGAAGTGCCCGCCCGGGGCCAGATGCGCCTTCACGCAGCGCAGGCAGCCGTCGATATCGGCCTCCTCTGTGAGGGCCTGAAAACTCCGGAACGGGATAATAATCAGCGGAAAAACTTCGCCCAGCGCGAATTCGGCCATATTGCCCTGGGTAATCGTGACCCTCTCCTGGATTTCCGGTGCGGCCCGCGAGAGCTTTTCGCGGAACACGCCGAGCATCTGTGGCGAAAGGTCGAGGCCGTGTACCTGCGCGCCGCGCTCCGCCAGGGCGAGGCTCACCCGGCCCGTGCCGCAGGCAAGCTCGAGCACGGAACCATCCCGCGCCCGTACGCTCTAAAACGGCACGTCGCTCTTGTCGCGATAGTCCAGATCGTACAGCCGCGCCGCAAACTCATACGTATTGCTCATAGCCTTCCCTCCATCATCAAATCCAGCAGCACGCACGCCGTCACGGCCTCCACTACGGGCACGGCCCGGGGTACGATGCACGCGTCGTGCCGCCCGCCGACGGTCAGCTCCGTCTCTTCGAGAGTGCGCAAATCCACGCTCCTTTGGTTCATCGCGATGGAGGGTGTGGGCTTGATTGCGACGCGTAATACCAATGGCATCCCTGTTGTTATGCCCCCCAGCACGCCTCCATGATGGTTCGTGCGCGTGCGGACCTGACCATTTTCTGTATAGTATTCGTCGTTATTCTCGGAGCCGAGCAGCGAAGCGGCACGAAAGCCCGCGCCGAACTCCACGCCGCGCACCGCCGGGATGCCGAACAGCGCCGCCGCCAGCCGGTTCTCTACCCCGCCGAACATGGGTGCGCCCAGCCCGGCGGGCAGGCCATCGGCCACGCATTCGATCACGCCGCCCACGGAGTCGCCCCGCCGCCTTGCGTCGTCGGCATCGCCTATTTTTGTGATGCTTGCACGAATCGTGACGCCCCGCCGCCCGAGAATTTGTACGCACACGGCCCCGGCGAAGCACAGCGGCGCGGTCAATCTGCCGGAGCTGTGCCCGCCGCCGCGCACATCCTGGTGGCCCCCGTGCTTCACCGCAAGAGGGAAGTCCGCGTGGCCGGGGCGGGGGATATGCCGCAATTGCTCGTAGTCCCCCGGGCGTATGTCGGTATTTTCGATCACTGCGCACAGCGGCGCGCCGCAGGTCACGCCGTTCACCAGGCCGGACAGGACGCGCGCCTGGTCGGCCTCACGGCGGGGGGTGTCGCCGGGGTTGTTCCCCGGGGATCGCCGTGTCATGAAGGACGCAATCGCCTGCATATCAACGCTTTCGCCGGCGGGCAGGCCGTCGATCACTACGCCGATGGCCTCGGAGTGCGACTGCCCGAACACCGAGAATTTCACGTTTTCACCAAACATCGAACTCATATCTGCCCCCCCAGACGCTGATAGTCTTCCCAGAATTCCGGGTAGGATTTCGCCACGGCCTGCGCATTGTGCAACGTGACTGGGCCGTCGCACTTCAGCGCGGCAATCGCGAGGGCCATGGCGATCCGGTGGTCGCCGAAGCTGTCGGCCTCGCCGCCGCGCAGTGAGGGTTTGCCTTGAATCGAAAGCCCGTCCGGCAGCTCCGTCACGTCCGCGCCCAGGGCGGCCAGGTTCACCGCCATGGCGTGCAAACGATCGCTCTCTTTTAGTCGCAGCCGTGCGGCGTTGACGATCCTGCGCTCCCCCGGCGTGAGCGCCATCACAACGGCCAGGATCGGCGCCAGATCGGGGCACTGCGACACGTCGATCTCCCCCGGCAGCTCTGGCAAAAGCCCGGCGATGCCCCGGTCTGGCTGCGCGGAGGTCTCGTCGAGGCCCGTCACCCGCACGCCCGCCGCCAGCCAAAACGCTGCGGCGGACCAATCCCCTTCTGGCTCGAGCGGGCCGTCAGGAAGTAAATATTTTTGCCCCCCGGGCACGCGAAATCCCTGCGCCGTTTCGTCTATCACAATGCCGAATTTGCGCAATGTGCGCAGGGTCATGTCCACGTAGCCCCGCGATTGCAGCGGCGAAGTCAGCATGATTTCGCTTCCCCCCGCCAGCAGCGGCAGCGCGAACAGCAGCCCTGTGACGTATTGCGAGCTGACGTCCCCCGGCAGCGTGAATACGCCGGGCTGCAGCTGCCCGGAAATTGTGATGGGCAGGCGGTCGCGGTCGATCGTGCAGCCGCGCCCGCGCAATTGATCGATCAACGGCTGCATGGGCCGTTCGGGCAACCGGCCCGCGCCTGTGAATGTGACGCTTCTGCCCAGCGCGGCGAAAACAGGCAGCAAAAAACGCAGCGTAGACCCGGATTCCCGGCAATTGTACATTGTGCATTGTGCATTGTTCATTGCCAACAGGCACTCTTTCGTCACGGCGATGTCGTCCGAGATCACCGGCAACCCCTCGAGGCCCATTCTCGCCAGGTGCGAGGCAATCATCAGCCGGTGCAGGTCGTATTTAGAGGGCATGGCGGCGATTTCGCCCCGCAGCTGCCCGGGTTTTAGTACAACAGTCATAGACGTTCCTCCAGCAGGCGTTTGAGCTCTTCTATGGGTATCGTGCGCAGCTCACAGCGGCCAATTTCGAGCGGCACAACGATGGTTATATCTTTTCCGGTGCGCTTTTTGTCCTGCTCCAGAGCAGAAAATAATTCTTGTACGGAATATTCACAGCGCGTGGGCAGGTGATTCCTCTCCAGTGCCGCGTACAGGCGCGCCTCAATCGCCGGGCAGAACACCCGCGCCATCATCGCCATGCCCAGCCCCACCGCCGCCCCGTGGGGGACCGCGTACCCGCTTGCCTGCTCGATGGCGTGCCCCAGCGTGTGCCCCAGGTTGAGCAGCCGCCGCCGACCCGTATCGCGCTCGTCGGCCAGCACGCAGGCCCGTTTGAGCTCCACGTTGCGGGCCACCTGCTCCGCCGTGACCGGCCCGCCGTGCTCCAGCGAGGCGAACAGCGCCTCGTCGAACAGCACCCCGTGCTTGAGGCACTCGGCCATGCCGTTGGCGTACTCCTCCGGCGGCAAGGTGGCGAACGTGCTGGTGTCGGTGACGACCAAACTCGGCTGCCAGAACGCCCCGGCAAGATTTTTCCCGGCGGGCAGGTTCACCCCGGTTTTCCCGCCCACGGAGGAATCCACCGCCGCCAGCAGCGTGGTGGGAACCTGCACGAACGGCACCCCCCGCCGGTAGGTGGCCGCGGCGAAGCCCGTTAGGTCGCCGGCCACGCCGCCGCCCAGGGCGATTAGAGCATCACCGCTGTAAAGCGAAAAAGCTGTACATGCCTCTAGGATTTTTTCATAGGTGTAAAGGGATTTGCTTGCCTCGCCCGCTTGGAAAATAAAGCCAGGACATGTGATCCCTTGCGCCTCAAGACTTTCACGAACTAAAGTGATATAGTCATATTTTGCCACGTTGCTGTCCGCGACAAGCAAAACCCTTGTTGGGCGCAGCGCTTCGGCGATCAGGGCCCCGGCCTGCGCCAGCAACCCCGGGCCGATGTGCACGTCATAGGCGCGTTCGCCGAGGGGGATATGAACAGTGGTCATGGGCCTGTAAATATAGTCCATCTGAATCACATCCTCCCCCGTGAGATAGTGCTTTTCCGGCGGGCATGGGGCCAGTGGCACAAAGCCACAGCGCCCCAGCATCGTTTGGCTGCCGATGTTGTCTGGGTAGGCCCCAGCGTGCAGTTCTTCGATATGCAAGACTTCCGTCGCATATTTCGCCGCCAGCGCGAAGGCTGAACTACCGTAGCCCTGCCTGCGATACGGCGCGAAGATGCGTATGGAGAGGTCGGGCTCGAATTCGGGCGGCGTCCCCGGCGCTATGCCCAGCGCCCCCACCAGCTCACCCGTGCGCTTGCACCGGATCATGGCGAAAAAGAGCTCCTCGGATTCCCCGTTGATAAAGTCCTCGAAGCGCTTCTGGTTTCCCCGCTGAAATTCCTCGAAGCTTTGGGCAGGCACAAAGCCGTTATAGCCCCTTTTTACTTCCGGGTCAAACCAGCAGTCGTACAGGGCGCGGTCGTCGCAGGTCTGGTATTCCACCAGGCTGACCAGGCCGTTGGAAGCAAATACGGCTCTGTCCATCATCTGATCTCTCCAATGGCCCTCATAAGCGCCTCAAACTGCTCCGGCGTGAGCGACTGCGGGCCGTCGCACATGGCCTTGGCGGGGTCGTTGTGCACCTCGATCATCACGCCGTCCGCGCCCACGGCCGCCGCCGCCACGGCCAGGGGCTTCACGTAGCGCGCCACCCCCGTGGCGTGGCTGGGGTCCACGATCACCGGCAGGTGCGAGAGCTCCTTCGCAACCGGCACGGCGGAGATGTCCAGGGTGTTGCGCGTGGCGGTCTCGAAGGTGCGTATGCCCCGCTCGCAGAGAATCACGTCGTCGTTGCCGCCGGCCATGATGTACTCCGCGCTCATCAGCCACTCCTCGATGGTGTTTGACAGCCCTCTTTTCAGGAGAACGGGTTTTTTCAGCTTGCCGAGTTCCTTGAGCATCTGGAAATTCTGCATACTGCGCGCGCCGACCTGGATCACGTCGACGTCGTCAAACATCGGCAGCTGTGACTGATCCATGATCTCGGTCACGATGGGAAGGCCTGTTTCCGCTTTGGCTTTGCGCAGCAGGTCAATGCCGTCGCAGCCCAGACCCTGGAAAGCGTAGGGGGATGTGCGCGGCTTGAATGCGCCGCCCCGGAGCAATTGCGCGCCGGCCGCCCTGACCTCCCGGGCGATCCCGCAGATCTGCTCTTCGGTCTCCACCGAGCAGGGGCCGGCGATCAAGCAGAAATTCCCTCCGCCGACTTTAACGCCCCCGGCTTCCACGACGGTATCCGCCGGGTGGAACTTCCTGTTCGCGGCCTTGTAGGGTTCCTGGATACGCTTGACGGATTCCACTATTTCCATCGCGCCGAGCAGATCGATGTCCACCGCCGAAGTATCCCCCACCAGCCCGATAATCGTGGACTGAACGCCGTGGCTTTCGTGCAGATCCAGGTTCATG
>Ga0082212_10012852_pt1 | contig 10520 bp, 12 predicted proteins | sample TergutNt197P3_FD_71548 | JGI IMG/M metagenome (GOLD analysis project Ga0082212, IMG submission 71548) | Neocapritermes taracua P3 segment gut microbial communities from Petit-Saut dam, French Guiana - Nt197 P3 | ecosystem: Host-associated > Arthropoda: Insects > Digestive system > Gut ...
GGGATTATGTTACTATTCAGGGGGCGCCGCGGCTGTACTCTGATTCGCATGAAAAGTCGCGTGGCCGGCTCAAATAGCATGCCATCGCTCTATCCCTACCCCGGGATGTGCGTCTGCCGGCCTCCGCCTGACGATTCACGCATCATCAGAGTACATCCACGGCGCCCCGTGAACTGTTATTTAAAAAAATCTGTTGACAAACGCGGCGGGAAGATGTATTATCAGAATCAACAGATAGTTAGTTAGACTAACTAAGCATAGTGGAGGGTATGTCATGCTGGACTTTCCGGTACTTCTGAATAAAATCCTGATACAGGCGTATCATAATATCCTGCGGGTCGAGGAGGAGTTTCTGCAGAGGAGCAGCAGGATAAACCTGTCGATTCGCGAGATGCACCTGATTGAGTGCGTAGGGGAAAGCGAAAACGGCGTGAAGACTGCCGGCGAGATAGCGGATTTTCTGAAAATAAGGAGGCCTTCGGCGACGGTCGCCATAAAAAAGCTTGAGCAAAACGGGTACCTTAACAAAGTAGCGGACGACGAGGACGGCAGGGTAGTACGCGTCTCGTTAACGAGGGAGGGCAGAAAAATCTTCCTTTATCATATGCGTTATCACACGAACATGGTGGCGGCGATCGGCGACTGTTTCGACGAGGAAGAGCAGGAATGCCTCATACGCGCCATAAACAAGCTCAACGAGTTTTTTGAAAAAGATACGGAGACAGCGAAATGAGTTTTTCTGTTTTGGGGACGGGGAGCTTCGTCCCGGAGAGGGTGGTCGGAAACGATGAACTGTCGGGGCTGGTCGATACGTCCGACGAGTGGATATTCCAGCGCGTTGGCGTCCGCGAGCGCAGGGTCTGCACGACTGAGACGACGGCTCAGATGGGCTGCAACGCGGCGGTTGCCGCCCTGGAGCAGGCCGGAGTGGAGCCGGGCGAAATAGATATGATATTGTGCGCTACGGTCTCCGCGGACACTTCATCGCCGTCCGCCGCGTGCGTCATTCAAAAGATGCTGGGGGCGGTCTGCCCCGCGATGGACGTCAACGCGGCGTGTTCGGGGTTTATATATATGCTGGATACCGCCGCGGGTTTTTTCGCGCGCGGGCGCGTGAGAAAGATGCTTGTGATCGGGGCCGAGCGGTTGTCCCGCCTCGTCGACTGGTCGGACCGCGACACGTGCGTGATTTTCGGCGACGGCGCCGGCGCGGCGGTTCTTGGCGAGGGCTCGAACTACCTTGCGTCAAAGCTTCACGCGCGGGGCAACGACGAGGTGATAAGGGTACCGGCGTTCCACGGCGCTTCGCCTTTCTATTTAAACGAGCCTGAGCATCCGTATATTTATATGAACGGCGGCGAGACGTTCAAGTTCGCCGTCGGCGCTATGGCGGACGACCTGAACGAGGTGTTCAAGCTGGCGGGCGTCGGCGCGGGGCAGATAGCCCGGGTCATACCGCATCAGGCGAACATAAGGATAATCGAGTCCGCGATCAGGAAGACGGGCGTTCCCGCAGACCGTTTTTGCGCAAACATCGCTAAATACGGCAACACTTCGGCGGCGAGCATTCCGCTGCTTCTTGACGAAGTGAACAGGGAAGGTAAACTGAAGAGCGGGGACTATATAGCGCTTACGAGTTTCGGCGCCGGGCTGTCTTCGGCGGCCTGCGTCATACGATGGGGCGCGGATCAATGAGTATCCTCGAAAACCCCGGCTGTCATCCTGAGAAACGCCTCCGCAGGAGGCGGTGAGAAGGATCTTTTAGTTGATGTGAACAAAATAACGGGGGTAAGATTCTTCGTTAACGCTCAGAATGACAGTAATTGCTATGGTTTCGAGTTTTCGAGGATACATTCAATTATAAAGGAGAAAAAGAAAATGGTTTTTGAGAGAATTGCCGCGATAATTTTGGAGCAAACAGACAGCGACGCCGGATCGGTGACTATGGAGACGTCGTTTGAGGAACTGGGTATCGATTCGCTTGACACTGTCGAGATGGTCATGAAACTCGAAGAGGAACTGGGCGTTGAGATCGAGATGACCGAAAAACTCGTCACCGTCGGCGACCTCGTCGCAATCATCGAAGCGAGGCTGCAGGGGGCGTCCGGCGGATAGAGCCGGAAAGCGGCGCGGATCAGCTCCGGACAACAGCGGGAGGGCATGAATGATGATAAGGACGCAGGTGTGCGATCTGCTTGGTATAGAGTATCCTGTTTTTCAGGGCGGCATGGCGTGGATCGCCGACGCGAAGCTTGCCGCGGCCGTTTCGAACGCGGGCGGGCTGGGGATAATATCCGCGATGAACGCCGGGCCCGACTACTTGCGCGGGCAGATAAACGCGGCGCGCGAGTTGACGGATAAGCCGTTCGGAGTAAATATCATGCTCATGAGCCCCTACGCGGACGAGGTTTCGCGGATCGTCGCCGAAGAGCAAGTTCACGTTGTAACGACAGGCGCGGGGAACCCCACGAAATATATGAGCATGTGGCTGTCGGCGGGCGTCGCCGTCATACCCGTCGTTGCGTCGGTAGCCATGACGAAGCTCATGACGCGCGCGGGAGCGTCGGCGGTCATCGCGGAAGGATATGAGAGCGGCGGGCACGTAGGGGAGACGACCACTATGGCGCTTGTTCCGCAGGTGTGCGACGCGACCGGCCTGCCGGTCATTGCGGCAGGCGGCATAGCCGACGGGCGAGGCGTCGCGGCGGCGTTTATGCTGGGAGCGGCGGGAGTGCAGCTTGGCACGAGGTTTCTTGTAGCGGACGAATGCGGCGTACATGAAGAGTATAAAAACAAGATCCTGCGCGCGACCGATATCTCTACGATCGCGACCGGCAAGAGGCTCGGTCACCCGGTAAGAAGCCTGAAGACGCCGTTTTCGAGAGAATACCAAAAGGCCGAGTACGACGGCGCCGTTACCGACGAGGAACTGGAAAGCCTCGGCGCGGGGGCTCTGAGGCTCGCGGCCGTCGAAGGAGACGCCGAACGAGGCTGTTTCCTCTCCGGGCAGATTGCGGGAATGGTGAGTAAGCGGCAGTCGGCCGCAGAGATCATCCGGGAGATGATCGGTGAGGCTGTAACCGTTCTGGACGGGGCGGCAAAGTGGAGAAACACATGAGTAAAAGCGATATCGCGTTCGTTTTCCCCGGGCAGGGCTCACAATATCCCGGGATGGGCCGCGATCTGTATGAAAGCAACCGCGCCGCCCGGAGGGTCTTTGAAATGGCTGAGGAGGCGCGGCCGGGCATAACCGGGCTGATATTGGACGGCTCCGCGGACGACCTGAAGAAGACAATCAACACGCAGCCCGCGATGTTCTGCGTGGAGCTTGCCGCGGCGGAGGCGCTGTCGGACGCGGGAGTCACTCCTGCAGGACTCGCCGGGTTCTCCCTGGGCGAGATCACAGCCCTGGCGTTTTCCGGGGCCGTGACATACCGCGAGGGGTTCAGGATGGTTTCGCTGAGGTCGCGGCTCATGGAAAAAGCGTCGGGACAGGCTGACTTAACGATGGCTGCCATCCTTGCCCTCGACGACGGGGATGTGGAATCGGTTTGCGGGGAGTTCGCGGACGTGTACCCCGTCAACTATAATTGCCCGGGGCAGGTGACCGTGTCCGGCCCGGCCGAAGAAATATCCGCTTTAGGGCGGAGAGTGAGAGAACTTGGCGGCAGAGCGGCGCCTCTGAAAGTAAGCGGCGCGTTCCATTCTCCGTTCATGAAGGGCGCTGCGGACGAGTTTCTGTCGGAACTGGCGTCGTTTGAGGTCAAAGCGCCGGGGACGCCGCTTTATTCGAACATGACCGCCGAACCGTATGTCGGGGACTTCGTTTCGCTGCTTGCCGGGCAGATGCGTTCGCCGGTCCTTTGGAGCGCGACGATTCGAAATATGATAAGCGCGGGCGTGAAAACGTTTGTCGAAACAGGACCGGGTAAAGTCCTGTCCGGGATGATCTCCAGGATTTCCGGGGACGTCAGGGTCTTAAACGTCGAAGATACCGCAGGCCTGGCCAAAGCGGTTGAGGCGTTGGCTGCTGGGTTTTAAGGCGCCGCGCGGAAGCAGGCAGGCCTGAGCTCTGTCGACGGGCAACAGCGGCTGAGAGACGTGAAGATCACACAGAAAGGAGACGGGAGGATGTTAAGCGATAAAGTCGCTCTGATAACGGGCGGCGGCCGGGGCATAGGCCGCGCGATAGCGCTCGAGATGGCAAAGCAAGGCGCGGACATCGCCGTCGTTTTCTCAGGCGACAAAGCCGCCGCCGCGGAAGCGGCTCAGCTTGCGAGGGAGTCCGGCGTAAAGGCGGAGATATTTCAATGCGACGTGTCGCGTTTCGACAACGCAAAGAAAACCGTCGAGGCCGTGAAAAAAGAGTTCGGCGCGATAGACATTCTGGTCAATAACGCGGGCGTGACTGCCGACATGCTGCTGCTTGCGATGAAAGAATCCGATTTTGACAGGGTGATGGATGTGAACCTGAAGGGCGCTTTCAATATGACAAGGCATGTCGCGCCGCTGTTTGTCAAACAGAGAAGCGGGCGGATAATCAATATCAGCTCGGCGGCAGGTCTCATCGGAAACCCCGGGCAGGCGAACTACGCGGCCTCAAAGGCCGGTTTGATAGGGTTTACGAAAGCCGTTGCCAGGGAACTCGCGCCGAGGAACGTCTGCTGTAACGCGATAGCGCCGGGGTTCATTAAAACAGCTATGACCGAAGGCCTCGAAAGCCCGCTGATGGAAAGGATACCGCTCGGAAGAGTCGGCCTGCCGGAAGAGGTCGCGTCTCTTGCGGCCTTTCTGGCGTCCGACGGGGCTGCGTACATAACAGGCGAGGTCGTCAGAGTCGACGGCGGCCTCGCTATGTAGGGGAGGATGCGAATGAGAAGAGTCGTTGTGACCGGCCTTGGAGCGGTCACGCCGGTCGGGAACGGCGTTGAAGCGATGTGGGAAAGTCTTGCGGCGGGCAGGCGCGGGATCGGGAAGATAACCAGATTTGACGCCTCGGGGCACAAAGCAACGCTTGCGGCCGAGGTGAAAGATTTTGACCCTCTGGACTGCATGGACAAGGGCGACGCGCGCAGGAGCGATCTGTTCACGCAGTACGCGCTGGCGTCCGCGTGCCAGGCGATGCGGGATTCCGGGCTCGACGGTAAAATCGAACCGGAGCGCCTCGGGGTGTACTACGGTTCCGGCATCGGCGGCATGGAGACGATCTCAGAGGAACACCTGAAGCTTTTTGGAGGAGGCCCGCGCAAAGTATCGCCGTTTTTCATACCGATGATGATATCAAATATCGCGGCCGGCAGCATCGCGATCAGGTTTCACGCCAAAGCGTCCTGCCTGTCCGTGACTACGGCGTGCTCGACCGGCGCGAACGCTATCGGCGAGGCATATCGCGCGATCCGCCACGGTTACGCGGACGCGATCATAGCCGGCGGCTCGGAAGCGGCCATTACGCCCATTGGCGTCGCAGGGTTTACGAATATGACCGCAATGTCGATATCCGCCGACCCGGAAGCCGCGATCCTGCCGTTTGACAAACGGAGAAACGGCTTTGTCATGGGGGACGGCGCGGGCGCGCTGGTTCTGGAAGAATATGAGCGCGCCGCAGCCCGCGACGCGGTTATTTACGCCGAAATAAGCGGTTACGGCTCGACATGCGACGCGCATCATATCACTGCGCCGGATCCGGACGCGGAATGCCCGGCGAGAGCGATGGCTATAGCGTTTGAGGATTCGGGGGCGCGTCCCGGCGCGGTATACGTAAACGCGCACGGAACGGGCACGCAGCTCAACGACGTCACGGAGACGCTTGCGATAAAAAAAGCGTTCGGCAGCCGCCTGTCCGACGTGATCGTCAGTTCGACGAAGTCAATGACGGGGCATATGCTCGGCGCGGCAGGCGCCGTGGAGGCTGTGATAAGCATACTGGCGCTCCGCAGCGGAATCATTCCGCCGACAGCGGGGCTGTATGAGCCGGACGGGAAATGCGATCTGGACTATACGCCGGTCACGGCGAGGCGCGCGGAGATAGCGTCTTCGCTTTCAATGTCTATGGGATTCGGCGGGCATAACGCCTGCTTATGCTTTACGAAGGTATAGGGGGGCGCGATACGAACCGTATTGAGTTCGTATCCCACTCCCCTAAGGAACAGCGGCGAGGTAAGGCGCGGACAAACCGGGCGTGCCGCGGCGCCATAGTAAACAGTCAGGTAACCGGCGGTTACTTGGAACAGGAGACGACTATGGATATCAGCGATATCAAAGAACTTGCCTCGATCATGCGGGAGGCGGGGCTCGCGTCACTGGAGTATTCGGAAAACGGCGCGGCCGTCAAGATGACGCGCAACGAGGAAAACGCGCTGCGTGCGGCCGACCGGGGCGGCGGAGGCAGGCTAACAGGCGCGGCGCCCGGGGACGCGGCGCCCGCGGACGGCAGTTTCATAGTCACGTCGCCCATGGTAGGCGTATTCTACGCGTCGCCGGGCGAGGACCGGGAAGCCTTCGTCAGCGTGGGCGACGTCATAGGCGCCGGCGACACGTTATGTATAATCGAGGCTATGAAGATAATGAACGAGATAACCGCGGACAAGGCGGGGATAGTATCGGAGATCTGCGCTGTAAACAGGCAGGTCGTGGAATTCGGGACCCCGCTTTTCAGGATGCTGCCTCGGAGCCCGGGCATATGACCAGAGAAGAGATAGAAAATATATTGCCGCACCGGGGCGAAATGCTGCTGCTGGATGAGGCGGAGCTTATAGACGGCGTATCGCGCGGCACATACCGCGTCCGCGGGGACGAGTGGTTTTTGCGCGGACATTTTCCGGGAAACCCCGTTGTTCCGGGGGTGATACTGTGCGAGATACTCGCGCAATCCGCGTGCGCGCTAATTGCGGGCGCGGAGGCTGCCGATGATGGTTTTGACGGCGACATAGCGTCTGTCGGGAAGGCTGCCGGCGATGAGACGTCCGGCGCGGAGGCTGCCGACGATGAGACGTCCGGCGCGGGGACTCTGCGAGCGACGTACTACACAGGGATCGACAAGGCGAGGTTCAGGGCGCCCGTGAGGCCGGGCGATACTGTCACGACGGAGTGCGAACTCACGGGGGCAAAACGGCCGTTTTACTTTGCGCGCGGGTCAGTGAAGGTCGGCGGAAAGCTGTGCCTGTCAGCCGAGTTTTCGTTTGCGGTGATCGACGACGGGTGAAAACCCTTGGCAACTATAGTAAACTAATGCGCTCTGAATAGCCCTGATTGGCAGACAGTGAACAGTTACGTTATTTATTGGATTGCCTTACGCCGACCTAAGCAAACTAAGCGCAAGCAAACAGAGCCTATGTAAGAGGCACATTTGACAGGGCAGACAAAGAGATTTACCGGAAAGCGGGCGGTGCTGAAATGTTTTCTAAAATACTCGTTGCCAACCGCGGCGAAATAGCGGTGCGTATCATCCGCGCCTGCAAAGAGATGGGCATCGCGACCGTCGCTGTCTACTCAACGATTGATAAAGAATCGCTGCACACTGCGCTTGCGGACGAATGCTGCTGTATTGGCGGCGCCGAACCGTCGGAGAGTTACCTCAACGCAAACAGCATAATCAGCGCTGCGCTGGCGACCGGCGCCGAGGCGATACATCCGGGTTATGGTTTCCTGTCGGAAAGCGCTGAGTTTGCGGCAATGTGCAGGCAGTACGGACTGGAGTTCATCGGGCCCGACCCCGAAACCATGATCCTTATGGGGGATAAAAGCAAAGCCAGGGAAGTTATGAGCGGCGCCGGGGTTCCTGTGGTACCGGGAAGCGGGCTGCTCGCAAGCGCGGAGGAAGCGGAACGGGAGGCGGAGTCGCTGGGCTACCCCGTAATGATAAAGTCCCGGGCCGGCGGCGGCGGCAAGGGCATCCGGATAGTAAACGCGCGGGAGGATATGGATAAGGCATACGCGATCGCTTCGGAGGAGAGCCGGGCCGCCTTCGGCGACGGCGGGCTTTACGCCGAGAAGTTTTTAAGGCGCGTAAAGCATGTCGAGATCCAGATCCTTGCGGACGAAGAAGGAAACACGATATGCCTCGCGGAACGCGAGTGTTCGATCCAGAAGAACAATCAGAAACTGCTTGAAGAGTCGCCGTCGCCGGCGGTCGGCGAAGCGCTGCGCTCAAGGCTCATGGAAGCCGCCGCGCTCGCGGCGCGCGCCGTGAAGTACAGGAACGCGGGAACCGTCGAGTTTTTACTGGACGATGAGGGCAACTACTATTTTATGGAAATGAACGTCAGGCTGCAGGTGGAACACGGCGTGACGGAGCAGATAACGGGGATCGACATCGTAAAATGGCAGATACGGATCGCCGCGGGCGTGCGGCTTGACATGAAGCAGGAGGACGTCTCGTTTTCAGGCTCGTCGATAGAGTGCAGAATAAACGCGAGCGCGACGGGCAGGGTCTCGTTTCTGCACGTGCCGGGCGGGCCGCGGGTGAGGTTTGACAGCGCGCTGTGGACGGGGTATCAGGCTCCGCCGCACTACGACGCGCTGCTTGGAAAGCTTATGGTGCACGCGGGCGACCGCGAGGAAGCGATGAGAAAAATGTCCGCTTCGCTCTGCGAGCTTGTCATCGACGGCGTCCCGAACAACATTGGGGAACAGATCGCGATCCTGGCGGACCCTGTATTCAGGAGCGGAGACTACTATACGGATTTTATGGAAGAGGGTGAGTTCTGATGCCGTTGAACGCGATATTTCAGAAACCGAAAAACGAACTTGAAACAGGCGGGCGCGCGCCGGAAAAAAGGGTGGAGACGGACATCGAGATGACTGAACGATGCCCTTCATGCGGACGGAACATACCGATTCAGACGCTGCTGGACGATCTGCGCGTATGTGGCTGCGGGCATCACTTGAGGATGACCGCCAGGCAAAGGATCGACCTGATAACTGACGGTGATTCGTTTCGCGAAACCGACGCCGGTATGACGGGCGGGGATATCATCGGGTTTCCCGGATACGCGGAGAAACTCGAAAAAACGGTCAAAGCGTCGCGTGAGAGCGAAGCCGTCATATGCGGAACGGCGCTGATCGGCAACGTCGAAACCGCGATTTTTGTCATGGAACCGTATTTCATGATGGGCAGCATGGGGACTGTCGCCGGTGAGAAGATAACGAGGTTATTCGAGCTTGCGGAGCGGCGGGGGCTGAATGTCGCGGGAGTGACCGTTTCGGGCGGCGCGAGGATGCAGGAAGGCATCCTGTCCCTGATGCAGATGGCCAGAACAAGCGGCGCCGTCAAGCGGCACAGCGATTCGGGCGGGTTTTACCTTGCGATACTGACAGACCCTACTACAGGCGGAGTCACCGCAAGTTTCGCGATGGAAGGCGATATTACGATATCCGAACCCGGCGCGACGATAGGTTTCGCCGGCGCGAGAGTCGTGGAGCAGACAGTGCGGAAAAAACTCCCTCCCGGCTTCCAGAAAGCGGAAATACTGCTTGAACACGGTTTCATAGATATGATCGTCCACCGGTCGAAGCTGAAGGATACGGTCGCCGCTTTGCTGAAAATGCACCGCCGGGAGGACAGGACCCGAACCTGACGAGGATTCCAAGCCGCGCCCCCAAACCAAACCAGGCGGCATGACGTGGGAAATATCGGTAAATAGGAGAAACAATATGAAGACAGCGTACGAGCGCGTCAGGACGGCAAGATCGTCCGCGCGGCGGACAGGCGAGGACTACATAAATAACGTTTTTACTGATTTCATGGAGCTTCACGGCGACAGGGGTTTCGCGGACGACCCTGCCGTAATAGCGGGGCTTGCGACGCTTGACGGTATCCCGTTTACTGTCATAGCGACTGAAAAAGGGCGCGACACAAAAAGCCGGCTTCGCCGTAACTTCGGGACGCCGAATCCCGAAGGTTACAGGAAAGCGCTGCGGCTCATGAAGCAGGCCGATAAGTTCAGCCGCCCGGTAGTATGCTTTGTCGACACGTCGGGCGCTTTTTGCGGTATCGGGGCGGAAGAGCGCGGGCAGGGCCGCGCGATAGCCGAATGCATTACCGGAATGCTCTCGCTTAGGGTCCCGGCGCTTGCGATCGTCGTTGGCGAAGGGGGGAGCGGGGGCGCGCTTGCCCTTGCCTGCGCCGACGAGGTTTGGATGCTCGAGAACGCGGTATACTCTGTGATATCGCCGGAGGGCTGCGCGAACATACTCTGGCGGGATCCGGAGAGGGCCGCAGAGGCAGCGGAGGCGTTGAAACTTACGGCGAGAGATGTAATGGATCTCGGCGTCATAGAGCGCATTATCCCGGAAGACGGCAGGGATCCGGAACGTTTGTTCGACATACTCGCGACCGATATTTCGATATGGTATTCAAAGGCAAAGCGTCTAAGCCCCGACGAAATAGTTAAGCGCAGGTACGACAGGTTCAGGAAAATGGGCGCGCCAGGCTGACAGCGGCAGCACAGGGGACGGGGCAGGGACCGGGGACGGGTTTTGTCACATGTTTCCGGAGACAGAGGGACGAGCCCGCGTCTTTG
>Ga0082212_10012853_pt1 | contig 10519 bp, 10 predicted proteins | sample TergutNt197P3_FD_71548 | JGI IMG/M metagenome (GOLD analysis project Ga0082212, IMG submission 71548) | Neocapritermes taracua P3 segment gut microbial communities from Petit-Saut dam, French Guiana - Nt197 P3 | ecosystem: Host-associated > Arthropoda: Insects > Digestive system > Gut ...
AAGGCTTTATCCATTTTGTTTTGGGAAAACCCTCGGCAGGAGCATTCACCGTGCCTGCGGCTTGAGCAGACGTAATTAACATTCAATCGTTGGTTTTGGCTTCTTGTATCCACGTGCTGATTGGTCGTTAATCTTCTTCCGCAATCATCACAGATAAGAAAAGTAAGGAAGTAAGTGTTCTCGCCCGGATATTGCCTCTGTGTGTATTTTTGCCGGTTCTGTATTATCGCCTGCACTCTACTAAAAGTGTCTTCATCCACAATATGCGGATAACGGGTATCGTCTACTACAAAGGATTCCTTTTGGTTAAACAGGCCATAGCGAATTTTTCCGATATATAAAGGATTTGACAGTATGGATTCAATCGTTGACGGCTCCCACCGCCCACCACGTTTAGTAGGGACATTCCTCTCTGTCAGCCACTTGCATATCCTAGAGAAAGACGTACCTTTCGAATACATCCCATATATGTTTTTTACCATTTCCGCTTCATCTGGATTTAAGACAATATCGCCTATGGCTTTGTCGTAATCATAGCCGTAAACGCCGCCGCAGTTTATGTAGTTTCCCTCTCTTGCTTTTTGCTCAATGCCAAAGCTAACACGCTCAGCTAAGTTCTCTCGCTCGAACTCGGCAAAAATACCGACTATTTTAATAAACATCCTGCCTGTCGCAGTTGAGGTATCAATGCTCTCCATAAGCGAATTGAAAGCGCAGCCCTTTACCGCGAATAAATCTATCAGCTCGATTAAGTTCTTCGTAGAGCGGGTAAGCCTGTCTATCTTATAGACAAGCACGTTTTTTATTTTGCCTTTGTTAACGTCCTCTAATAACCTCAGCACTTCGGGCCTGTCTTTCAGGTTCTTTCCGCTGATGCCATCATCTATGTAAAAGCTATAAATATCCCAACCTCGGGCGAATGCATATTGCTTTAGTTTTTCCCTCTGCGCGTTAATTGAAAAACCCTCTTTGGCCTGTTCCTCAGTAGACACCCTGATATAGATGCCTGTAAGCAGTCTTTCTTCTTCATCTTTCATGATTCCCCCCAGTATCCGAGCTGGCTCCCGCCAACTCTTTTTGCGCTCTTAAAATTCTCGGGACAGAAGTTCTAAGAAAAAACCTCATGATAGCAATGCGCGTTTGTCTATCAATTGGCGCTTCTTTTTTCTCTAAAGCTGTTTCCCCCTCGGCTTGCTTGTTTGCTTCATCCTGCAAGCGCATTTTTTCACCTCCATAACAAAAAGCTCCTACCATCTATAGTAGGAGCGACAACCTTTTATGCTTGACGAACTTGTCCTTTTTCTTCTTTCTCCTCGAATAGCTCAAAGCCTTATACCATAAGAAAAACGCTACTTTTTCTTGTAGCGTTTTCAATATGCAGCTAAGGAGGTTCACAAACATGTTTGGTGGTGGCGGATGCAACAACATTATCTTCCTGATCCTCATCCTCTGTCTGTGCAGCGGCGGCGGTAACAGCTGTGCCAACGATTTCAACAATTGTTGCTGCAGCGGCTAATCGCGCAAGGGAAGGAAAAACCGGCCGGGTATGCATAGCGCGGGGACGCGCCGCATACCATGGGGTGTGCGAACGTGCACACAATCTAAAATGGGGGGTACTCTCATGAACTGCAACCTCGACTCGCTCCTGCCTCTGCTCATCCTCTTGCTCCTATTGGGTGCCTTGGGCAACGGCAACAACTGCTGCCAGAATAACGGCCTGTTTGGGCCGAACAGCAACGGGTGCGGCTGCGTATGCTGACGGAAATGCTGATCTGTGATCGGCGTATGGGAGCAAGACTGCGGAAAGCCAAGTGAGTGCAACTCCCTGGACGCGAAGATGAACATACAGGTTGATAAGGAGGCACGCGGCCCCTATGGCCTTTGGGGCCGCACGGACAGCGGCGGCGCGGGTTTGACCTGCGCCGCCGTGGTTATGCAAGCGCTTTGTTTCCACCCCCTCTGCCGCACTACGCTGCCTACGGCGCTACGCGGCATCTCCCCCAATCGTTCCGCTTGCGCTCCACTGGGGGCGATCCTGACGGCCTCCACCAATTTGGTCGGTATTCCCAACGAAAACTAGTGGCTGTCGTCAGGATCGCCCCCAATGAAGCAACGTCTCCTGCGGGAGACGTATGCGTAATGGCTGGGGGAGATGCCGCGTAGCGCCGAAGGCAGCGTAGTGCGACAGAGGGGGTGACCATAAAACAACTTCAGAACCAGCCCTTCACTGTCTCCCACGCGTCCTTCAGCCATGCCCGGACGTCCTCGAACGCGCGGTCCAGGACATAGCAGATGTGATAGTACCAGCGCCAGGAGCTGTTGAACGCGGGCACTGGGAGGTCCTCCTCGTAGAGGCCCTCCATCAGACTGTTGAGGAACAATTCGAGATAGGTATAGCCGCCCGGCTCAGATTCCGCGGCGCCCGCCGGGGAGTAGGGGTCCAGGCCGTATGCGCTTTCCCAGGCGGCCTTGGCGGCGTCGATCCAGGTGGGGTCGGTATCCAGCACGGGCCATCCGCCGACGTCGGAGGGCCTGTCGATGATGCGGCCTTTGCCTTCCAGCACCTCGCTGACGATGCGCCTATCCACGGCGTCCCGGTGCAGGGCCGCGCCGCCATGGGCCATCACCCGGGCAAAGGCTGTCTCGGCGCTGTCGATGCGGGACATCCCCGCCTCGAAGGGCGCGGTGAGCTTCCAAGGCCTGCCCAAAAATCCTGTCGCCGGCTTCGTGAGCTCCTCGTAGGTGATCAGCGAATACTGGCCGGCGGGCAGCTTGCCGTTCATATAGTTGCCCAAGAAGTACATGCGCATGTTTGGGTTCCTGTCCAGCAGGAAGTTGGAGCGGTTGGTGCTGGGGCCCGCGATAAAATAATTATTGACCAGGTTGATCGTGCAGAGCTCGCCGTTCTCCTCCATGTTCTTCACGGCGTATTCGCGGCCCCAGTCGTACATCACGTTGTTGGTGATGTCGCAGAAGAAGCCGATGGGGTCCTCATCCGGCATTTTCAGGCACTGGGGGCGGGGGTTGCGGGCGTCGTTGTGGGCCCAGAGGTTGTGGTGCAGGGACACCACCTGCCCGTCGCTCCCGCTGACCAGCGAGCCCTTGCTGTGCTTGCGCACGGTGGGGTGCACGCTGTTGTGCAGGCCCTCGGTGATGAAGCACCACTGCACGGTGGTGTTCAGGTTGCGCTTGATGGAGAAGGTCTCGTCCACGCACCAGCTGACGGAGCAGTGGTCCACGATGACGTTGTTGGCGTTGCCGATGTACATGCCGTCGTCGTCGCTCGCGTCGCCGCAGCGCACCCGGATGCAGCGCACGACCACCTCGTCCGCCGTGATGGAGAAGGTGTAGTCCTTCAGGGTGATCCCCTCGCCCGGGGCCGTCTGCCCGGCGATGGTCAATTCGCCGCTGCGCACCCGCAGGTTGGATTTCAGCGCGATGGTGCCGGCCACTTTGAACACAATTGTGCGCGGGCCCGTGGCCTCAATGGCGGCGCGCAGGGAACCCGGGATGCTGACGTCTCCCGCGGAGACGTTGTAGTCCTCGAGGGTGGTGACCTCATAGACCACGCCGCCGCGCCCGCCCACGGTGTATTTGCCCATGCCGTCCGCGCCGGGGAAGGCCAAAAGGGGCTCTGACGCGGCGGCGGGAACAGACAGCGATAACAGCAGAGCGAATACCAAAGCGAAAACGCAAAGAAGCCTGTAGGGGCGGCGCGTCAACCGCCCGCGCGTTGAAAACTTCACAGGGATACCTCCTCCAGCTCGGCCTTTTTCTCCTCCGCCAGCCTGCGCCGCTCGATCAGGTCGACCTCCACCCTGTCGCGCATTTCCGCCGGATATTTGTAAAATGAAAAAATAATGACCGAGAGGATACACCGGATCGGCATAACCCACAGGTAGGTCCAGACGGCCCACTTGATATACAGGGGCGACTGCGGCAGGCCGCGCACCTCCAGCGCGGGGTCGAAGCCGATTTTTTCAAGGAACAGCCGGCCGATCATAGTGCGCAGCGGGCCGATGGTCATCTTTTCGATCAGGCCGCGCACCGCGAAGGTGATGCCCTCGCTGCGGCGCCCGGTCTTCCACTCCACATAGTCCAGCATGTCGAACTCGATCGTCTTCCTGGCCACGTCCTCCGGCTTGTTGGTGGTCCACTCCATCATCTCGGTGAACCACATGAACAGCACGCGGGGGATCGTCTTCACGCCGATCAGGCTCCGGGAGATGCCCATCAGGGCGTTGAAGCCCTGGTTGAGCAGCACGGTGTTGCGCGCCCCGCCCAGCTTGTTCATGATCCTCAGCGTGAAGGGCTGGATGAGCATGCCGGGCGCGGCGGCCACGTTGGAGCGCAGCCACAGCAGCGTTTCGCCCTTCACCTTGCCCATGTTCAGGGTTTCGTCGATCTTGCAGTAGCGGTAGAAGTCCAGCTCGCCCGCGGCGGGCAGCAGCGCGTTGATGAAGCCGTTGAGCGTGTTGAGCACAAACCACTTGTTGTGCCGCACAAGGACGAAGCACTCCTTGATCTCCCGGAAAAAGTGTACTTCCCCCTCCGGTTTTTCTTTTTTATCCGGCACACGCTGGAGCACGAAGCTGGGCAGCATCTCCGTGAACAGGCAGGGGATGGTGCACACGATCGCGCACAGCACGTAGATCTGGTATTCGCTCATGCCCGTCCAGTCGTGGATATACTCGCGCATGCCGATGATGACGTAATACAGCCCGCCCAGGGCCTCGTGCAACGTCCAGCCGAAGGTGGAGGCCCAGGCGATCTTGCTGCGCTGCCGGGAATGGGGCGTGATGTGCGCCCAGACCTTCGCGCCGGAAACCGAGGCGGCCGTGGTGGATAAGCTTTTGATGTTCGTCAGGATGATGTACAGCACGATGTGCTGCATGTGGGTCATGTTGAAGTTGAAGAACAGCAGGGTGACCAGCAGGCTGCTGATCAGGACGTTCCAGCGCATGACCTTTTTGTGGGTGGCTATGGGGAAGTTCTTGTGGTCCATCCACGCCCCGATGATGGGGTCGTTGAAGCCGTCCCAGATGGTGGTGACCGCCACGCCTATGGCCTGCAGGCGCGGCGCGATGCCGAACACGTTCTGGAACATCGTCATTTGGTTCTGGCGGAAGTGGTCCCGCAGGCCGTTCACGGCCCCAGAGACGATATGCGTTGCCTGCTCCCACGGCCGGATTTCCTCCGCGGGCAGATCATTGCCCTTCATCCACTTGACAGGATGATGGGCGATCTCCCGGACCTGTTCTTTTCTCTCCGCTGTCATTGCCATGCGATGTTCCTCCACATATTCTTTTTGTTTTTACAGCAGCTTCACCAGCACTGCGACCAGCCCCGCGATGATCCCCAGCGCCAGCAGCAGCTTGATCCCCTTCGCGATGGCGTCGGCCGCGCTGCTGGGGATCTGGTCGATGAGCATACGCTTTATGCCAATGACGCGCTTTCTGTGGAACAGCTCTCCGTAGGTGAGGACCCGGGTCCGGTAATCGCGGATGCCGGCCAGGCCGAACTCGAACACGCGCACGCCGCGGCGCACGCCGTCCCCGTAGGCCGCGAAGCCGCAGCCCGGGCAGTAGCCCAGCTCGATGCCGTCCACCGGCCCGGCGAAGCTGTTCTTGTGGTCATGGCCGAAGAACATGCCCAGCATCTCGCCCCTCTCGCGGGCCGCGTCAAAGAGCCCGGCGTCGCTGACCGGCACGCAGGGGGGCTCCAGGTGCCGCCCGCCGGGGCGGACACGGCTCCCGTCCAGGGTGTAATATTTGTCCTTGAAGCCGGAGAAGCCCCGGATCGCGCCCTTTTTCCACCTGGCGTGCGCGGTGAGCAGGCGGTAGATGGCCTCCACGGGGATGTGCTGGAACAGCAGGGAGGGCACGTAGTCCCCGGTTTGTTCGCGCAAGGCCTCGCGCGTGTCCCTGTACCAGGCGATCTGGTCCGGGTCCAGGGGCTGATAGCCCAGGCCCGCGTTGCCGTGGGAATTGAGGACGTAGAGATTCAGCGCGGGCTTGCCGTTTTCGTCTTCAATCACGAGGTTGTGGTTGCCGTGACTGGAGAGCCCCGGCGTGTCGGACGCGACACACAGGGGGGACTCCATGTACCAGGCCAGCTGCTGCTGCGCGGGCACGCCCTGGATGTCGTGGTTGCCGAAGGCCAGGGTGAAGGGAACGCCCCGCTCCTCGAAGGGCGCGCAGATCTGCCGGATGGTCTTCCGGACCTGCTCTTCGGTTTTCATCGCGCGGGCAAAGCCCTGTATCTGGTCCCCGGTGAGCACCGCGAGATCGGGCTTTTCCCTATCCAGGGCGGCGGCGATGAGGCGCAGGGTCTCCGGGTCCACGTCCGCCTTGTCCTGGATGTCGGTGAGCTGCATGAGCTTGAACTTGCCATCATGGAATGTTAGATTTTGCATATGAACCTCTTTATTTATATTGCGGGCGGCTGGCGCGCCGCCCCTACACCCGGCCGCTGCTGCCGAACAGCCGCATCTTTTGCCTTGCGACTTCCTTTACGGCGTCCTTCGCGTCCAGGAGGCTCTGCTCGAAGCCCGCGCCCCGGGTATAGCCCCCCTGTGCCGCGACAGCCAGCTCCGTGTAGATATTCACCTTGCTGATGCCGTTTTGGATGGCCCGGGTGAAGTCGTCATTGCTCAAACCGCTGCCGCCGTGCAGCACCAGGGGCACGGAGCTGACGGCGCGTATCTCCGCCAGGAGATCGATGCTCAGCACGGGCGGGCGCAGGTATTTCCCATGGGCGGTGCCGATGGCCACGGCCAGGGCGTCTACGCCGGTCCTTTCGATGAAATCGCGGACCTGCGCGGGGTCGGTGTAGTTCGCCGCGTAGCCGTCGTCCAGGCCGTCCTCGCCGCCGCCCACGTGGCCCAGCTCGGCCTCTACGCTGACGTTCTGCCCCTCCACGAGCCGGACGGCCTCGCGGGTGTTGCGCAGATTCTCCTCATAGGGCAGGGCGCTGCCGTCGTACATCACGGAGGAGAAGCCGTTTTGCGCGGCAAGCGCGATCGCGCCGAGGTCCGTGCCATGGTCGAAGTGCAGGCACACGGGCACGCTGGCACGCGCGGCGAGGTCGCGCATGATCAGGCCGGCGTAGTCGAAGGGGAGATAGGGCAGGTGGATCTGCGCCAGGGCGAGGATGGCGGGTGAGCGCTCCTCCTCGGCGGCCTCGACGATGCCCCGGGCCATCTCCAGGTTCAGCAGGTTGAACGCGCCCACGGCGTAGTTTTTTTTCGCCGCGTCTTGCAGGATTTCCTTCAAAGTGACGAGCATAGTGCCTCCTCAAAGCCATATTGATCTATGATAGCATATAGTTCCGCGATAGGCCGCAGCCCGCCCGAAGCGCTGGCGTCCGTCAGACTTGCAGCCGCGGCGGCGGTGGCGAGCTCCAGGGCCCGCGGCAGTTCCATGCCCTGGTACGCGCCGTAGAGCACGCCCGCGCAGAAGGCGTCCCCCGCGCCGGTTTTGCCCTTGATCTCCGCTTGCGGCAATGCCAGGGAGGGCTGATGAACATAGTGCCGCCCGTCCGAGGCGAAGCTGCCCTCGGGGCAGTGAATGACGGTCCACGCGTGTATGCCGAAGGCGTGCAGGGCCTCGCAGATGGGCCGCATGCGCTCCGCCAGCAATCGCCCCCGCGCGTCCCGGCAGGGGATGCCCGTGACGGCGGCGGCCTCGGTCTCGTTGATCACGCAGTAGTCGGCGTGGCGCAGCGCGGGAATCACGCAGCGGGCGTAGCGTTCGCCCTGCTCGCTCACGACATCCACGCCGGTCTTGAAGCCACGGGCGCGGGCTTCGGCCAGCACGCGCGCCAGCACCGTGCCGCAGTCCGGGTCGGGGGCGTCCAGGGCGTCCAGCAGGAGGATGTAGCCGAAATGCAGGATGTCCGCCGAAAGCTCGTCCAGGGGGATGTGCGCCGGGCCGAAGGCGGCGTTCGCGCCCCGGCAGTGGAAGAAAGAGCGCTCCCCGCCGCGCACGCTCATCACGTCGGTGAAGGAGGTGGGCAGCGCCGGATGCCGGGCGATGTGCCGGGTATCGATCCCGACGGCGTCTAGGGTGGTTATGACGCGGTCGCCGTAATCATCCCGCCCGGCCAGGCCCACGGCGGTCAGGGGAAGGCCATCGTCCATGTGCGCCAAATCCAGCAGGCAGTTGCAGACAAGCCCGCCGGTGGAATAGCGCACCCCGGTGATGGACGCCAGGTTCCCCAGGGCGGGGTAGGCGTCGATCTCCTTGATGACGTCGATGATGAGGTTGCCGAGGCAGGCGACGCCGCTCATCGCACGATCCTCGGGTCGGTGAAGACGTCGGTCTCGTCGGTGCTCCTGGTGGAGAACTCCGAGATCACCGCGCCCTCGGGCCCGGCATGGAAGGAATGCAGCGTGTCCGGGTAGATGGTGTGCTGCGCCCCGGGGTCCAGGACGGTCTCGTTGCCTTCCACGTTCAAAAACACCCGGCCATAGCGGCAGCGGAAGGTCTCCTCCTTGCCGGGGGAGCCCACGTGCCTGTGCTCCGGGCATGCCTGGCCGGGCAGGAGCGCCATCTCCTTGGCGCACACCCGCTCGGTATTGATATAGACGATAATTTGTAGGCCGGTGCGCTCCAAGTCGCCCAGGCCGAAATCCGCCACCTCCAGGTTGGCCTGTTCGGCGGGCGTGAGGACGATACCCGCCCGTTCATACAGCCCCAACGCCAGGCGCGCCGCGGTTCCGCGGTCCATCGGCAACCCCCCTTTGGAGCATTATATCATGTTTTGAGGTTCTTTACAAGCCTTTTCGCGCGGCATTTCCGCACGCTGGGCGCGGTTTTATTTAACCCCCTCTGCCGCGCAGCCGCTGGGTTTAACCCCCTGCGACGCCTTCGACGCCGCTGCCCCCCTACAGGGGGGCTCCTGACGATAGCCGCAAGTTTCGTTGGGATATGCCTAAGCTAGGCTGTCTTCTCGCCCTTCATCACGCGCGCAATTTGTATGTTTTCGTCGAAGACGACCAAATCCGCCTGTTTGCCAACCTCGATGCTGCCGATTTCGGCGCCGAGGCCCATCACACGGGCGGGGGTGAGCGTCATCATACGCACGGCGTCACACAGGGGGATGCCCGCCTCCAGAGCCGTGCGCAGCAGCCGGTCCGCCGTGGCGATACTGCCGGCGAAGGCGCTGCGGTCGGGCAGCTTGGCTACGCCGTCCTCGACGATGACCGGCAGGCCGTCCTCCAGGGGGCCCAGGACGGACCGCGCCGCGTGCGTACCGGCGCAGCGCATGGAATCGGTAGTGAGGCAGACCCGGTCCGCCCCCTTGGCCCGCCAGACATAGGAGAGCAGCTCAAGGGGCAGGTGGCAGCCGTCCGCGATGACCTCCGCCGTGGCGCCCTCCAGGATGTAGGCGCTCTCGATGGCCCCGGTGATGCGGAACCCGCCTTTGCGCGTAATGGTGGACATGGCGGAATACAGGTGCGTGAAATGGGTGAATCCGTGCCGGGCCGCCTCCTTGATCTCGGCGTAGCTTGCGCTGGTGTGGCCGATCGAGGGCAGGACGCCCCGCGCCGCCAGGGCATCCCCGAAGGCAAGCGCGCCGGGCAGCTCCGGGGCGGCGGTCCAGCGTTTGATGTCGCCGCCCGCGAAGTCCAGCAGGGCCTCATACTCTGCCGGGTCGGGGTTCTTGATGTAGCGCGGGTCGATGGCCCCGCGCATCTCCATGCTGATGTAGGGGCCTTCCAGGTGTACGCCCGGCATGAGGGGGCTTTTTACCTGCTGGAAGGCCCGCAGAAATTGCATGATGCTCTCGAAGGAGGCCGCCACGGATGTTGGGAACAGCGTGGTCACGCCGTGACGCAAATGGGTTTCGGCGGCGGTGCGGAAGGCCTCGGGCGTGCCGTCCATGAAGTCGGCCCCGCCCGCGCCGTGGGAGTGTATCTCCACAAAGCCGGGCGCGAGATATTGGCCGTGCAGGTCGGTGGAGGCAATAGTTTCCCCGGGCCATGGCCGGTTGAGAACATCAGTAATCACGCCGTCCTCAACCCGCACACAGCCTGTGACGATGCGGTCCGGCAGAATAATTCGCGCGTTGCAGAGCCATTCCTGTCGCATGATAAATACCCCACTCTATATTGCGGGCGGCTTGCTAGCCGCCCGCAACAAACACCTATTTCCCGCCCATATCCTTCTCGCGTATCTCCGACCGCCGGATTTTCCCGTTGACGGTTTTCGGCAGGGCCTCGACGTATTCCACCACGCGGGGGTATTTATACGGCGCGGTGAGCTTCTTCACGTGGGTTTGCAGCTCCTTCGTCAGGGCGGGGGTGGCCTCATATCCCGCGCTGAGCACGATGGTGGCCTTCACGGCATAGCCGCGCTCGGGGTCGGGCACGCCGGTGACGGCGCACTCGGTGACGGCGGGGTGCTCCAGCAGGACGCTCTCCACCTCGAAGGGCCCGATGCGGTAGCCGGAGGACTTGATCACGTCGTCCGTGCGGCCGATGTACCACAGGAAGCCCAGCTCGTCCTTGTAGGCG
>Ga0082212_10012854_pt1 | contig 10519 bp, 4 predicted proteins | sample TergutNt197P3_FD_71548 | JGI IMG/M metagenome (GOLD analysis project Ga0082212, IMG submission 71548) | Neocapritermes taracua P3 segment gut microbial communities from Petit-Saut dam, French Guiana - Nt197 P3 | ecosystem: Host-associated > Arthropoda: Insects > Digestive system > Gut ...
CTGTATAATCTCTTTTTAACGCAAGGGCCTGGTTATAATCGCTCAGGGCTCTTGCATGATCGCCTCTTTGAGCATAGATAAAACCGCGGTAGTTAAAGGCGGCAGCGCTGTCCTTTTTTAAATTGATCGTCTTGTTGTAGTCTTCCAGAGCGCGGTTCAGATCCCCCCTGATTTGGTATATCCTGCCCCGTGAAAAAAGCGCTTCTGCATAATCTGATTTCAAGCTGAGCGCCTTGTTGTATTCTGCCAGGGCTCTGTCGTAGTTACGTTCGTTTAAGTACCGTTCTCCCATAATGAATGAAACCTGGTATTGTTCCATTCCCATCTGAAGCAGTATTGCGGGGTCTACGGTTTTATAGTTTACCGGATTCAGCTCACCGATAAAAACTCCGCGTCCGGAGCCGCTTCGGATGCTACTTAGTGATCCCGGAGTTACAGACTCAGCGCCTGAACGTACAGCGTAATTGGGATTGCTGCCCCGGGAATTTCCGGCGCTTGTACCGGATGCAGTCTGCTGCTGCGCTGCTGTGTTTTGGTTTTCCGCACTTTGCATTTGCTGAGTATTCAGCGAAAGCTGAGTATCCTGTGTTTCCGGAAAATCAGTCTGGGTTTCGGATCCCGGTATCGCATTAGCTTCCACATTGGAATAGTTATTTATTTTTTTTTGGGAAACAGATAGTTCCTGCATGGTTTCCGCTGGTTTTTTTCCGCAGCCGGAAAACATTACGGCAAATGGAATTACCAGGAGGAGTACTGAACCCAAACTTTGTACAAATTTTTTCATCGTTTTATCCAGTTGTTATTCTGTTCTTCCGGACGGCTGATCTGAAAGACGGTAATCTCTGGGAACCAGGGTTTCCCAGTCAGACGGATCATGACAGTCCCTGTCTATACGCATAAAGATCTGCTGTTCGTAGTTTGGTGATGGGTGGAGTATATTTTGCGTATTAAGATAGGGCAGGTTAATTCCCGGACTGTAGAGGTCTTTAATAGGCTGCATTCTGGCCATGCTTTCGGGATTGCGGGTTAATACATCCCATGCTCTGATTGATTCGGAAAAAAGATACAGCGCCCTGGTACGGTAACTGGTGTCGCCGCTTATCCGCGTCAGGGCTTCCAGAGTTACCCCAAGGTTGTTGTCTGTTACCATTATCCTTTCTGCCAGATCCTGTTCTTCCGGACGCCCGCCGGGGAAAATGTTCGGAGAATTGATCCGTTCAGTGTCGAGGAGATCCATAAGCCTGTTGTAGTAGCCCTGGGCTGCAAAATAATTGCCCCTAAGGTAAGCGGTATTTCCCAAAGCATAAAGCAGGCGTCTGTTGTTGGGCATTACCGAAGTAAGTGCAAAGAAACGCATCAGCGCATCTTCCCATTGTTCGTTTTGGTAAAAGGCAGCGCCCATACGGTATTGCATTTCCGGAGACGACCAGTCGTTTCGTTCCGCTTCCTGATAGTAACGGAGCGCAGCATCCATGTCGCCGCTTTTAACAAAAAATTCAAGATCTCCCAAATCGGCATAGAGCCTGCCAAATTCCGGGCGCGGATTTTTAATTACTCCCCTGGCGCGGGCATCTTCATAGAGCCTTACGCCGCGAATCAGTTCTTCTTCTGCAGAGAAGAATTCTTTGGTGTTTATTAATATTTCCGCATAGCGGCGCTGTGTATCTATATGGAAACCTACCCGTTTGGGAGATTCTTCGGGAGCGGAGGAAAACGCACGTATGGCATCCCGCAAACTCTGCCGTTCTTCGGAAGTATTGCCGTAACGGGAATAATACCGGGCCAGATGGTAATACGATTCAGGATATGATCTGTCGGTATTAATAGCCCGGATTAATACTTCTCTGATTCCGTCTATTTGATCTGCATATTCTTCGGGAACTCCGCCGGTATCTTCAAACCTTTTGTCCAGGAGATATCCGCCCAGTTCGGCCAGCGTGGGTACTGATATTTTTCGCTTTTTGGGATTGCTCATAAAATGGGCCTGCAGGGGAAGTACTTCTTTGAGCTGGTCTGTCCTGATAAAGTATTTAAGCATCCCTTCCAGGTAGGGGTCCTGTTTGCCGTATTTTTCCATTAAGCGGGCATAGGCTGCTCTGGCTTCTTCGTAACGGCTGTAATCGGTCTCTCCCCAGGCCAGATTGTTTTCCGCCAGGGCCAGAAGTCCTTCTCTGTCGTTTACCGAGTAGTCAAGGATATTGGTACGGATAATTCGATCTGCTTTTTCATAATTTTTTAATATGTACGTCTCCATGGCTGCATAGTCCAATGCACCTTTTTTATCCTGCGGATAAACCCGGAGGAGTTCGTCGTATTTTCGTTCTGCATAGATATACTGCCGTTCATCCCGGAAAGCTTCTGCATAGCGGTAAAACCAATTTTTAACCCGGTGTAATTCAAAAGCCTGGCGGAACCGTTCATTGGCCTGGACATATTCTGCAGACTGGATAAGGGCATATCCTTCTTTATACCGTCTTTCGGCCTGGAAGGGGATTACGGCAAAACGCCAGATCAGGTATCCCAAAGAAGCTGTAACCAGAGCAATGGCTCCGGCAAGCCGCAGTACCGGCAGAAAGCGGTGTGTAAAGATATAGCCAAAACTGGCCTGTTCCGCTTCCAGTTCTGCTCCGGTTTGTTTTGCATAGCCCTTGGGAACGGTGATAGTCTTTCCCAGGATCTTTCCCGCAAGTGAAGCTGTCTCTTTGGCTGGTGCGCCTCTGACCAATAGTTTGACAAGCAGCGACATTTGTTTGGGATCAACTGCCTGTTCGGCAATAAGTTCTTCGCAGGCAATGCGGAGGTTTAACGGATAAGCGGAAAGTGTATCCTGAAGCTTCCGATAATCGCTCTCGGTTAGCTGTATTTCTTCTACTTCATCAGCTGCTCCCGGGGCAGCCCCAAAATCCGCAGATTTTCCCGGTTTTCCGCCTTCGCCGACATCGTCAAATCCGGAAAGTGAAAAGTCTCCAAATTCATCTGACGCAGCTTCGTTAAAATCCGGTGTCTCTAACGCAGTGTCGGGCCCTTTCCAGTCATCTCCAACTGCAAAATTGTCAAAAGGATCCGCACTTTCTTCTCCGGCCTCGGTTTGTAACGGCATATCGTCAAAACTGTCAATATCACCTGTATCCGGAGTAATGTCCCGGGAAACATCTCCGGGTTCAGTGTCAAAACCGCCGCTTAGATCTTCGCCTCCAAGGTCCATGGAGCTATCTGTTTCCAAATCGCCGGGTGATCCGGAAAAATCAAAATCTTCTGTTGAGCCAATATCCATGGCGCCTTCGGTATCTGACAGATCTCCGGGCAGTTCGGTTTCAAAGCTGTCTGAACCTGCATCGGCGCCGATATCACCAAGGTCACCAATATCAAATCCTGCATCAAGATCACCGGCGCCAGAGTCTTCTGCGCCGGTATCGTCGGAGCCGAAGTCAGCTGCGGCAAAGTCGTCGCTGCCCGGCAGATCCAAAGGCAAATCGCCGGTGTCTGTATCAAAGCTTCCGGCTTCATCCTGGTCTAAAGCAAGAGAAAAATCTTCATCTCCGGAAAGAGCTGTGTCATCTGCATCAGCTGCTATTGGAGGGATAACTTCACCTCCCATGTCAACAGCCTGGGTTAAGTCAATGTCGGGAAACTCAATGCCTTCAAAATCTGATTCACCGGCGGTTGGTTCGGGAACTGCTGCATCGCCTGCTGAATCTTCTATTTCGGCAGGGGCTTCCATTGGCTCTGTATCGCCCAAGTCGAATCCAGCCAAGTCTTCGGCAGACATTTCTTCAGGCGCTGTTTCTCCAAAATCGGGGATTTCGTCTAGATCTGTTGAAATATCCCCTGTGGGGAAGTCTTCTGCAGGAAAGTCTTCTGTGGGGAAATCTTCTGCAGGAAAGTCCTCAGCAGGAAAGCCTTCCGCGGGGAAGTCCTCTGCGGGGGTATCATCTATTGGGATTTCCCCCATACCTGCAGAGACATCTTCCATCGAAGGGATTCCCTCGTCCATGGAAAAATTGTCTTCCGGTGGCAGACCGTCGGCTTCCGGAGAGACGCCGGTATCTGAATTGTCCAGAAGGCCGCCGAAGTCATCAAGCAGCCCGGCTTCACCATCCCCTGCATTGGCTTCGTCAAAAGAACCTTCATCAAAAGACGGCTCGGCAGGGTTGTCCATATCAAAGCTGCCCAGGTCGCCGCCCCCCAATAAATCACCAAAATCTAATCCATCGCCGGGGTCTTCTGTACTGCCAAAGTCGTCGGGGGGCAGTTCCAGTCCTATATCGTCAGTTTTAGGTGTTGGTTCGGGTTCAATAACCGGTGCGCCGCTAAGTTCTTCAGGAAAAGGGGCAGGGGGCTCGCTGTCAGGAAGCTCAAAATCCTCAGGATGCTTCAGATTCTCGCGCATTATCATGGCCTCGTTGCCAATATCCTGAAATGAGGTTTTAAATTCTTTCAGTTGCGCAAGTGACGGCATAATTAAGATATTGGGGCATTAACCGATATTAGTAAACAGATGAAAAAGCTTTTGATATTAATGCTCCTTATGGGTATTATCGGCAGTATAGGGGCGGCAGATACAGATTCTTTCCGTTTTACTGATCATCTGATGCAGCTTAGGAAGCCTGAAAAACCTGCAATTGTGGACGATGCTGTGGTTTTTACGGCATCTTCTTCCTACCGCCGGGTGGGGATTGCGTTTGCCCACGAAGGATTTGGGAAAATTTACTGGTTCAGGCGTTTCCTGACTTCCAACGAAAACGCCGGGCCATGGATAAAGGATAAGCCGCCTTCCGATCTCTACGTTGATTCGGGGATACTCTTTTTTATTTATTCAATTCCGGAGGATTTAAAGGGTGATCTGGAATACCGGCTTATTGTTGACGGCCTTTGGGTCAGAGATCCCTTAAACCCCGATTTCCGGACGGATAGCGGGTCGGGTATTTCCAGGTCGGTGGTCGCCATTCCCTATATCAAACGGCTTGACTCTCTGGAACGTGGTCCGGAAGGAACGTTGAATTTTACCTATTATGCTCCGACCGGGGAAACAATAACGGTAGCAGGCTCTTTTAACCGGTGGGATCCCTTTATGTATCAATTAAGGGAAACCAGCCCCGGCCGCTACACGCTATCCCTTCCCCTGCCTCCGGGGACATATCAATATACATTTTTCCATCGGGGCGAAAGGCGTCTGGATCCAAATAACCCGGTAAGGGTGTATACCCTGGAAGGCAAGGCGGCAAATGTGGCTACGGTTAAGTAATAATTTGATTGTGCTCACAGCTGTTTCTTCCCTCCGTGACACCTTGAAAAAAGACGGTCTTGGGTTTATTGTAAATTCAGGGCAGGTGCCCTATAATAACGGGTTTTTTATGGATTTTGGATCGGCTTCAGTTGAACATCCGAAATTAAGGAGAAAAACGTGAAACTAAAATTCAAATTAAGTCTTATGGTAATTGCCATTATTGTAGTCATTGTATCGGGTATTGCCTTTCTGCTTTTACGCAAGGCTTCCAGCGTTAGTCTTGATCTGAGCCTTGACAGTCTGGAAAACCTGGCCGGTGAATATTCTACATATGTAAAGGGTCGTGAAGACAGTCATATGCGTGCATTAAGTACCTTGGCTGGTATAATGGAAGAATATGAAGATATGCCAGCGGAAATACGGCGTGATCGCTTTGACAGCATGCTGCGTGGTACGCTTTCTTCTAACCCTACCTGGGAGCTTATTTACACAACCTGGAAACCCAATGCCGTCGAGGGCAATGATTCCCAATACATCGGCCGGCCGGGTTCCAGCCCTACAGGGCAATATACGGCAACCTTTTCCCAGGCTTCAGGCGAGATAATAATCCGGGCAAGCGCCAACCTTCAAGAGACCATGGAATGGCTTAACGGTCCAAACGCACGAAAAGACCGGGTAGACGACCCCATGGCCCGAACGGTAGACGGAAAGGATACCTATTCCATTATTTTAGCTGTTCCCATTATCAACCCCCGCACCGACGAAGTGGTAGGGACCGTGGGGTGCCTTTTGATTATTGACATACTGCAGACCATTGTGGAACAAGCGATGAGCGACCACGATGAAATTGCCGCAATGGTAATTTACTCCAACAACGGGTTTATTATGGGCCACATGGTTCCGGAACGGGTAGGAAAGATGCTGATGGAAGTGGAGTCCATATACGACCCGTACAGAGAGGAGGCAAATCAGGCTGTACTGAACGGGGAGGAATATCTGGTTAGTACGTATTCACCCGTCCTAAAATCAAATGTAAGAGTTTTTTTACAACCCTTCCAAATAGGCAACTCGGATAGTTCCTGGACAGTTTCGTTGGTGGTAAAAGACGATGATGTTTTAGCCCCGATAAGAGATATAACCCAATTTACCATTATTCTGGCGGCAATTGCTATTGTAGCGGCAGCGGTAATTGTTTACTTTGTTTTAAGCGGTGTTATTAAACCAATTCACAATGTAACGGAGACGTTAAAGGATATTGCCCAGGGTGAAGGGGATCTGACCCGTTCCATCAACATCAATTCCAAAGACGAGGTGGGCAGACTGGCCCATTACTTTAACCAAACCCTGGAAAAGATCAAAAACCTTATTATAGGCATAAAAAACGAAGCAGCCTCTCTGTCTAACATCGGCAACGAACTGGCATCCAATATGACCGAGACTGCCGCAGCAATCAATGAGATAACCGCAAACATCCAGAGCATAAAGGGCCGTATTATCAATCAGAGCGCCTCTGTAACCGAAACAAACGCTACCATGGAGCAAATTACCATTAACATCGACAAGCTTAACGAGCATGTGGAACTCCAGACAGCCAGCGTTTCCCAGTCGTCTTCGGCAATTGAGCAGATGCTTGCCAATATTCAGTCGGTTACCCAGACACTTTTTAAAAACAGCGAAAATGTAACGGAGCTTACCGATGCGTCCGAAGTTGGCCGTACGGGGCTGCAGGAAGTGGCGGAAGACATTCAGGAAATTGCCCGTGAATCGGAAGGCCTTTTGGAAATTAACGCTGTGATGGAAAACATTGCTAGCCAGACCAATCTTCTTTCGATGAATGCGGCGATTGAGGCGGCCCATGCCGGAGAAGCGGGGAAGGGCTTTGCGGTAGTCGCCGACGAGATCCGCAAGCTGGCGGAAAATTCAAGCGAGCAGTCAAAAACCATCAGCACAGTACTCAAAAAAATAAAGGAATCTATTGACAAGATTACCCGCTCAACTGATAACGTGCTTCGTAAATTTGAAGCTATTGACTCGAGCGTAAAAACCGTGGCGGAACAGGAAGAAAACATCCGCAATGCCATGGAAGAGCAGGGACAGGGGAGCAAACAGATTCTGGAAGCAATACATAAAGTAAACGGAATAACCCAGGAAGTAAAAAGCGGATCAAATGAAATGCTGGAAGGTTCCAGTGAGGTTATCCGGGAAAGCAAAAATCTTGAAAAGGCAACCCAGGAGATATCCGGCGGAATTAACGAAATGGCTTCCGGGGCGGATCAGATCAATACAGCTGTGCATCGTGTAAATGATCTATGCGGCAAAAACCGGGAAGGTATTGATGCTTTAGTTAAGGATGTTTCGAAATTTAAAGTCGAGTGAGGTTTTTCCAAAACTCTGTTAGTTTTGGAAAAACCTCTTGGAGAAAATTGCTAATTCCTTTTTTAAGCAATATATTAAATAATGCAATTTTCTCCATAGGGTAAGAAGGTTTTTCAAAACTGAAGTTTTGAAAAACCTTAGTATAACAAAAATGCTGCGCATTTTTATCTTAGGAGTTTTGCGTTAATGACTTATTCTTTATTGTGGAATTTGGAGACGCAAAACTCCATGATAACCTTAAATCTAAGGAAGCATTTTCAAAAACTGAAGTTTTGAAAAAGCCACAATTAGCCAATTTTAAAATTTTGTTGTTTTAAAATTATCTTAGGAGTTTTGCGTTAATACTCGTTTAATATAAGCAGCAGCCGTTCTTTGTCTATGCAGCGTAAAAAGTTAGCCAGACGCGGTCCCTGATCCTTGCCGATGAGGGCCTGGTAGGCGGCGCGGAACAGTTCCTTTCCTTCCAGGCCTGCTTCTTTTGCGCATTGGTAAATTGCTTCCGCACAGGATTTGTCGTCGGGAAATTGTTCTATGCAGGAAATTATTTTGTCGCGCAGGAGTATTATTCCGGCACGTTCTTTTTCACTAAAGCAAGTTCCGGAAAGGGCTGTCTTTTCTGCAGTGCGGAGCCTGAAACGGAATTCTTCCGGCGCACACTCTTCGATCCAGTATTTGGCGCAGCGGCACCTTGCCAGCAGGGCGGGGAGCTGATCATCGTTTGGTATTCCGTTTACCCCGCAGACATCACCGCTTTTAAAACGTGCAATGGTTTTCTCAATATCACAGTCTGCGATCTGGATAAGGTTGCACAGATGGCGGAAAGGAGCCTGAAACGGCTTAACGGCGGGCATTGCGCTTTTTCCGGTGCTGTCCAGATGTACCTGGGATAGTTCATAAATTCGTTTTTCCCGCTGGAATGCTGCCTCGTCTTTAGCTTTTTCATCGCCCCAGGCTATACGTTCGGTTTTGTCATAATCTTCGTATATTTTAATTACGTCCAAATCGAAAGAGATCGTGAATTCCGTATTGGGTCTTGTACCGGCAAAAAGATAACGGGCTATTTCCGGAGTGTAAACGCGGAGTACGTCGGGCAGGTCTATCACTTTTCCTTTGGAAGAAGACATTTTGCCAGGCGTTCCCTTAATGCCGATAAAATCGTAACGGAATGTAACAGGAGCATCCCATTTGTAAACTTCCTTACAAACAAGCCGGGCTGTATCAAATGATCCCCCCTGGCTGTGATGGTCTTTTCCGGCAGGTTCAAAATCAACGTGCTCGTACGCCCAGCGCATGGGCCAGTCCACACGCCATACAAGTTTAATGCCTTTTGCTTCCCTAATATCCACTGTTGCCTGGTGTCCGCAGGAATTACAGTGATAACCGATAACCCACTGGCCGTCCCAGTTGTCTATTTCAGTTTCGTCCTTATTGCAATTATCACAGAAAGCGCTGACAGGCCACCACTCACCCTGAATTTTGTGATCTTCATCCCGGAATTTATCCAGAATAATTTTAAGCGCATCACGGTGTTCCAAAGCGATCTTTATTTGTGTTGCGTATTTGGAAGTGCGGTAACATTCTGACTGATAGATATATTCAGGGAAAATCCCGACCAGGGGCAATACATTTTCTACATCCACTTCGTTATGCCGTGCATAGCTTTTATCACGTTCCCAGGGATCGGGAACCATTGTTATGGGAAAACGCAGATACTTTTGCAGTTCTTCCTGTTTCGGCATATTGGCCGGAACCTTGCGGAATACATCGTAATCATCCCATGAATAGATAAACCGTACATTTACTCCTTTGTCACGGAGTGCACGGACTACCAATTCCACCGAAATAATTTCTCTGAAATTACCGATGTGTACGGTACCCGACGGAGTAATCCCCGATGCGCAGGTATACACAGGCGAGTTTTTTTCTTTAATTATCTTTTCCGCATATTCATCAGCCCAATGCACGCCGATCCTCCATGGTAAAATGAGTATAACCTGAAAAAAAACGGAGTGGCTAGTGTGTAACCTGGTCTTGATAAGCATTGTTTCTTTATATATACTAAAAGTGTATTTATGATTTTTCAAACAACTGCAGTAGTTTACTACAATGGAATGCTTGTCGTATCGGTCTATTTTTTTATAATGGCTTTGGCAAATATTCTGGAAATGAGAAAACGCACCTCTTTGCCGACAATCAAGGCAGGACCACTGGTTTCTGTATTGATTCCTGCACGCGACGAAGAAAAAAATATAGAAAACTGCATTAATTCTTTGTCTAATCAGGATTATCGTAATTATGAAATTCTTATTATCGATGATAATTCGGAAGACAGAACGTACGAAATTATTCAAAAGCTGATGGAACAAAATAAACGGATCCGTGTATTCAAAGGCAAGAAACTGCCTTCGGATTGGTACGGTAAACCGTTTGCCCTCGATCAGCTGGTTTCGCATGCCAATGGGGAAATACTGCTTTTTACCGATGCTGATACCATTCACAATCCCACAAGCATTTCATGGGCAGTTTCAAATCTGGAGAATTCCGGAGCAGATTTTATTTCCGGCTATGTCGGACAGATTCTTAAAAGTTTCGGCGAGCGGATTACCGTGCCGATTATGTTTTTTTTAACCGGTTTTGTTATCCCCATGTTTCTTAACAATATTGTCAAGCTTGGTTATTTTTCCGCTGCTGTGGGGCAATATGTTGCCGTAAGGAAAGAAGTGTTTACAAAAATCGGCGGATATACGGCGGTAAAAAACAAAACCAGCGAAGATATTTATTTGGCCCGGTATGTAAAGGAATGCGGATATAAAACGGATTTTCTTGATATAACGGATCAGGTTAGCTGCAGAATGTATAACGGGTATTGGACGGGTATCCAGGGGATAGGAAAAAACATTTACGATTTTCTGGGCA
>Ga0082212_10012855_pt1 | contig 10519 bp, 6 predicted proteins | sample TergutNt197P3_FD_71548 | JGI IMG/M metagenome (GOLD analysis project Ga0082212, IMG submission 71548) | Neocapritermes taracua P3 segment gut microbial communities from Petit-Saut dam, French Guiana - Nt197 P3 | ecosystem: Host-associated > Arthropoda: Insects > Digestive system > Gut ...
TTTTTCGGTTTCGCCTTTTCCGAGCGTGATCACCCAAACATCTTTTCCACCGTCTGTTTTCCCCAGACTCTTGTATTGTACTTTATCGGGATACTTGTCTTTCAGCGCCCTGACACGCTGCGACAGTTGCGAAAAATTGCTGTAATCCTGCGCAAACACATTGGAAACAAGGATTATAGCAAGAGCAATGCATAGATTTTTTCTCATCATATTTATATGGTTTATTTGGTAAATAGTCCCTAAAAAGAAAGTGTCCAAAAAAGGACACCTTCCCTTATAAGAAGCCGCAATGCAGATATGAACAAACTCCGTATGACAGGATTTGAGAGCCTTTGCTGCCGTTGTAATCCGCCGTGATAAATCATTCCCTAAGGATGCGGCCCGCCATTAGCAGTAAGCGCGTGTCTCGGAATTGCACTTTTATTTTGATGAGTTTCCCAATCAAACATTAGCGACTTAACTCATTCTTGTGATTGCAAATATAGAGATTAATTTTTGAATGGTGCAACTTTTTTTGAAAAAAAAATTATGTTTTACAGCATAAAAAACAAAGAGGCGGCAATCATTCCTGATTATCACCTCTTTACAAAAAAAAATGGAACGATGTGTTATTGTGCTTTGTTCACTTTTTCGACCACAGCTTTGAAAGCATCGGGGTGGTTCATGGCCAAATCGGCCAAAACTTTGCGATTAATTTCAATGCCGGCTTCGCGCAATGCACCCATCAAACGCGAATAAGTAAGGCCTTCCAAACGGGCGGCTGCATTAATACGTTGAATCCACAAAGCGCGGAAATTACGTTTTTTATTTCGACGATCGCGAAAAGCATACGTCAAACCTTTTTCCCACGTGTTTTTGGCTACTGTCCACACGTTCTTACGAGCGCCGTAGTACCCTCTCGTAAGTTTCAAAATCCTTTTTCTTTTTGCTCTTGAAGCAACATGATTTACTGATCTTGGCATAATTTTGAATTTTTGAATGTCAGCGCCATCTGTCCGATGATCTTAGGAGCTGAAACATCCGGTTAGTAATAAATAAATTAAACACTCTTTCTGTAATGAATCATTTCAGGCAAAGCAAATGCTTTACGTTATTTTCATCCACTCTGTCAACCAAACTGAAATGAGTCAGGTTGCGTTTTTGCTTTTTCGTTTTTTTAGTCAAAATATGACTTTTGTAAGCATGTTTTCTTTTGATTTTCCCTGTTCCGGTAAGGGCAAACCTCTTTTTGGAACCGGAATTAGTCTTCATCTTTGGCATGTTTTGTAAATTTTAATTATGAAATATTTAATGAATAATCTTTTATTATATGTTAATTTTTTAAATCATTTATTGTATTCGGCTGTTTCGCCACTGCAGGCTTATTCGACCCTCCTGCCTTCTTGGGCGACAACATGATCGTCATACGTTTACCCTCTAAAACAGGCATGAGTTCCAAGCGGCCGATATCTTCCAAATCGGTGGCAAATCTGAGCAACAAAACCTCACCCTGTTCTTTGAATAGAATCGAACGCCCTTTGAAAAACACGTATGCTTTCACTTTGGCTCCTTCTTCCAAAAAACCTTTGGCATGTCGTAACTTAAAATTGTAGTCATGGTCGTCTGTCTGCGGCCCAAACCGTATCTCTTTGACAACTACTTTCACCGATTTTGCTTTTTGCTCTTTCTGGCGTTTCTTTTGCTGGTAGAGAAATTTTTGATAATCGGTTATCCGGCAGACCGGAGGATTAGCATTCGCGGATATTTCAACGAGGTCTAACCCCATATCTTCAGCCATTTGCAAAGCTTTCGCTATCGGATAAACGCCGTTAGTAATATTTTCGCCGACAATACGTACTTCGGGTATCCGAATCCGCTCATTGATCCTGTACAATTCCTTGACCTGGTCGTTTCTCATTCAAAAAATATCGATCCTCCTTTCTGTTAGTTAATTTTGGCTTTGTTGCTTTTCCCAACGATTCATCATTTCTTCGACTTCAGCAATCAAATTCGCTGCAAAGGTAGTAATTTTCATTGAACCTTTATCACCTTCGCCATGTTTTCTTACCGAAACTTCATTATTTTCCACTTCTTTTTCACCTACAATCAGTAAATAAGGGATTTTTTTCAATTCATTGTCGCGAATTTTGCGTCCGATTTTCTCGTTCCGGTCGTCGATCGTCGTACGAATATCATTTTGTTCCAATAAAGCGGTAACCTGACAGGCATAGTCATTGTATTTTTCGCTTATCGGAAGAACAACCACCTGATCGGGCGTCAGCCACAACGGGAATTTTCCGCCCGTATGTTCGATCAGCACGGCAACAAAACGCTCCATTGAGCCAAACGGGGCACGGTGTATCATCACGGGACGATGCTTTTTGTTGTCATCGCCGGTGTACTCAAGTTCAAAACGCTCGGGCAGGTTATAATCCACCTGAATCGTTCCCAGCTGCCAGCGACGTCCGATGGCATCTTTCACCATAAAATCGAGTTTAGGCCCGTAGAAAGCCGCTTCGCCCAATACCACTTTGGCAGGAAGGCCTTTTTCACGGCAGGCTTCAATAATGGCCTTTTCGGCTTTTTCCCAGTTATCGTCCGATCCGATATATTTTTCCGTATTATTTGGGTCACGCAAAGAAATCTGCGCTTCAAAATTCTCAAAATCAAGCGCTTTGAAAATGATGAAGACGATGTCCATGACTTTTACAAATTCTTCTTTCAACTGATCCGGCCGGCAGTACAGATGCGCATCGTCCTGCGTAAAGCCCCTTACGCGCGTCAGTCCGTGCAATTCGCCGCTTTGTTCATAACGATAGACCGTGCCAAATTCGGCAAAACGGACTGGCAGGTCTTTGTACGATCGCGGAAATGCTTTATATATTTCGCAGTGGTGCGGACAGTTCATCGGTTTCAATAGAAACTCCTCACCTTCCTGCGGCGTATGAATCGGCTGAAACGAATCTTTTCCGTATTTTTCGTAATGGCCGGAAGTGACATAGAGTTGCTTTCCACCGATATGAGGCGTCATAACCTGCTGATAACCATATTTTTTTTGTATCCGCTTCAGAAAATCTTCTAATTTCAGACGTAACTGCGTGCCGCGTGGCAACCATAACGGTAAACCGGCGCCTACGGAAGTGGAAAACGTAAACAACTCCAATTCTTTGCCTACTTTCCGATGGTCGCGTTTCTTCGCTTCCTCCACAAAAACAAGGTATTCGTCAAGCATTTTCTTTTGCGGAAAAGTAATCCCATAGATGCGTGTCAGCTGTTTACGTGTCTCGTCGCCCCGCCAATAAGCGCCTGCAACACTGGTTATTTTCACAGCCTTGATGTAGGAAGTGTCGGGCAAGTGCGGCCCCCGGCATAAGTCGGTAAAGCTACCTTGCGTATAAGTCGTAATGGTTCCATCTTCGAGTTCGCTGATTAACTCCGTTTTATATATTTCGTTGCGTTCGCCGAAAAGTTTCAGTGCATCGCCTTTGGTTATTTCCTGCCTGTTGATGGTTTCTTTTTTCCCTGCCAACTCCAGCATCTTAGTTTCTAATGCAGCAAAATCCGCGTCTGAAAATGTTGTTTCGCCCAAATCCACATCATAATAAAACCCGCTTTCGACAGCCGGCCCTATTCCGAATTTGACGTCGGGATAAAGCGCTTGCAGCGCTTCAGCCATCAAATGTGCACTCGAATGCCAGTAAGCATGCTTGCCATCCTCATCGTCCCATTTCAACAAATGAATCGCAGCATCCTGTGTCACAGGGCGGCACAAATCCCAAACCTCGCCATCCACTTTCGCCGCCAACACACTCTGTGCCAGACGCGAACTGATACTTTCAGCCACTTCCAACGGAGTGACTCCTTCTACATATTCTCTGACCGAATTGTCCGGAAAAGTTATTTTTATCATCGTATTAATATATTGAATCTGAAAAATCAGGGTGCAAAGGTACTATTTTTATTGAAATTTGAAACTATTCATTGCGTATTTTTAATACACATGATTTGCGTATCGTTAAAGTTTTATTTTTATACCTGCATTCACGACAAAACCGTCCAATGGTGCGAAAATGTCTTTGAAAACAGGGTTTGTTCTTGTTCCGGAATAAATGCTTTCGAAACGTGTTTGCCGTACATTGGAAAGATTTTCGCAGTTTACATAGATAGAAAAACGTTCCCATATCCGTTCTGCCATGGCGCCGAAAACCCAAAAAGAACGACCCGTCGTTCCGTCGTTAAGCCATTGTCTATCTGTATAATAGGCTTCTATTCCGATCCGCCATTCATCGTCTTCTTCGTACATAAAAACGGCGCTTGCGGTGTGTTTCGGCGTCAACGGGTTTTGATAACGTGTTCCGTTTTCGTGAACAATAGCATCGGTAAAGGTATAACCCAAATAGAGAATAAAATCGTCATATTTCATTTTAAGGTTGGTTTCTGCGCCTTTGGAATGGGTGTATCCGTTTATATTTTGAAATTGATAGTAGCCATCGTTCAATGTGATGAGCATTAACGGATTGTTCAATCGTGTATAAAAAAACAACTGATTGATGCTCAATGTAATATTATTGGCAATTACGGTGCGGTAGTTAACGTCGGCATTGATTCCATAGCTTCGTTCCAATTTGTTCATCTCGCTGCTTACCGGCAATATATTTTGATATTGTATTAGTTCGCTTTCTTCGGTAAACGGTGTGGGCGTTTTATAACCCAGCCCCCCTCCTATTCGGGAAGATAATTTCCGGTTGATATTGAAAAGCGCCGATATACGCGGCAAAAACGCAAAACCATAATCAACAACATAATCGGCGCGTATGCCACTTTCGACATGAAACCAATCAGTAATTGATGAAAGGTTTTGTACGAAAATTCCGCCTGTCAGATGATTGTAGTCTAAGGGCGTTGCGTTTACGGCAGTTTGTTTGTTTTTGAAATCGTCAGACCAAAGATTAATGCCTGCTACCCATTCCATTTCTTCGCCCGAATATGCATAGTTTATTTCACTGAATGTGCTGTTTTGTATGCCGTCAAAAACTGATTCCGGAATGGTAATTGTCCGTTTGAAATGGTTGTAACTGTTGCGTATGTTTATTTTTGATTGGTCGGAAAATTTATGTTCAAAAGAAAACCGCGTACTGACGCGTTTGGTTTTGTTTCTCTCGAAAAAACTGTGTTCGTCGTCTCCTTTTCCTTTCAGATAAAGCATATCGCCGCCTAACCGGTTTTCAAAGGATGAATTTACGCCAATGTCGGCTTTTGTGTTATCGTTGAAATAAACAAACAGGCGGGGATTGAAATTGTATCGTTCAACCTTCGGAATGGCGCTCAACCCAATATCGGCAGGGTCGTAAGGGGCGGTATTGTTGTGTGAAGCGAAAAGCGTCCAACCTATTTTATTGATTTTTTGCGCATGGAAACCAATGATGTCCCACCCCAAAGCGGAAGTTCCGTTGAGTTGAAAACTTAATTCGCGCTCGTCGGTTGGCGTTTTAGAAACCAAGTTTATCAATCCTGCTATGGCGACACCGCCATAAAGCGTTGAAGTAGCGCCTTTCACTATTATTTTTACCGCCAATTTCAATAATAATGTGTCGCTTTCTGAAAGGAAGCAAAGCGACACATTTTCTTAAAAAAAATACCGTCCTTTTTTCAGGGTGATTTTTCCATATTCGATGGCGCGGTTCGGGCAGCGGTGAATACACGACAAACATTGTACGCAATGATTCCCCCATACGGGTTTATCGGATAAGGTAATATTTTTTGCAGGACATTTTTTAGCGCAAAGTCCGCAAGCCGTACAAACATTAGTCGTATGAAATGGGCGACTATTCAATGCGTGCTTAACAAACAAGGGATAGATTACACTGGATTTCAGATAAGAGAGCGACCCTTTTTTATATGCTTTTACAGGTTTGTCGTCACGAATTGCCTGAATCAGCTCAGGCAGCAAAAGGCGAGCTTTTTCAATCTTGTTTTTTTCTATATTTTTATCGTCCACATCGAACCCGGGCAAGACGATGTAAGTGTTAGGCATCTGAACAGAATAGAAATGACGACAGGTCCACCCTTTTTCATGTACAAGATTCAAAAACATTTTAAATGTATTGCCACAGTCATCGCCACAGGTGAATATCCCAACTATCAGGTTCTGATTATAGGATTCAATTTGTACGCTTTCGATGAACTTACGCACTAACGGAGGAATTCCCCATGAATGAACAGGAAAAACAAAACCTATCAACTCATTAGGCGCTACTGTGAACACGGGTTTCGTAACAGTCCCGTCGGAAAGAAAATAGTCGGACATGGAAATCGCCCTGTCTTCAAACGAAGCAGCCACAGTCTCAGCCACCCATCGCGAATTACCTGTCCCTGTAAAAAAGAATATCATGATACTGCAATTAAAAATTACACAAAGGTAGTATATTTTAGCGCATCACGAAAAAAACTTATTTTGGGTGTATTTAACCAGGTTGTTTTTAATTCATTTTGTCTTTTTTACTTATCCGTCATTTGCGAACACAGTGAAGCAATCCAGTTGACATTTGCAATTTCCGAATTGGCTTGTAGTTTTCTTCTTTCATCGTGCAGAGCAACATCCTTTAGCTGCTCCTGCTTTGGACGTCGGTTGCAAATACGCCAGTACGAAAAGTCATGTGTGTAAACAGTTACATTAATACGATTAATAAAGGCTGCCCGAATTTTCGGGCAGCCTTTATCTTCTTCTCTTACGCGCAACGCTATTTCTTAATAGCCTTCATTGTCTTTACCATTCCGTCCTTTTCAAGCCGGAAGAAGTAAACGCCTGCTGGAAGTCGTTCCAACCAGATAATTTCATCGGGAGTCGTGATGGTTTGAACATGTACCGCTGCGCCGATCGTCGAGTATATCCGTAACAAACAGCCTTCAGCGCCGGTAATGCGTATCCGGTCGTCAAAGGGATTTGGATAGAAGTTGATATCAACGTCTTGCAGCGCTTCAGTGTCAGTCGGGTCCTCGATCACTGTTATCGTTGCCACATTGCTTGTTGAAGTTGCGGTTTTTACTCCGTTTACACTGTTGTTGGTGTTGGTCTCCACCACGTAATAATAATTTGTACCAATTATGGTTGTAGGAGGCGTATAGGAGTCGCCGGTGGCATTGTAGATAGCTGTACCGCCGCTCGAACTGTTCGCAGTGTTACGATACCACTGGTGAGTGATAGTACCGCCGTCTGTTACATACGAGATTACTGTCAACGGTGTAGCGGTCGCATTTTGGTTGTATGTAGCGCCTTGCGGGTGAACGACTATTATTGGCTCTTCTGCGTTTTTAAGTTTGTTCACCGTTATTGTTGCCACATTGCTTGTTGTGGTTGCGGTTTTTTCGCCGTTTACGCTGTTATTTGTATTGGTAACAATTACATAGTAATGGTTCAATCCGCTATCTGACGTTGGTAGTGCGTAACAGGCGCCTGTGGCGCCGCTTATTGCATTTCCACCGGTATTGCTGTTTGTCGAATTACTGTACCACTGATAGCTCAAAGTTCCTCCGTCAGGCGATGTTGCTGAAACGCACAGATTATAGACTGTGCCTTCCGTTACAGTTGCGCTCTGCAGAGGCATGTTAATGATTGGAGGTCGCGCAGGGACAATTTCATTCACAGTTACTGTTGCTATGGCGCTTGTTACTTTTGCGGTTTTCTCTCCGTCTACGTTGTTGTTTGTATTGGTTACAACAACATAATAATAAAAAATGCCGGCTGTTGTTGTTGGCGGGGTATAACTTGTGCTGTTGACGCCTACCGCTGAACCGCCGGTTGTACTGAATACTGTATTACAGTACCATTGATAACTCAACGTTCCGGCGTCGCATACAGTAGCCGATATGGTTAGCGCTGTTGCCGGATCGTTCCGCGTGTACGTTGCGTCTTTCGGATTATCAATAATTGCCGGAGGGCAAGCGTTCTCAAGTTCATTGATTGTTACAATTGCAACTGTACTTGTAGTGGTTACGGTATTATTACCGTTTACGCTACTATTGGTGTTGGTTACAATTACATAATAATAGAATAATCCTGCAGACGTCGCAGGAAGTAAATAACTTGCACCTGTTGCTCCGCCAATTGCATTTCCGCCGTTGTTGCTATTAGCCGTGTTCTCGTACCACTGATAACTCAATATGCCGCCATCCGGCGATATTGCCGTAACGGTCAGATGATGTGTTGTACCTACTTTTAATATAACGCTTTGCGGATGCGTGTTAATGATTGGGGGTTGCGCATCAATTATTGGAATGGGAAGCGTAGTTTCCAAAATTCGCTGTTCCGGTCCCGCATTATAATTATTGTTGGCTGAAGAACGTGCAAAGACGTAATATGAAGTATTTGGCTCAAGGCCGTTAAATGTCGTACCGATTTGCCATCCGCTTGCAGGCGGAGTACCGGACGGATCCTTAGATATGGCATATTCCACCACCTGTTCTCCGGGATTGCCGTTAATGATGATAACGGGATTAACCGTTATGCTGTTATGCGACTTCCCACTTACAGTGAGTTCACTAACCGTCGCGCCATCGCCTTTGGCAACTGCGCTTGCTGTGACAGTACCTGTGAGAATTATTGGGACTGTTGCGTCCGTTATATTGCGGGGAAGAATACCCGTCGGTCGCGCGACTGCTTGTGTGCTTGCGTTATATGTTGTCGGCGTTCCGTTAATCGGCAGGGTAACTTCCGAGTTGGTTCGTACCGCCTTAGCCGTATCCGCTGCTAAGCCCGGTGGCAGGTTTGAAACAGCAAAATCCGGCGTCGTTATTGGCGATGCATAAACGCCGCCTGCCAGCGTGTATACTATGCTCGCACCGCTCACTGCCTGACCGACTTTGAGGTTTGTTAATCCGGTGGATGTTACTGTTATTGAAAGTTGCGGCGTACGAAATGGACCGCCCCTTTTTGCAGTTCCTGCATTGTAATTACTGATTTCGGCAGAACGCGCCCAGACGTAATAATTTGTGTTTGATTTGAGACCATTAAACGTTGTGCCGGGTTGCCACCCGTCTATAGGAGGCGAAGTGGATGTGGATTCTGTAATAACATATTGTACTGTTTGATAACCGGGATTGACTGGGATAGTAACGGTTTTGACCGTAATACTGCTATGCGTCGGCGTTCCGATTAATTCTGGAGGATCGCCAATATTCGCACCGTCGCCTTTGGCAACTGCGCTTGCTGTTACTGAACCCTGTATTGGTATGGGAGATGGAGCATTTGTTACGTTTCGCGACGGGATGCTTGTTGGCGGCGGAACGACTATTCTTGTGTTAGCGTTATAAGTTGACGGCTGTCCTGTAATCGGTACGGTTACGACCGTGTTACTTGTACGAACAGGAGTTCCCATTGTCAAACCCGGTGGCAGGCTGCTTCCATTAGTGAAATCTGTCGACGTTATTGGAGACGAGTAAGTACTTCCTGTCAATGTAAATACAATACTTGCATTAGTCACTGGTTGACCTACTTTGAGGTTGGTTAGTCCGGTGGAAGATACCGTGATGGAAATCAATTTTGCATACAAGGTTATATTACTGGACGGCGTAAACGTAGAACCGGCATTATAGTTAGTTCCTGCACCGTCTTGACTTGTATTCCAACCGGCAAAGGTATAATTGTTTTTCGAAAATCCGCTTCCGTCCGGTAACGTGATATTGGTCCCATTATTGACACTTTGCCATACGGGAGTAGTCCCTGTAGCGCCGTTAATATCGTATGATACTTTTAACAAGGTAGAACCGCCTGTGCCTCCTGTTGCAGTTACATTATCAACTCCATTGATACGGATGGTTCCGGATCCGCCACCGCTACCGCCTGTGCCGGCATTTGTAGCGCCTCTGCCACCGGCAGCGCCAACACCAATTGTGGAACTGTTGCTGTTGCCGGAGACGCCTGCGGAGTTTGCATTACCATTACCGCCGCCGCCACCGCCGCCGCCGCCGCCAATACCTGTGCCTCTACCGCCGCCACCGCCGCCACCGCCGAGGCCTGATGCGCTAGAACCTCCGCTGCCTTCATTGCCGCCAGTTGCTGTTATTGTACCGCCGTTGATTGTAATGCTTCCGCCGCTACCGCCAACGTTACCGTCATTATTACTCGTCCCGCCGCGTCCGCCGCCACCGCCGATACCTGCTGCACCACCTCCGCCACCGCGCCCAAATCCACCGAGCGTTCCGTTGCCGCCTCTCTCGCCGTTACCGCCTTTTGCTGTTATTGTGCCGCTATTAATAGTGATGTCACCGCCGCTTCCGCCATCTCTGACGCTGCTGTTGCCTCCTCCACCGCCAATACCGGCGCCAGCGCCATCGCCAGCGTCACCAGATCCGCCAGTTCCGCCCGATCCGCCGGTTACAGTCAAACTACCAGCACCGCCGATTGTCAGCGTGGCGCCTGTGGTTTGTATTCCTGCGCAATAACTTCCCGCTGTAAGCGTATTATTAGTTCCTGAGTTTAGCGTAAGAAATACCTTCGCGCCACTGTTGAGTAAAAGTGGTGATTGATTGCTGGAAAGCCCTG
>Ga0082212_10000796_pt2 | contig 10518 bp, 7 predicted proteins | sample TergutNt197P3_FD_71548 | JGI IMG/M metagenome (GOLD analysis project Ga0082212, IMG submission 71548) | Neocapritermes taracua P3 segment gut microbial communities from Petit-Saut dam, French Guiana - Nt197 P3 | ecosystem: Host-associated > Arthropoda: Insects > Digestive system > Gut ...
CTTATCACAGATTCTTTACAAAGAAATCGGCGATACTGCTTTCGACAAGGTGTGTTACATCAGGTTGATTGCTGAAAAAACCGTAGCCGTGATTGGCATCCAGAACCAGGACGCGGGAAACATTGCCCCCGGCACTCTTTAGCGCTTTCTCTACGTCATCACACTCGGCTGTAGTAAAAATCCTGTCTTTATTGCCCAGAACGATCAGGGAAGGTCCTGCAAAAACTACCTTGTTTAACGGTTGGGAATTGCGGAGATCCGCAAACCACTCTTTGCTAAGCTGCAACGCTTGCCCGTAGGAGGTAACGGTAACAAACCCATTTGCCTTTGCTGTTGCTTCCAATGCCCTGGCTTTTGCTTCACCGCCGGTAAACAGATTAATTACATCATTGCCCGGCGTGACTGTTGGAGCCAGTAATCCCAATGCTTTGTAGGGTTGATTTATTTCATTTACAATTTCCATAGCAATACGGCCGCCCAAACTATAACCAAAAATACCAAGCCGCGCCTTATCAATAGGATATTTCTCCAGCATATAAGACAGACAGGCATTGGAATCTGAAATCATATTGGTCATGGTATTTTGCGTAAACGGAACCTGTGATTCACCGCATCCGGGGAAGTCCATGCGAATTGTGGCAATACCTCTTTTTGTAATAGCTTCGGCCAGCCGCTTAAAACCGCCGTTTTCTTCACGGCTGCCTCCATGCCCATGATTGATCACCACAAGCGGAAAAGGCCCCCGCCCTCCGGGAATCAGGGCTGTAAACGGTACCGGCCGGCTGCCGTTTTGTACAATGTCTGTTACTTCGGTAAACGTGGCTGTTTGCGCCAGGCTTGTACAACCCGGTAACACAAGAAAGGCCAATGCATAAATTAAAATTCTGGTTTCCTTAATAAAGTTTTCCTCCTGCCGGTTATAAATATTTATTCAGTTTTTCCAATACCTTGACTATATCAAGCGGTTTCCCAATATGATCATCCATACCCGCAGCATGGCATTTTTCAATGTCTTCCTGAAACACATTCGCTGTCATTGCTACTATCGGAATGTTCTTCGGACGTTCCGGTAATGGCTCATTTTCTGCAGTATGCTGCTTTTCAAAAGCACGGATACGCTTTGTTGCTTCAAGCCCGTCCATTACAGGCATTTGCATATCCATAAATACCAAATCATATTTTTCCGGATTGGCAATCATCATTTCCAGCGCTTCTTTTCCGTTTTCGGCTGTGTCGACAATCAGCCCTGTACCATCCAGCAGCGAAATAAGTATTTCACGGTTAATATCAATGTCTTCGACGATCAACAGCTTTTTATCTTTGAGCTTACCGTATAAATCCTCAATAAAAACATTGTCCCTGTCTTTAAAGCCGGAACCATCCGGCAAGGTCTGCTCTGACCAGGGATCCTCTCCGGATTGCGGGAAATAATCCTTTATATCACATAACATTTTTATGGTAAAAATAAACTTTGCCCCTTTGCCAAGTTCCGACTCAACCCAAATCCTGCCGCCCATAAGCTCAATAAGACGTTTTGTAATACCAAGGCCAAGGCCTGTACCGCCAAACTTGCGCGTCGTGCCGCTTTCCGCCTGTTCAAACGCATGGAATATCTTTTCATGCTGTTCGGGAGATATGCCGATTCCGCTGTCGTTTACTTCAAAACGCAATTCACAAATTTTGCCTTCTTTGCCTGCAAAAACCACATTAAGCCTGATGCTGCCGTCTTCATGTGTAAACTTGACCGCATTTGACAACAGGTTTATTATTATTTGCGTTACTCTTTGTTCGTCCCCGATTAACAAGGATGGCGTGTTTTCATCCACATTTAAAGAAAACCGGATGCGTTTCTTTTCGATGCTGAATTGAAGAAACGAAATAACCTTTTGCAATATCTTTCGTAAATCAAAAGTTACATACGACAATTCCAGCTTGTTCGCTTCTATTTTTGACATATCAAGTACATTATTGATGATGCCCAGAAGGTGCGTTGATGCATCTTCAATCTTATTCAGCGCATAGTTTTTACGCTCCAGGTCTGCAGTGTTTTTGCCGATGGCCGCCATTCCAATAATCGCATTCATCGGCGTTCTCATTTCGTGACTCATTACCGATAAAAAGGATGTTTTTGCGCTGCTGGCGGCTTCCGCTTCCGCCTGCTGTTTCGACAAATATTCCATTTTGGTAATATCCTGAATAACCTCAATGTAACCAGTGGTGCAGCCGTCTAAATCTTTAAGCGGTTTGGTATCAACCTGGTATGAATCGTTATTATGAATAAAATGTGTCCGCATCCGTCCGCGTTCCATGCACTCTCTGGCGCAATTCTCGGTATTGCATATACTAAAACCTAGATTACTGCAGGGCTTTCCGACAATGTCATCACGCCTTTTTCCAAAAGACGTTTCGGCAATTGCGTTTATAAACGTACAATTTCTGTTCAAATCCTGGGCTGTAACCAAAAATGGTATTGCGTCAAGAAGCGACTCATACCAGTGAGCCATTGTTTTGTACCTTTCATTTTCGTTATGTATTTCATTCAACAGCGCTTTATGTTCGCTTAAATCCCTGATGTAACCGGCAATAACATATTCATCTTTATATTTAACCCGCACATTAATAATTTCACACGGTATAAGTTCACCGCTTAATGTCCGATGCATCCATTCAAAACGATTGTAACCTTCACTGAACGCTTTGCTGATTATCTCAGCCGCCAGTTCGGGTGATTTTTTTCCGCAAGGCTGGTATTCAGGCGAAAACTCAAAAAACCTTTCCAAAAATATTTGCTTATTCGGCAGTCCGAACATCCGGACAATTTCCTGGTTGCAGTCAAAAATTTTAAAATCTTTGTCGAACATACAGGATCCAATCGGCGTAGTGTCAAAAATAATCTGTGTCCGCTCATCTGCTTCGCGGGTCCGCTTTAAAACTTCAGCCTTTGTTATTTCGCCTTCCATTTCGGTGCGGATTAAGGCATTAACAAACAACTGACTGGCGGAACGGAGAATCATTTCCTCGTTTTCAGAAAACACCCGTTCATTGTGGCAATCATCAAAGCCAACAAAGCCCCAGAACCGATTCTGCAGAAGTACCGGCACCGCTAAAATGGATACTATGCCCTGCGGAACCAATGCAGCTTTCTCGTTTTCGGACATTTCGCGTACAATGCCGTTGATGCATTTTCCCTGTGAAAGCAGATCCTCCCACCCCGGCACAATGTCACTGTACGATGTCTCTATGGCAAGTTCGTAGTTTTGCTGCGACTCGGCGCCTTCCGACCATTCGTATATTTGCGAACAGTACAGCTTTTCTTCTTTTGTGTAATTTTTCCAAATATACACACGGTCGGCGCCTGCGGTCCCGGCCATTATACCCATTGAATGCAGTAAATCTTTTTCAAAGCTGCTGCTGTCCGATTTAAGCATTATGGCGGAAATGCTGTTTAATGCATAAAGAAGTTTGGTCTTGCTTGCTGCCTCACGCTCCATTTCGGCGCGTATCAGGGTACTGACACATAAACGTGCGGCTGAACGCAGCAAATTCGTACAATCGCCGTCAAAATCCCGTTCGGCGGTATTGTCGTGAAAAGTTACAACACCCCAAAATTCCCGTTCAATAAAAACAGGTACTATCAGAATTGATTTTACGCCACGCGGAGATAAAAATGCGGATTCATCATCCGTAAATTCGCTGCGCTTCAGACTGATACAGGCGTCTTTCGACACAACAGAAATCCAGCGCTTTAATGGCGGGATCAGGGGCAATATCTTCAGGGAATTATCAAGAGGAGCCGTTCCGCCTTCTTCTCTGTTCCAGCGGTATATTTCTCCGGCAGTCTCGCTCTCTACTCCAAAAACCCGAAAAACGATGATTCGATCCAAGCCGGCCGCATCCGCAACCGGCCGCAAACCGTTCGACATTACATCGTTTATTGCTTTTTCGGTATAGGAGACAAATATTTCAAGCGATTTATATATAGCATCGGTATAGACCATTCGGTGTTCAGGCAACCTGCTCATCGTATATTACTTTACTCAACCTTAAAGCGCAAAACTTCTTTCACCAAAGATTCAATACCCTGGCGGTTTTTGCCGCACAGATCATTTACCCTGTTCACTGCAACATTGATCTGATCCGCGCCCGAAGCCATTTCGTTTATACCCCCGGTTATCTCCTGAGTCGCCGTTTCAAGGTTATGACTCTCTCTTATAACTTCATTGGAACCTTCAAGCATTTCCATTGACCCGTCTTTTACCTCCTGGGTAATTCCGTTCACTTCACCGATGGCTTCCAGGATCTGTTTGCTCCCCTGACCCTGTTCTTCCATGGCGTTTCGTATAATTTCTTCCTGTTCCGCAACAATTTTGACTCTGGAATCTATGGCTTCGAACTTTAGAAGTACGTTATCTGTGGATTTTGTGATCTTGTCGATAGACTCCTTGATCTTCTTAAGTACTGAGCTGATGGTCTTGGATTGCACGCTTGAATTTTCCGCCAGCTTGCGGATTTCATCGGCTACCACCGCAAATCCTTTGCCCGCTTCGCCCGCATGAGCCGCTTCTATTGCAGCGTTCATCGAAAGAAGGTTCGTTTGGCTTGCAATGTTTTCCATAACCGAGTTAATTTCCAAAAGCCCTTCGGATTCCCTGGCGATTTCCTGGATATCCGAGGCCACTTCCTGCAGCCCTGTACGGCCCACTTCGGATGCTCCGGTAAGTTCCGTTACGTTCTCGGTGTTTTTAAAAAGTGTCTGGGTAACCGATTGAATATTGGCCAGCATTTCCTCAATAGCTGAAGACGAACGGTCCACACTGGCGCTCTGGATATCCACATGTTCATTCAACTTGTCAATGTTGATGGTAATTTGTTCCATCGTTGCATTTGATTCCGTAACGGAAGCGCTCTGGTTGATAATGCGGTTCTTGATACTCCGGATATTGGAGGTTATCTGGTTAATCGCTGCGGCAGTTTCGGTCATATTACTGGCAAGATCATTGCCAATATCGGACAAGGTTCCTGCCTCTTTTTTAATGCTTACGACCAGATTTTTGATCTTCTCCAGCGTTTGGTTAAAATATTTGGCCAAACTTCCTATCTCATCTTTTGATTTAATGTTGATAGCGTGAGTAAGGTCGCCTTCTCCCTGGGCAATATCCATAAGTGTTTCCGTTACATTAACGATTGGCTTTGTAACACCGCCCAAAACCAGGAATACAATTATTGCAGCTAAAAGAATACCTGCCGCCGCAATAATAACGGCAATTCTTGTTATGTACCTTACTTCAGCCAGGATGTGCGTATCTGTAACTACCAGCATCACCGACCAGTATTGATCCGAGTTCCCTATTTGGAAAGGATGCAGGAAGACTCTTACATTTGAATCAAGCACGGGTGAATAAGTGCTGCACTTAAAATCCCTTCCATCCTGTACAGCCTGGTTTGCTTCCTCCATATAAGGGCCGTAAATCGTATCAACATCCATCAGCATTTTTCCTACCCGTTCCGGAACCAGGTGCCCCATAATAAATCCGTTCCCCGAATAAATTACCATTGCGGCAATTTCATCGTACTGGTCAATTACTTCCTGTACGGCAGGCTGTATTGCATCCAGCATTAAAAGGCAGCCAACGCCGCCGACCGCTTCGCCGGTGCGCCGGTTGATGATGGGAACCATCATAATAATGGAATGGGTATCCTTCCCGTTTATCACCCGTGGTATAGGGTCTGATACCCGGTCTTTCATTGCGTTAGGCCCGTTTAAGTGTTCCATCGTAGCCGGAATATCGGTGCTGGCACGGACTGTTATCTCGCCTGAAGCGCGGGTATAGGTCATTGCATACTGCCCGGCAGGGCTGGAACCCGGACGGCCGATAAATTGCGCGTCCATACCGTCAAGGGCATTGGGCTTCCAGATCGAATAAACAAGTTCCCAGGTAGGATTCGATTCCAGTACGCTTTGCAGTATGTGATCATACTGGTCCCGTCTTATTTCCGGAGGTAAATATTCAAAATCTTCCATTACCTCCGACAGCGTTCGCAGCGCCCGGATATTGCCGTCTTCACGGCCTTTCCAATAGTCGGCTTTGCCTTCGGCAAGATGCTGGATGTCCCGAAGACTTAATTCAATGCTTATGTCGGAAGCCTCACGCAAAAGCAGTACGGCAATTCCCGTTACTATGACCGCCACAATGACAATCGTTATCAGGCTAAGCTTTAATCTGATTTTCATTTTTATTCCCCCATACGCTTATGACTCATGCCCATCATGATGAGGTGCTCATTCCCAAAACAATCCTATGTTCAGCCTTCTTTCTCAATCAGTACCCGTATTGCTTCCACTGCAGTTTTTATTGCCAAACTTGTATCGTGAACATGAGGATTTTCCATTTTTGCCTTTTCCCGTTCCTGGTTCCACACAACATTAAGTACGCAACCGGATCGTACACCGAGTATCTGGCTTACAATATACAAGGTGGAACTTTCCATTTCCGAAGCCAGGCAGCCGGCTTTAATCCAGGCTTCCCATTTATCCTTAAGCTCATAGCCGGATGGCATACGCTCCGGACTGTGCTGACCGTAAAACGAATCTTTGCATTGTACAATCCCCGCATGCCATGTGGCGCCGGTCCTTTTGGCTGCTTCAACAAGGGCATTGGTAATATCCAAATTTGCGACTGCAGGAAATTCAACGGGAACATATTCTTTGGTAGTACCATCCATGCGGATTGCGCCTGTAGCAATGACAATATCTCCGCCAACAACAGGCAGAGCCATTCCGCCGCAGGTTCCGACACGGATAAAATTTTTAACCCCGGTTTTAACAAGTTCTTCCACTCCAATGGCTGTAGAAGGACCGCCCATGCCGGTAGAAATAACCATTACTGTTTTGCCGGAAAGCTCTCCAAGCCATGTCGTATATTCACGGTTTTGATTATAGAAACGGGGATTTTCCAAATAAGAAGCGATTTTTTCAACCCGTCCCGGATCGCCGGGAAGAATCGCATAAGATGCGCCGTGAGTGTCATCAAAACCAATATGGTACATTTTTTCCATTTATCTGCCTCCTTTATCATACGGAGTGCCTGCCGCTTTCGGCGCCTGGGATTTTTTTGAGGTAAAAGCCAGAACTATCAGCGTGGCAATATAGGGAATCATTTTGTAAATATAACTTGGAATGGGTATTCCGCTTAAAAAAGAAATCCCCGAATAGGAAGATGCAATAACCTTCATTAAACCAAAGAAAAATGCTGCGGCCAAAATACGCCCTGGTTTCCACTGCCCGAAAATCAACACTGCCAGTGCCAAAAAGCCGTAACCGGACACTTCTGCATTAAACTGGGTAGAGGTCGGAATAACAAAGACAAGCCCGCCAAGCCCGGCCAATGCACCGGAAATCATTACTCCGGCGTAACGTATCCTGTACACATTAATCCCCGCGGAGTCCGCCGCCTGGGGATGTTCACCGCAGGATCGAAGGCGCAGCCCAAAGCGTGTTTTATAGAGAACAAGCGAAGAAAAACAAAGAATAAAAAAGCCAAGATAGGTTGTTAAATAAGTATTTTGAAAAAAGAGCGGGCCAATAAGAGGTATGCTTCCCAAAACCGGAGCTTTTTCAATCCGGAACTGATTTACAAAGGGGATTTGCTGTACGGTGCGAATCATCCTGGCAACATATATCGCAAAGGCCGGAGCAAGCATATTAATCGCCGTTCCGCTGATAATCTGATTGGCTTTCATGTTTATCGAAGCATATCCGTGAAGAAGCGAAACCAAAACACCGGTCAGCGAGCTGACAAGAACGGCAAGGATCAATATTGGCTGTCCGGGGATTGCACTTTGAAACATATTAATAAACAATATTCCGGTAAAAGCTCCGAAGATCATTATCCCTTCAAGCGCAATATTAATAACGCCGCTTCGTTCGGAAAACATTCCCCCAAGCGCTACAATTAACAGAGGAATTGAAAAAAACATCGTTTGCTGGACTAAAAAATACAGTACACTCATGATTTCTCCGCAGGGATATCATTCCCCTTCATCTCAGTTGCCGCATTCCTTGCTTTCTTTAAAGAATTAAAAAAACCTTTTATAAGAAGTGCAAAGGCGCTAAAGTAAATAATTACGGCAATAATAATCTCTATTATTTGGGGAGCAAAATCGTACAACTGCATATTGAATCCCCCCACATTCAGATATGCAACAAAAAGCCCGGAAAAAATAATTCCAAGCGGATTATTCAGACCCAGCAAGGCTACAGGAATACCGTTAAAACCTTCAGCTGCCAGCACATCGACTACGGTAATGCCTTTTCCCGAACCGGCCAGATAAAGCAATGCGCCGCCCAGTCCTGCCATTGCTCCGGCAATTACCATGGAATAAACTATACTGCGCCGTTCGTTGATTCCCGCATAATGAGCTGCTTCCCGGTTAAAACCGCAGGCTTTTAATTCATATCCAAAAGAAGTTTTTTCCAGAACAATGTAAATTAACACAGCAAACAGTATTGCCAAAAAGATCCCCGAATTGGCGCTGGACAGATTGTTTCCGTCCCGGAATATTTTATCAAGGCCCATCTTGGGTAGATTGGCGGCATCTGCAACACGCATACTCTGATTTCTCATCGAATCAAAAATGGTTTTGCCGACAAGAAAATTAACCAGATACATCCCTATATAATTCATCATTATACAGGCAATAACTTCGTTTACATTAAAAAAGGCCTTAAAAATGCCGGGAATGGCTCCCCATAAAGCGCCGGCAACTATTGCTGCCAAAAGTGCGGTTATCCAGTGCAGATGACCGGGAATAAAGGGACATTTAACTCCTATATATACCGCAGCAAAAGCGCCGATAATAAACTGGCCCGATGCCCCAATATTAAAAAGCCCTGTTCTGCTGGAAAAACCAACCGATAATCCCGTCATGATAACCGGAGTGGCAAAGTATAAAACCTGCCCGAGATTCCGCATGGAAGAAAAACCGCCTGCAACAATCAGCGAAAAGCCTCCGATCGCCTGTGATGCATTGGATAACAGTAAAACCACAAAACCAACAAGGAGGCCGACAAGGATCGCTGTAATTGAGGATAAAACATTGACTGTCGAATCGGTTAAAAGATCTCTTTTCATGCACTTTCCTGTTTTGCTGAACCGGACATATAAAGCCCGAGCTGCTGAAAATTTACTTCTTTGGGTTTTACATTGGCAACGATCCTGCCTTCGTAAATAACAAGAATACGGTCGCTTACATCCATCACTTCGTCAAGTTCCAGCGATACAAGGAGTATTCCTTTTCCTGCGGAACGTTCGGCAACAAGCTGTTTATGAATATACTCAATGGCGCCGACATCAAGGCCGCGGGTCGGCTGGACTGCAATCAATAACTTTGAGCCGCGATCGATTTCCCTTGCAACAATTGCTTTTTGCTGGTTCCCCCCCGACATACTCCGGGCAACGGTACGCGCCCCCTGTCCGCTGCGTATGTCAAATCTGTCGATAAGGGTATCCGCATAACTGAAAATATCATTGTATTTAAGAAAACCGTTTTTCTGAAAACGGGGAAAATAGTAACTTTGTAAAACAAGATTAAATGCCAGATTATAATCCAGAACAAGTCCGTGCCGGTGCCTGTCTTCCGGAATGTGGGATATTCCGGCTTCTCCCCTGCCCCTGATATCATCCCGTGTAATTTCATTCCCGCATAAAAAAATGCGTCCGCCGTCCAGTTCAATCATTCCCGCCAGGGCATAAACAAGTTCCGACTGACCGTTTCCGTCTATACCGGCAATGCAGACAATTTCTCCTGCTCTGACTTCAAAATTAACGTCGTTTACTACCGCTTTGCCGTGAGTCTTGTTTTTAACGGTAAGATGTTCAACCCGTAGTATTAATTCGCCGGGATCCTGATCGGCTTTATTAACAGAAAGGTTCACTTTCCGGCCAACCATCATTTCAGACAATTCTTCTTTAGTAGCCGATGCTACATCAACTGTTCCAATGTACTTCCCTTTACGCAAAACGGTACAACGATCGGCAACAGCTTTAATTTCATTCAGCTTATGGGTGATAAATAAAATTGATTTGCCTTCGGCAACCAGATTCTTCATGATTTGCATCAGCTCTTCAATTTCCTGAGGCGTTAGCACTGCTGTGGGTTCGTCAAAAATTAATATTTCATTTTCCCGGTAAAGCATTTTTAGTATTTCAACGCGCTGCTGCATGCCTACCGTAATATCTGATACTAAAGCATCGGGATCTATTTCCAGTTTATAGCGTTTGGATAATTCTATTACCTGTTTACGGGCATTATCGAGCTTTAAAAGGCCTTTATTAACTGTTTCCGCACCAAGAATTATATTTTCCAGAACGGTAAAATTATGAACCAGCTTAAAGTGCTGATGAACCATGCCAATGCCCAGTTTCGTTGCGTCATTGGGTCCATGAATCTTAACAACTTCCCCGCTCTTTTTTATTTCTCCCTGTTCAGCCTGATACAGACCAAACAGTATACTCATCA
>Ga0082212_10012856_pt1 | contig 10518 bp, 9 predicted proteins | sample TergutNt197P3_FD_71548 | JGI IMG/M metagenome (GOLD analysis project Ga0082212, IMG submission 71548) | Neocapritermes taracua P3 segment gut microbial communities from Petit-Saut dam, French Guiana - Nt197 P3 | ecosystem: Host-associated > Arthropoda: Insects > Digestive system > Gut ...
TGGATGCCGGAGACCATTTCAAAAACGGGGCGGGTTCGAAAAGCCAGACGAGTAGAGGAAACATTGTGCATGTATAGTATTACCTGCACATATTTGAGAGTTAGCCGTCACCCGCGAGACAGCGTCTCGAGAGTGACGAAATAAAGATAAGGCAAGGCACTCGCGAAGCCGTTAGAGCGGGAAATTTTTAATAATTAATCACATGTTACAGAACAGTAGTAGTTTGAGCAGAGTAATGGAGCAAGAGACCATTTCAAAAAACGGGGCGAGTTCGAAAAGCCAAACGAGTAGAAATAACTTTTTCTTAATAGCATGTTTTACGTTGTTGTCAGTCTTTAGCGGTTGCAGCAAAGATAAAGTAGAAATTCAAAATCTTATAAGACAAACATTAAAGTGGGCAGATTCAAAGAATGTTATTGATATTTTGCCAATGTTGACAGATAGCAAAGACAGTATTTACATAGGTTTTGACTTAACCAGACACGAAACAAACCTTGACAAACTTCGGGTAACTGATTTCTTCGCAAATGAATTTATCGAAAATTACAATCGGATTATCTTAACGCTTGACAGGAAGTTAAAAAATCGTGAATTTGAGGACTGGTTAGTTGGCGACTTACCACCCTTTAGATTTGCAAATGATGTTAATCCTTGGTGTGCGTGTCAAGGCATTCCGTATGACAATCCAAGTCCATGGGGTCTTGTAGAAATAGAAATAATTGAGATAAACAATGACAAGGCACAGTTGATTTGGAAATGGGGAAAACTTGACTCAAATATGGATTCCAGTTGGGAGAAATTTTTGTATAAGTTCAGAGCAGTAAAAGAAAACGGTAAGTGGAAAATTGCATATTTGCAGGAGTTTGACTTTGATGAAACTACCAAATAAGACTCGACTATAATACACGTAAATGGGCGAACGTCCAACGAGCGGTTTGGCGCAACAGTGGCATTACCCCGCAGAAATTGATGTGCGAACATGAACGGAAATACCTCGCATGAACGTTAGAAGCCTCCCATTCGCCAAGCCGCCACCACGTTGGCAGACAAGTCGCAAGAGTGCGTCGATAAAGTCGTGAAAATCTACTGTATTCAAAGTGGGTTAAAACTTGCACACAATCTGCGCTTTTGCTTCCGAATAACGATTGCCTCTTATTAAATTTAACCCGCTTCCGATTTCGGTTCGGTTGGTGTAATGCGTTGCAGCATATTTCAAACGCAAGTCGAAACGCTTGCCCAACGTATACTTCAGCAACACATACAGCCGTGTACCCTGATCGTAGAATGCAGGAACGCTGAACGCATACAGCATGTCGTTTTCGTAAGAATAGACGCGCGAGTCATAGTCTTCGGTATCAAAAAGCGCATAACGCAAGGTAATCCGCAACGGATAACGCGAAAACGTGTTGAAGGTAACGTATACGTCCTGCGCAAGGAAATATCCTTTGCTCGTGGCGTCTTCTTTCCGGTAGTTTTTCAGTTCCAGGTGGTTGCCGATTCCGAATCCTTCCGCTATCCGGTGCGAAAACACCATCTTTGCCGATGCGGTTTTTACGGGCGTTACATGATTTACCGGCGTTTCTGATACATTTTCCTCTTTTTCCTTGTAACGCGCCTGTATATACAATTTCGTATTCCGCGAAGGCGCATAATCGGCTTGCAGCATGGCGTCCTGTCCGAATGTGGGCGCATCGGCGCGATAACGCAACCACGGAAAGCGGAAAATATCCCAATACGACGAGAACCGCCACCGTCCGCCCGGATTCCAGTTCCAGCCCGCGTAAAAACCTTCTTCGTTGTTGTTTCGCGAATTTTCGCCAAGCGCCATTCCGTAAAGCGCATGGTAATCCTTGTCATAGCGGCGGTACAGTACATTAGCCGACAACTGTTCGCCGATGAGCATCTGTACGCCATACAGCATTGCCGCAGCGCCGTTCTGCCCGAAAGCCTGTTCGCCGTAAAAATTGGCGTCGCCCACGCGAAAACGGAAATCGAGACTGTAATTGCTGTTCGATTTTCCGCTGAAAGCGAAATAATTGTAAATGTACGGATTGGGGATAAGTGCCGCATCAAAATCGTAATACACAGCCGTAGCGCCGATGTGCCAGTTGATACGGTTTACCGAAAAATTGACGCCTGCGATTTGTTCCATAACGTTGCGTTTCCTTGCGATTTCGCTTGGCGTACGGTGATAGCCATCTGTCGGGAACGACGATACCGCCGTAACTTTCCCGTTTTCATCCCTCGCCGCAACGGTTGCATCCCTCGCTTTGCGCGAATAGAAAAGACTTACATCCATCGGCTGGAGACGAATCGTAACGCCTGCGCCGCGCATGAATCCGTTTTTGGCTGATGAACCGTATCTGCGCAATCCTGAGTTGTAACGCATGGAATTGAGTACCATCGCGCTTTTTCCGTAACTGAACCCCGACCATAATACCAAGCCCTGCCCGAAATCGGCACGAAAATCGCCTGCCGTCAACGTTTTCAGCCACCCTTTTGTATTAAGTTGAAAATGAGTCGAGTAGAAATCGAAACCATAAGGATTGTTTTTGCGGAAGAAAGGCTCTCCGGCGTCTTTCCTCGCCGTAACGCCGAAATAAAGCTGATTGGCATAACTGAACGAATAACGCATCGTTGCCTTCACAGGATTTCCCGAATAGTAGGTTGCTACGGTGTCGGGACGAAGATAGCCTTCCTGTTCTTCGAGAACTCTTTGTACGCTCGTTATCAGTTGGTTTCTGCCATAGCGGATTGCCTTTACCGGGTTTATTGCAGCAGTTTCAGGTTTTTTCTCAAGCGAAATGAACGGCGTCAAAGTTTGCGCCAATTCAGGCGTGAAACCGTACAGCGAAGCAATTTCGTAGTGCGACAGTATCGGTCCGTTTCTTTTCACATGGTCTAAAAGGCTTCGCACCTGAAATTCCGTAAGCCATGCGATACGCGCCAGGTCCTCAAAACTTGCATCGTTGATGTACACCGGATTTTCAGCTAACTCTTCCAAAAGTTCGAGCAATTGTTCCGAATCCTGTTCGTCCTCGTTTTGCGCGGCAATTTCTGTCAGCAGCGAACGCAATATTTCGCTGTCGGTAATCGGCTCCTGCGCGGCGATATGAAGCGGCATGAACAGACAAAGACCGGTCAACAAGGCTATCCGACAAAATGTACCTGCCATATCCTTTGGGTTAAAGGGTTTAGAATACAAAGATATACTTCTTATTTTATGTTCCAAAGTTTCGGTGAACTTCGCCTAATCCCTGACTTAGGAATATGAAATAATCAACATATAACGATTTGTTTTATACTGTTCATGGTCAGGTTTTGCGTTCGGACAAGGTTATACCTTGTCCGAAATATCCTGGCAAGTTCAACTTGCTGCCATATATCGGGACGAGGTGAAACCTCGTCCCAACGTGCAACTCCGCATACCTAACGGCATGAGAAACGTTGTGTGTGTTAAATTTTTCTACCGGGATTATATACCTACCGGAATAAAAAGAACGAATATTTGTTAAGATCATTACAAATTTTTATTTAAAGCGCTTTTCCATAAACACATGCGGAATACCTATTTCAAAAAATTCGTTTCCTGAAATGGCATAACCGCATTTTGCATAAAATGTGGCTGCCGTTTTTCGTGCATGAAGCCGGATGGTTGTGTATCCATGTTCAACCGCATACTGTTCGGCGAAAAGGACTATTTCCGTCCCGACGTTTTTCCCTTGCCAATGGTTATCCACCGCCATTTGACGCAATTTAACCGCTTCAGCGGATAACCGCGTTAAAATGCAACAACCGATGATATGCCCGTTCGCGCTACAGGCAATAAAAATATCATCCTTTTCGCATTGCAGGTCGCGTTCCGAAAAGTTCAGCCCCAACGGTTTGCGCAGTATCTTGAACCGAAGCGCCAGCATTTCCCGGTATTCCGGACTTTGATACGGAATGCTTTCAATTGAAAATTGAGAATTGAGAGTTGAGAATGAATGAGGAACCGGCATCAGTAAACAGATTATATTTTTAACAAAAAAGTGCAGCCAAAGCTACACTTTAATTCTCAATTTTCCACTTTCAATTCTCTATTGAATTAGTATTCCCACAAATCCTGTTCATAATCGAACATTTCCTGTTGGATGCGTTCCGCTTCATACAGAGCATCCAATCCGGATGCGTATTCGCTGATGTTGCGATTGTTGTACAGATTCACTGTTTTGAAAATCGTACCTCTGTATCGCTGCTGAATAAAGAAATCGTCATAGGAAATATTCTGCGCCAAATTGTTGGGATTGAATACAGGATGACGCGCCAGCAAAGGTCTTGCTTCGTCCATATATATCCACATCACAGGTATTCGCGAAGGTTCCATAGCGCCTTCACGCATGATCATGAATACGGGTTGGATACCGATAACACGGCGTTCAAATCGCGAATGTTTTTTATCAAAATATATTTTTTCCTTAACTACAATTCGCTGAATGTTTTCATCCTCCAACAAATTTTTTCCTTTGACAAACAGCGTTGTATCATTACCTGTAAAGATGCTTTGCGTTGTTTCCGTTCTGTCAGCTCCTTTGAGAGGTTCCTGTACCTGTTCCCATGTAATCGGCTTAGCAAATTCATCGCCGACCGGAAACGGATCGTAAGGCGTAATTTCCCCACGTTCTACAGCTTCCACTAATAGCGAGAAAAAATTCACCCTGCTTCCAATCGTTCTGGGGTTGGTGGGAAAATACAAAGGATAGTTTTCCCTTTGACGTAAATCTATCTCACGCCATATGACCCATTCTTGTAATACGTCAACTTCTCTGACCGGTGCAAAAGGGATCGGCGTCTTGTAAGGAATATTTTCCTTTTGGTATACTTCTATTTTAGAATCGAGCGCTGTTATCGTCGAATCAACCTTTGCCGGCTGTTGCGCATAAAGCACACCGACTGACCATAAAACTAAAAAGATGCTGATGACACGTTTCATACAATTTATACTACTAATTAATTTTTAAACTGATATCAATCAAATCTGCAGAAACACCGGTGGTAGATCGTGCTTTAATATCTACAAAAGATACGATTTGTCCTTTTACAAGTCCGTTAATCATTGTCTTTTGATCGGCAGTAAAGGCTGGCGAGTTTGAGGTTAAAGATCTCTCTCCAGCCGTTGTGACAACCCTCATTGTAAATCCGGTAACACTATATCGCAAGTCAAAAAGAAAATCCTCCAATTCGGCTTGTACGCCCTGTTGAGCCTGTAAAACATTTTTATCAATAATCCCCATGGATTTACCTCCTACTTTTGCAATAGGTCTGGGAAGCATTTTAACGCGATAAACCTGTTCGTCTTGCACGGTTTTTCCGTCAACCGTACCCGATATTTTGACAGTCAAATTTCCGGGAGTTTGAGGTTTTACCAAATATTCGTTCCCCGATTTGGTAAACGCACCCTGACTAACGCTGAAGTTAAGCCTGTCAGCCGGAACACCAGAAATTGTTGCTGCAATAGGGTTTTCCACGCCAATATACATCACGTTCATTTTGGTTGCCGAAATAACCGAATTAGGCTCGCCTACCTGCCACTCGATCGTGAAAGGATAGCCTCTCTCTCCTTCTGGAGTGACCATCTGTAACAATCCAGGACGTTTAAAATCACCTACCGAAGCGCCAGAACCCTTAAAAATAGCGCGCCCTCTTGAGTCATACTCCAATGGTGTTCCTCCGCCCGGTATTTCGTAATTACCGTCGGCAGTTTTCTGATATTGACCAAGAAAAATCTTAGGTCTTTGCACACTGTCGTAAGCAGCCAGCAGAATACGCGCTTCGTATTCACCGCCCTTCAACACATAACTTGGTTTAAGGGGCTGCACAATTGCCTCCATCTTGTTTACCTTGGTATCGGTAGCGCCGATTTGCGTCAGCAGGTTGTTGATGATGTCGGCTTCGGCATTGCGGACGTCGCTTTGCAATTTCGACAGCATGGTAAGAACGGCAATCATGGGAATATGTTCGAACATACCCTGTTCCCAAGACAACTCTGTCCCGTTCTTGTCGATCATTCTGTCGGTATTCAGCGACTCCTGAATCCCTTTTTGCACTCCGGCATTTTCGGTCAGTGAAAGAAGATGCTCCCTGTAGGCATCGATCTTCTTCTTCAACTCTTCGCCCTTTTTGTTATTAATCATGATTTCAGCGCCCTTATCCAGATTATCCTTGGCATTTATCAGCGCATCGTCAATATTGAAGGTTGATTTTTGCTCTCTCTTCTCGCCAATAAACCAATCAACAGGGGAAAGCGAAGGAGCATCGTTGCCGTCGCAATACTGTACGAGTTCTACCTTCAATTCCTGAATGTCATACGCCAACAGGTCAGCCATATCCTTTACACTGTAAGCGGCGTCGCGAAACGGTCTCACCTTATCGGGAGTCTTTTCCATTCCCGCTTCAAAAATGTCGTAGGATGATGCGTTTTTGGCGACAAAATTTTCGGTGGTCTTTACCAGCCCTTTATTTACGAGGACAAAACCGTTCAGGATGTCAGCCGATACGTTGAGCGCCAGCATGGCTGTAAGTACCAGGTACATCATCCCGATCATCTTTTGCCTCGGTGTTTCTTTACCGTGACCCATCTTTTATTATGGTGTTAATTATAAATTTGCGATTATTATCCTCTCACATTCATTGCCGACAACATGTTACCGTAAACGGTATTCAGGCTGGCAAGGTTACGGTTCAAATTAGCCATTTCCTCGCGGTAGCGGTGAGTTTCCTCAACCCCCTGCCTGATGTCGGTCAGCATTTTTTCCAAATCGCCATATACGTTTTTCGATCTTTGCATTTGATCGTTGGTGCTGCGTAACTGCAACTCATATACGGCATTGAGCGCTGCAAGATTTTTATTCATGCCTTCCAGCTGCGAAGCATATCCTCTGCTGCTGTCGCTGATCGCAGTAATGGCAGACGATGAATTGTTGATTGCATACGCCGATTGCTGCAATCCTGCCGCTGTTTGCTGGAAAGTTGCCGACAGGCTGCCTACCGATTCGGCTGCCGCGCCAACGTTCTGCACATATTTGGTGGTAACGGCAGTCGCCTGCGAAACATCTGATATACCGGCTGCCGTCATGTTCAACTTGTCGAACGAAGCATTCAGGTTTTTGATGATGGCGGGATCTATTCCGCCCAAGCCGCCCATCAAGTCGTCAAACCTTTCCAGAGCGCCGGCAGGCTTCGTTGTTTCTTTCATACTGTCCAGCTCATCGGGATCGGTCATACCGGCTAATTCGGGATATACCAGCGTCCAGTCCAATTCTTCGTGCAGCGGCTCAAAAGCCGAAAAGAAGAAGATAAGCGCTTCAATACCCAAACCTACTGTAAGCATGATACCGGCGCCCTTAAAGTGCATGATTTTGAACAACGCGCCAATAATAACCACTGCAGCGCCCCAACCATACAATTTTGCCATAAATTTTTTCCAACCGGAACTTTGTGTCAATTCTGAAAGACCCATAATATTAATTATTTAATTATTTGAAAATTACGTTTTTATTAAATTCTTTTTACTGACTTTTTTATATTGATATACTTATCTCACTGAGTTACCCAAATAGGGACGAATACATCTGAATCCGATATAAGATGCTGCGGTATCCTGGTATTCATAAGTGCGCGTACTGACCTGGAGGTAATATTCGATATCCTTCCACGAACCGCCGCGGACTGTTTTCCGTTTCATCACTGCCGGTTCGTCCGCACGTGCATTGTATTCATAATTGGGATTCAAATCGTGTACATTAGGCGCAGTCGATTCGCTATACGCGCTTTTTGTCCATTCGGCGACGTTGCCTGCCATGTCGTACAATGCAAAGTCGTTGGGTTCGTAAGTAGCCACCCGAGCTGTGCGTACAGCGCCGTCGTCGGCATAATTACCGCGCAAGGGCTTGAAGTTGGCTAAAAAACATCCCTGACTGTTACGGGTATAGGGACCGCCCCACGGATATTTGTTTCCTATGACGCCGCCGCGGGCTGCCCATTCCCATTCGTATTCGGTAGGCAGTTTGTAGTGGTGCACAAGGGGATCCCCTGCCGCGCCCAGCGTATTGTTCAACAATTGCGTACGCCAGATGCAAAAAGCGGTAGCCTGTTTCCAGTTGACGCCCACCACCGGGTATTCGTCGTAAGCCACATGCGAGAAGTACATGGTTGCCCAGGGTTCGTTGTACGAATATGAGAAGTCGCTGATCCAGCACAGGGTATCGGGATAAGCCGGAACATTGTCGTGCATCACGAAAGACGAACGGTCTTTGACTTCAGTCTTTTCTCCCAAAGCATTGAATACAAAACCATCGTACTGTCTTTTCTCGAAATCGTATCTGTTGCTCTTTTTTGCCGCCTGAGCCAGATCCACCCAATAATATTCGTAAATGAGTTTCCGCGTATCAAATTCCTTGCGCCCGAAGAAACGTTCGTGTACGGGATAGTACAACTCTTCCAAAGCCTCTTTCTGATCGCCATTTTTCTTTGTATCGATCTTGGTTTTCCAGTTCAGCGGGCGCTGGTCTTCGTCGAGCATATCGTACTCGTCGCCTTCCAGAAGAAAACCGTCAATACCGGCTTTAGCCAAAGTACGGCGCTTGATGGAATCCCTCACCCAATACACAAACTGGCGGTATTCATTATTGGTGATTTCCGTTTCGTCCATCCAAAACGCATCAACGGTTACGGTCTTTGCTACGTTATTTTGCGCCCACGCTACATCCTGATCGCTTATGCCGACAGTATATACTCCGCTTGGGATAAACGCCATCCCGTACGGTTCGGGTTCAAAGTATTTGCCGCGTCCCTGCACGCCGACCAATTCCCCGCTGGTGCCATTGTTGCAGCCATTGAGAATGACGAAAAACATAAGAAAACTTACAGGAATTAAATGCTTCATATTGCTGAAAATTAACATTTTCCTTAATTGATTATAAGAACCTAACACTTTTGTACTTTTTAACAACTTTTTCTTTAACTAAATTAAAACAATAACTTACCATTACTTCATGCGAACCGCCTGCGGTAAAATTACGATGCAGACTGGTGTACGTATAATCGAACGAATAACCTATTTTCACGCCGTTGAACAGTTCGAAGCCTACCATGGCAATGACCGCTTCGTTCAGCCTGTACCCAACTCCGCCCCATATTTTTTTGTTATACATGACGTTTGCGTTGGCGGTGAACTGGGACGCCGTACCATCGGAAAAAACCATCAATGAAGGCGCAACTTCCCAAGCCGGATTATTCAACGGGAGCAGGCAGCCTGCCATCGCATAATAATGCCTTTTCATGGTGAATTTGGGATTGTATGCAACGCCACCGACAATCTTATCGGCATATTTCAAACCGGGTTCGAGCAGATGCGTGGAGGATATTCCCAAATATATATTATCGGCACGGTAATAAACTCCCACTCCCATATCAAATCCCGTTACGCTTTCGTTTGCGCCCGGAATACCGGGGTCGTCTTCCGGATTGGCTCCGGGAATTACCCATGTGGCTGACAACGCCTTGTTGAGAAACATCCCGCTAACGCCGATTCCCATTTTTCCCTGTCCGAGCGGAAACCTGAAAGCATAATCCAAACCGGCGCTGACGTCCTGATAAAAACCGTACTGGTCGCTCATCACGGTAAGCCCGGCTCCATGACTGGCGCCAAACATCTTGAACGGCGCATTTGCCGTAAAGACCGATGTAACCGGTGCGCCTTCAAATCCGACCCACTGCTGACGGTGAACGGCTGAAAGGCATACCGCATCATGACTTCCGGCATAACCCGGATTTACAGCCATCTGGTTGAACATATACTGGCTGTACTGCGGGTCCTGCTGGGCAATGCTCTCAAACACAGCGATAAAACCGCACAAAAGACCTGTGAGCAATCTCCTCATTCTTATATCGAAATTCTTTTTATGGAATATTGATTTCAAAAAAAAACGTAAAATAACTAAAAATATTGTTGAAGAACAAAATGCTTTTGATATTTTTATTTGTACTTTAAAATTTCTTATACTGATATTCGATCTAAAAGGTTTCATTTTGACAAGAAAATTTTTATTTTTTTTTGACAAAGATACTCATTTCCGAAAGAAATGGGTTACTTTGCGGAAGAGTATCAGATATTATACATTATATAATGTAAAGATTATAGATGTAAGATTCAATGACTTCTGGATTGTTTCGCTTCACTGCGTTACGCTCGCAATGACGTGAAGAACAAATGTAGAGCGTCATTGCGAACTGCGAGGTACGAAGCAGGAAGCAACCGAAGCAATCCGGATAAAATACTTAAAATTAATCATATATACATTAAGGAACGCGAAATAAACAAGATATAACAAAGATTTGATATGATTATTTTTTCAAATACGTATCCCGTTAGGGATGAAAGTTCGGTAGAAGAAAATGATGCCTCATACACCCCGCATTCCGTTAGGAATGCGGACAAATTGCATAACGTTGCATACCTGACGGCATGCTCGCTGTGGT
>Ga0082212_10012857_pt1 | contig 10517 bp, 13 predicted proteins | sample TergutNt197P3_FD_71548 | JGI IMG/M metagenome (GOLD analysis project Ga0082212, IMG submission 71548) | Neocapritermes taracua P3 segment gut microbial communities from Petit-Saut dam, French Guiana - Nt197 P3 | ecosystem: Host-associated > Arthropoda: Insects > Digestive system > Gut ...
CTGCCGGAATGATCTTCCGACGCATTTTCTCTGACGACACCGTAGATTTGCTGCCAAAGATTGTTGGCCAGCTTGGAAAAGTTGATGTTCACGCTTACGAACGGTGATGTGATCGGTTCGCCTGTGGTGGGGTGTTTACCCAAAAATCACTATTCTAAAAAAGTAGCAAGAGGTGAAAGCACATATGAGTACAAAAAATAGAGCTGAAAATGGCTCTATTTTTGTTAGCATACTTGATTGTTTGTAATTTGTGGGTATAATAATAATTAGGACGAAGAAAGGCGGTGAGCCGCTTGAATCAGAGTATTATAAAAGAGTTGGATATCATTAAAGAAAGCGTGTTAAAAACTGTACCGGCAGAAGCAATATATCTGTTTGGTTCATATGCGAATGGGATGCCGACAGAGGATAGTGACCTTGATATATATGTAGTCGTTCCTGATACTGTACAGCAAAACCCATTAGATGTCGGTGTTGCTATCAGAAAAAATCTTAGGGGCAAAGAGATGAATATACCAATGGATTTAATGGTGGGAACATCAAGTGTGTTTAATCGAAGGCGGAAAGAGCCAACATTACAGAAAGTAATTGCACGAGAAGGGGTTTTGCTTTATGGTGGATAAAAATGCTTGTAGCTGGTTTTAATTTGGTGATATGGATTTAGATACCTCTGAATTATTGCTTACTATGCGACCGCAACATTATGAAATTATTTGCTATCATTGTCAGCAATCTGCTGAAAAATATTTCAAAGGATATTTAATTTTTAACGGAATTGTCGCACCGCCTAAAATTCACGATTTAGTGGATTTGAATAAAAGATGCTTTGAATTTGAGCCGTTGTTTACAGAAATATTAGATGAGTGTGAAATTTTAACGCAATATGGAGTACAACCACGTTATCCTGATGAAATTTATATGGATGAAAACCTAATGAAAAAAGCTCTTGATTGCGCTCGAAAAATAAAAGAGTTTGCTCCGCTTAATGAGATTCGGAGAAAATTAGAAGAATCAATGAAGTAGGAAAGTATCTTGCCCGAGGACTAGTTTAATATTAGCTATTGGGAAGAATATGTCTTTAAAACAAGAAAAACCAAGAAACCCGATAACCATGAAAAACAGCCACTTAAAAGGAAGTTAGTGAAATGATAAAAGTGTTATTTGTTTGCCACGGCAACATCTTTAGCAGAATCTTAAAAATCCTCAGAACGCCCCGAAAAATCACTGAGGGCGGTAAAAATTTAATAAAGGAATTTTTACATAATTTACCAAAAGAAGTGCAATTGGAAGGCTATAGAATAAGGCATAATATAATTATTACGGACTTGAAGCCATTGCTTTGCTTAATACCAGACAGCTAAAGGTAAGTTGTGGGAGATTAAATTTTCTGATAATCGAATTATGTATGTAATTGCTGATAAAGATAATATCCATTTTCTCCATGCTTGTAAGAAGCAAAAAGGAAAAGCGGAAAAATTTGAACTTGATAAAGCAATATCAAGGGCAAAAGAGCGCAATTTGATGTAGATAGGGAGGGTAGTTTAATGCCGTTCAGACCAGTTGACCCGGAAGAAGAATTAAAAGAACTAAATGCTTTGCTGGATTCCGATCCAATGCTTAGGCAGAAATTCGAAGCCGATCAAAAAGAATTTGAGTTTCGGCTCAATTTAGCTAGGGCAAGAAAAGAGAAGAACTTAACCCAAAATAGAATTAAAGAAGTAACAGGTCTCACTCAACAAGCAATAAGTAGAATTGAAAAGGGTTCAAGGGATAGAAGTCCGACATTAAATACATTACTTCGCTATCTGGATGCTATTGGATGTGAATTGACAATAACCAATAAATAAATAATCATAAATATATTCCAAATCTGAAAAAGTAGAGTTAGAAATGGCTCTATTTTTTATTTTCAAAATAGCACATGGGTGTAAATACTTAAAATAATCCTTGCAATATGCAGGATAATAAGGCTGATAGGGTAATATTGCAGGGAATAACGTCCATTTTCTCACGGGGTACAATGTACTCGCTCTGTTCGGGCAGCTCGTCCTCGTTTAAGGCAGCATTAAGCAGAGAATAAGTTGTATGGGTAAGGCTGTCGGGATTCTCTACCCCGGAGCATATGGAAAGCGACCCCTGCGGGTCAAGGTCAACCGCAAGCACTTTTTTACCCATCATGCCGAGAGCCGTTGCCAGATTCAAAACCTTAGAACTTTTTGCAACGCCGCCTTTCTGCGACGCTACCGCGTAGATTTTACACATATATTTAAGCACTTCCTTTCTTTGATTTTTAAGTAAAATTATGGTATACTTAACCATGCCTCCCTTCCTTTGCATTTGGGCATAAAATAATAGGACTAACGTGGCAATCCCCCTGTTTTCAAGGGTTTTACTGTTTAGTCCTATTATTACACATTCCTATACTCATCTTGATTTTGATGATGTCAAAGAAGAATTTAAACGGGTTTGTAGCTTGTAGAAAAGTTTAGTGGTGTAAAAATTATTACAAAAGTGTGGTGTAAAGTGGTGTAAAAATCAAAAATAATGCTGTCGTAATGTGACAGTTGTCGGATGGCAGATGAACTGGTGTAAACTTAATAAATTTCGCCGGTTTTACACCAATCTTACACCAATTGACGGAAAAGATATGCGAAAAAGCGCGATTTTATGCGAAGTTATGCGATTTAGCCTAAAATCACCAGCTAATGCAAAATTGTGAAAAAAGCTAGGAAAAATAATATTTTGAAGGAGTTTTAAAGTATGAAAAAGATACTGTTTGTCTGCCACGGCAATATTTGCCGTTCCCCAATGGCCGAGTTTGTTTTGAAGGACATGGTAAAAAAGGCCGGCCTTAGTGATGAGTTCCTCATCGCCTCCGCCGCAACCAGCACCGAAGAAATCGGAAACCCTGTCTACCCCGGGACGCGGAAGCGGCTTGCCAAAGAAAACATTTCCGTTGTCGGGAAATATGCCGTTCAAATCAAGCGTTCCGATTATGAGAAATACGATTATTTGATCGGAATGGATAGCCGAAACATTGCCAATATGCTGCATGTCTTTGGCAGTGACCCTGATGGCAAAATCTGCCGGTTGCTTGATTATACGAGTTCCCCCGGCGACATTGCCGACCCTTGGTATACGGGAGATTTTGATTTGACATATGATGATGTGTGTGCCGGATGTAAAGCTTTTTTAGGTAAAAAATCATGGAATTAGGAAAAGCCTGCATCAGCGATATTGGGCTGCTAAAAAAACTAAGAGTTGAGTTCCTGACCGAAGATAAAGGATATTTGTCTCCAGATGAAATCAACAAGATACAAGAACAGCTCGGTGGTTATTTTCAACAGCATATTCCCGTTGGTTCATTCATCGGTATCATTGCAGAGAAGGATAATCAAGTTTTGGCGGTGGCATTTCTTTCAATATTTGAACGCCCAGCCAATCCATCATTTATAACAGGAAAAATTGACACAATATCCAATGTTTTTACATATCCTGAATTTCGGAGAAAAGGCATAGCAACAAAACTAATTAACAGAATCATCGATGAAGCAAAGCAGTGTAATGTATCCAAAATAGAACTTTATGCTACTAATAATGGCAGATACCTATATGAAAAGATAGGCTTTTACGAATCTTCCTATACGGCAATGGCTTTGGAGATTAAATAATCAATCAATAATACTCCCTTACCGCCCACATGCACAGTCCGGTTTGGATGAACTGGCTAACCAATAACCCCCACAGATAACCCTGAATCCCCCAGATTGGAACGGCGGCGAAGATAAACACCAGCCTGACCGCAAGGCTTATGATGCTGTAAATGAAATTGGCTGCGGTCTTCCCAATCCCATGCAAGATGCTTGAAAGCGTACTGGCGATATACATAAAGGGGCAAAGAAAGCTAAGCGTAATAATGAAGCTGCCTGCCAGTGAATTGTCATAAAATAGCATTCCCAGCATTCTGCCTGAAAGCAAGAAAAACCCCGTACAAAAAACACCAAGTGCCGCCCCAAGTTTTATCGATTGGCGGATTGCCCTTTTGATTGTTACATTGTTGTCGATGGCATCTGCCTCCGATACGATCGGCAAGAGCAAGACGCTGATTGAATTTGTAATTGCCGAGGGAAAAAATATGAGCGGCAATGCCATGCCGGTCAGAACCCCAAAAACACTAAGGGCAGTAGTATTATCCATTCCATAAGCCATGAGTTTATTTGGGATGAAAATATTTTCCACGCTTTGTAAGATATTAATGATAATCCGGTTCAGCGAAAGGGGGAGTGCCAACGATAAGAGGAGCTGGCTGGATTTTAGATACTGATGTTTGACCGGTTTAATCTGTTCGCGAGTTAATGATAAACTATAAAAACGATGCCTGATTGCCACTAAGGAAACAATCATTGCGGCACTTTCGCCGATTACCAAACCAAGTACCGCAAAACTTATTGTGGGGGTCATCCCACGTGCCATAGCGAGATAGTAAATCAAGAAGACGGAACCAACCCGCACGATTTGCTCTGCTAGTTGGGCAAGGGCAGGGACAGTGCTTTTCCGTACGCCATAAAAATAACCATTGATGCATGAATGGACGGTTGCCATCGGGATGGAAAAAGAGATAATCCGTAGAAGCGGTGCTGTCCTCGGCTCTAGCAGAAATTTTGTGGCGATAAAATCAGAGTAGTAATAAATTCCCCAAGTGCAGACGGCTGAAAGTGCCATTGAAATAATGAATCCAACGGCAAGATATCCGGATGATGAACGGTAATCTTTGGTTGCGGTTTCGCTGGCAACATACTTGGAAATTGCCGTTTGCATTCCCGCGACGGTGATGGAAAAAGTGAGCGCAAGAATTGGCGCGGTCAGTTGATAGATTCCCATTCCTTCCGCCCCAAACATTCTTGATAAGAAGATGCGATAAAAAAAGCCGATGAAGCGGCTTAAGAGGCCGGTGATGGTGAGAATGAAAGTTCCGGAAATCAAAGGATTATGCCACGTAAAATTAGCCGGAAGCAAATCCCAGAAGTTTTGCTTGGTAAAAGAAAGATGTGGTGTCGAAGATGATTTTTGATTCATGTATATACCCATGTCCGCCTTCAGCAAAATTCGCATCTATTTTCCTTACGTCATAAAAAATATATGCTTCGAACTCAAAAAAAAGAATACCTTACCGCTGTGCCGGGGCGAAAGCGGCAAGACACTTCCCATTCTTGTTTTCACCAAATAAAAACTGTATAATAGTAAAAGCAATAGTGATAAAGAATCAAGGATTTGTGTTATGACAACGAAGAGGAAAGAAAATGATTATCACCTATTTAGGACAAAGCGGGTTTTTGCTTGAAGATAACAGCAAATATATTTTGTTTGATTATTATACTGGTCAAATACCACCTTTAAATCCCGAAAAGGATTTATACATTTTTGTAAGCCATGCCCATCACGACCATTATAATCGTGATATTTGGACAATTAGAAAAATACATCCGCAGGTTACATATATTGTGTCAAAAGATGTGCCTTTGTCAGCATCGCAAAAATTGCGCCTTGGCTTGACCGGGCAGGATGATGAGCGGATTGTTCGGGTGAAAGCAAATGAAAGCTTTAAGCTGTCACCAGAAATATCTGTCGAAACCCTTTTATCCACCGATGAAGGAGTTGCTTTTATCGTCACATCTGGAAACCAGACAATCTTCCATGCCGGTGATTTAAATCTTTGGACTTGGCCCGGTGATGAAGAGGAGAAAAACGAGGTCCGCCGCAAGCGTTTCATGGTTGAGATGGAGAAGATTAGAGGCCGGTTTTTTGATATTGCATTTTTTCCGCTTGATCCGAGGCAGGAAGAGGATTGTGGGAAGGGTATGCAAATCTTTCAGCAAATAACTAATACAGCGAACCTCTTTCCGATGCATGGTTGGGGCAAGATTGGCGTGATCCATTCGTATCTGGAAAAATATCCAGAAGAAAGCAATCATATCATAATACTGGAGTATGAGGGACAAGCAGTGGAGATATAATTGACTGAATCAGTCAATGAATTTTGACAGGAAGGCATCATGCTAAAACATAAAAAAGCAATCATGCATATTTGCGCTTTCGCGACCACAGCTTTATGGGCGCTTGGTTATGTGATGACGCGTGTCGCGGTGGAACAATTCAGCTCGGAGGCACTTTCGTTTCTTCGTTATTTTATCGCCGCGCTTACGCTCATACTTTACGGAGTCATTAAGAAAACCCGATTGCCAAAATGGAAAGATGTCCCCATTTTTATTTTTGGCGGTGCAGTCGGCTTTGCTATTTATGTTTATTTAATCAATGAAGGATCGCGGACATTAACAGCCTCGGTCGTAAGTTTTTTGGTCAGTGCGGCACCGGTGGTTACAGCTTTATTGGCGCGTTTCTTGCTTCGTGAAAAAATTGGCATCAAAGGATGGGTTTCGATCGGCTGTGCTTTTTCAGGGATTGCGTTGATTACATATTTCAGCGGCGGATTCGACTTTCGCTCAGGTGTTGCCTTGATATTGCTTGCGACAATATTAATCAGCATTTATAATGTCTTCCAGCGTAAATTATTTAACAGATATACTCCCTTGGAGATTACAACATACTCTATTATCGCAGGCACCATCTTATTGTCGCCATTCGCGCAACGCGCGTTTCCGGAGCTTATGGCCGCCTCTGTAAATGCGGTAATTGCGGTTTTGGTTCTGGGTATTTTATCCGGGGCCTTAGCGTTCCTGCTTTGGGCATATGCTTTAAGCAAAGCGGATGTGACCGGCGAAGTAACGAATTATATGTTTATCACTCCAATCCTTACTACGATTTTGGGATTTGCATTGATTAATGAAGCACCGCATTTAACGGTATATCTTGGCGGAGCATTGGTTTTAGTCGGTGTCATTTTGATCAATTATAGAAAAGAGAGGGTCTAAGATGAATCATGTTGGCACCAAACAAATCGAAACTGCCCGACTGATTTTGCGGAAGTGGGAAATGGAAGATGCTGCACTTTCATATAGCAATTGGACGCATGACCCGGACGTTTTTGAATTCACAAGAATTTCACCACACCAAAACGTGGAGAATACGAAAGCGTTTATTGAATCAACTCTAAGCATATATGATGAACTGGATACATATCGTTGGGTAATCGTGTTAAAGGAAAATAAAAACCCAATTGGCACAATCGGAATAGGTGCGGTCAATGAGTATGATCAAGTTTGCGGATTCGGCTACACCATCGGAAAGACGTATTGGAATAAAGGCTATATGACGGAAGCGCTGAAAGCAGTGATTCATTTTGCTTTTATTGAAGTAGGATATAATCGGATGGAAGCATATCATTCAATCAGAAATATCCCCTCAGGGAAAGTAATGAAAAAAGCTGGAATGAGCTATGAAGGCCGGGCAAAACAGAAATATAAAAGTATCAGTGGGATTTTTGAAGATTGCGATATGTATGCGATCATTAAAGAAGACTTTTTGGCCTCCGGTTCACTGATAGAAATGAGTGCTTTCTTTAATGCTCGTGCGGAAAGCTATAAAGAGTATCATCTTAGCCATATCAGCGGCGGAATGGAAAGCAAAAACCGGATCGCCTCTTTTCTGCCCGATCATGCAAAAGCAATCATTGATTTCGGGATTGGTACGGGGCTTGAGCTGGGTGAGATATTTAAACGCTTCCCCGATCTGGAAGTAACAGGCCTTGATGTAGCCGAGAATATGCTAAAATTGCTGAAAGAGAGTTATCCCGGCAAAAATATTAAACTGCATCTAGCTAGTTATCATGATTTTGATTTTGGCTTAGATTGCTATGATGCGGCCTTGTCGGTAATGACTCTTCATCATTATACGCATCAAGTAAAACTTGCTTTGTACAAAAAAATACATGCATGCATTCGTGAGAATGGTGTATATATTGAATGTGATTATATGCTTTCGGAGCAGCAGCATGAAGATGCGCAAGCGATGGAGGAATTTTATTTTGCTGAATATAAACGCTTAAAAGATACGCAAGGATTGGATGATGAGGTTGAATATCATTACGATACGCCTTGTACAGTAGCCAATCAAATAAGTCTGCTTTCCGAGGCCGGATTTAGAAAAGTAACGGAAGTATGGCGCAGTGAAGATAATGTAATCTTGACAGCTTTTAAATAACTGAAAGTGAAAAAAACCGAAAGAAATTTTCATATTACTTAGTTGATGAGTATCACAAGCTCTGCTTGCGATATGTGGGGGTATATTGATGCACAGAAACCAAACCAAAACAGTCCATATCGGCAATAAAGTAATCGGCGGCGGCAATCCGATCTTAATACAGTCGATGACCAATACCAAAACGGAAGACTTAGAAGCCACTGTCACTCAAATCCTTGAATTGGAAGCGGCCGGCTGTGATATCATCCGCGTGGCGGCTCCGACAATGGAAGCGGCCAAGGCTTTGGCAGAGATCAAAAAAAGAATCCGCATTCCGCTCGTCGCTGATATCCATTTTGATTACCGGCTTGCGCTTGCAGCTATGGAAAGCGGGGCGGATAAGATCAGGATTAATCCCGGCAACATTGGCGGGAAGGACAAATTGACCGAGATAGTCAATGAAGCCAAAAAGCAAAAAATTCCGATCCGGGTCGGGGTCAATAGCGGCTCATTGGAAAAAGAACTGATGGCAAAATATCATGGTGTCACCGCTGATGGATTAGTAGAGAGTGCACTTGATAAGGTTCGCATCATCGAAAGTGTGGGATATGACAACCTCGTAATCAGCATCAAGTCATCAGATGTGATGATGTCAGTAGATGCCCATAGAAAAATCGCCGCGCTTACGAATTATCCGCTTCATGTCGGCATTACCGAATCAGGAACATTGATTAGTGGAAATATCAAATCAGCGGCGGGCCTTTCCTTGATCCTAAATCAGGGCATCGGCGATACGATCCGCATTTCCCTAACCGGTGACCCGCTTGAGGAAATCAAATCAGCGAAAATACTCCTTCATACCCTGGGATTACGGACAGGCGGTATCGAAGTGATATCTTGCCCGACTTGCGGGCGGACTGAGATTGACTTGATTGATTTAGCAAATAAAGTTGAAAACATGACCGCCAATATCCCTCTTGATTTAAAGGTTGCCGTGATGGGCTGCATTGTAAATGGCCCGGGCGAAGCGAAGGAAGCGGATATCGGTATCGCCGGCGGCAAAGGGGAAGGGGTCATCATCAAAAAAGGGGTAGTGATCAAAAAGGTACCCGAGCCGGAGTTGCTGGCCGCCTTATGGGATGAATTAATGAACTGGGATTAGGATCTATCTGAATGCACGCACTATGGATTCGGTCTGCCGTCCATTGACAAATCAGAAAGCTCTACTCCATATTTTCCGGCCATTTCAATGATTTTATCTTTGCCAAGCAGCATAAATAATTCAGCAAATGCGGCAGGTGGGATTGTTTTCATGGTCTCGGCGGCAAACGGTTCGATGATATTTATGACATCATTCATAATCGAGTTATTACCATTTGAAGAGGTATTTTTTTGAATTTCTTTAAGAATTTTTTGATAATCAACGTTTGCAATGGAAGCGGATAGTGTGAGCATACAATTTTTATTCCCTTCTTTGAATGATTGAATATATGTTTCATTTTTTTCTATATGCGTGCGGATCTTCATACCATATTTTATGGCGAAATTAGTTATCTGCTTTGCAATGATTCTCCGGGTAGGTGCGAGGGATGCAAGGGTCGGAAGCAGTGGCCTTATCATTTCAAGAAAGGTATCGCGAAAACCAGTGCGCGAATGCTTGTTAGGATGTTTTGAGCTTGCTTTTATTTCTTTTAATAAAATCGAAATGTCTATCTCATAAATAAAAATCAGAATATTCATCATTTTAATACCAAGCTCCTTTACATTATTATTGTACAGGCATTTTTTAGATTTTATACCGCCTTTGATAAAAAAGCAAATTATGATACAATGTCTGTATAGACAGTGAGGTACATGGTAATGCCACTTACATTCTTCGAAGTATTCCCGGCTCTTAAGTTGGAAAAATCATATCATGATTTATTCGCATTTACTGTAGTTGATAAAGTGAAATCGACTAGTCAGAGGGATTTTATTCGTATCTATTTATCCAGTAATCGGTTAATCCAAAAGGCAATTATCCATAAAGTAGAAGATGAAATTAAAAAGCAGCTTTTCCGTGGGCAAAAAATACATATTAAAATTATAGAAAAATTTACCCTTTCGGCGCAATATAGTGCCGAGAAATTAATGCATATATATATGGATAGTATTTTTCTGGAACTAAAAGACCATCCGGTATTATTAAGCATTTTAAAGAAAACCCAACTGAGTTACCCTGATGAAAACCAAGTTCTTTTAACGATTGATGAATCGCTTTTTCTTCACGATAAAATATCGGAACTGCATACTTTTCTAGAGGAAGTTCTGAATGAGCGCTGTGGTTTTGCAATCGAGTTAAAGATTGCCTATATAGAAAATAAAAGTAAATTCCGTGATGA
>Ga0082212_10012858_pt1 | contig 10517 bp, 12 predicted proteins | sample TergutNt197P3_FD_71548 | JGI IMG/M metagenome (GOLD analysis project Ga0082212, IMG submission 71548) | Neocapritermes taracua P3 segment gut microbial communities from Petit-Saut dam, French Guiana - Nt197 P3 | ecosystem: Host-associated > Arthropoda: Insects > Digestive system > Gut ...
ACGAGTGCTACGGGGAATGCAATTTGCTGCGCGATTCGGTTTCGATATGGAACCGAAAACGGTCGAACTCTGTCGGCGAGTGTTGCCGGAGTTCGACACGCTCTCGGCAGAACGAATTTGGATCGAGTGGCAAAAGTGGGCAACCAAAGGACGTTTTCCCGGCAAGGGTTTGCAAGTTCTGTGCGATACCGGCTGGATTGCCCGATTTCCTGAAATCGAATCATTGCTCGGTACGCCGCAGAATCCGAAGTATCATCCCGAAGGGGATGCGTTCGAGCACACTAAATTGGTCTGCGATGCGGCGGTACAAATTGCCGATGAACTGGAACTCGACACGTCGGAGCGGACGATTCTGCTCTTTGCGGCACTGTGTCATGATTTCGGCAAACCGGCAACGACGATTTTGAACGCAAAGGGAAATTGGTCGTCGCCGCGCCATGCAGCGGAAGGTGTGCCGGTTGCCAAAAACTTTTTGAAGCGGTTGCAGGTGCCGAATCTGATTTTGGAGCATGTTCCGATTTTGGTCTGCGAACACATGGCACACGTGGCGATTCCTGACGATGAGGTTCCGAGTTTTCAAGCGGTGCGGCGATTGGCGGTGCGGCTGGCTCCGTCGAATATCAAAATGTGGTCGGCATTGTCGAGAGCGGATTCACTCGGCAACGGTGTGAATGAACCGAGATTTCGGATTTCAACTTGGGAGGAAGTGGCGACGAAGTTAGAGGTGCGGGAGAGCAAACCGAAACCAATTTTGCAAGGACGCGATTTGATTAAACTCGGCATGGAACCGGGTCGGGAAATGGGCAAACTGCTCCATCGGGTTTACGAAGCCCAACTGGACGGCATCGTCAGCGACGTGGACGAGGCAATCGCATGGCTCGGCAAGAATGACGGGTTGTGAACGTCCAAAAATCTCCGGACATTATGAGGTGGGGGGAATTGCCACTTCAACGGTCGTGGACGAAACGATGCCGACAACGACAATTGGAGTGGACGTTTTCAGTTCTTCTCCTGCCGTGATTGCCTCGTATTCGACCGTTCGCCCCTGCTGACAGATCAACACTTTTCCGATGCCTGATTTTGCCGCCGGAATGCGCATATAAACACTGCCGGTGGAACCGACGAGTGTTTTTTCTGAAAGGGAACCATCGTCTTTCAATCGGGCTGCCGACCAATAAAGATAATAGACGGCATAGATGGCAATCAAACCTGAAATGACGGCAATCAAAACGGAAACTGCTTTGGATGTACCGCCGGTCAAACCGGCTAGTCCCCCTAATCCGAAAAATGCAATCCCGGCAACGATGGTGCGGAGCGACAGAATCTTGAAAATATCGGCGGGAGAGGAGTGATCGGTAGAATCGCCGAAATCGCTTTCTGTTTCGCCGCCGCCGATTCCGATCATCATAAGAAAAAGTTGCAATAAAATGAGCGTCCCGCCAAATGTAGCACAAAGAAAATAGACAAACATGAGCGGACTGGTAATGAATTCTAAAAAAGGCATGGGAGCAAATGGAAAACGTATCGGAGAAGCAATACAGAGAGTCTATCCTTTTATCAATCCTTTTTCCAGTGGGGTTGGCTTATGTGCAGTCTGTTATTTTCGTTAAAATCGTTAAAGTATTCCCAAAGCGATGCCGACTAGGACGAATGAGGTGTATTATGAAAAAAACGTTCCTAGTCTCATTTGTTACAGCGGCGGTCGTCGCAATGTTCACGTTAAACACAGTCTCGGCGGCGGGACCGATGGATTTCGTTAAAAATATCGGAAAAACCGTCGATACCGACCCCAACAAGTCCTACGTGTTGACAGAAACCGAGGGTCCCTATCTCATTTATCTGATGGCATTTACCGGTCCGACTGCCCGACAGGAAGCACACGCACTCGTCCTGGAACTTCGCAGATCGTACAAGTGGAATGCCTACGTGCATGAAATTACCTTCGCTCCCAATGCAAGTCAAGACTTTAAGTCAAGCCCTCAATCCAGAACGAAACCCAAATATCTCAATGCGACTGCCCGAACGGACATTGCCGTCCTGGTGGGTAATTTCCTTTCGTTAGAGGACAAACAATTCGAGAAAACACTTGCAGAAATGAGAAAATGCAAACCAGCAACGCTGAAAAACACGGCATCACCGGTTCCCTTCTCGATGGCACACGGTGTATCTAATCCGATGTTGCCGCCGGAACACCAAAACGGATTCGTGGACCCTTATATTGCGAAGATCAACGGCACTCGACCCTACTCTCTGCTCCACAATCCACGTCGCTATACCGTTCAAATCGCAACGTTCAGAGGCGATACTGCCGGTTATAAATGGCAAGAGGGATGGAAATCCGCTGAAGATGCAAAGAAAAACACTGCCGGTATGTCGATACTTGAAAAGGGGGAGCAGGATACGGTCGCACTCTGCAAGGCACTTCGCGACCGGGGTGTGGAAGCCTACGAGTTTCATGACCGATATGAGAGCATTGTTACCGTCGGTAGTTTCAGTCACCACAGTCAAATGATGCCGAATGGTGCGGTAAGAATGGACCCGCAGGTTCAACAGGTCATTGAACAATATCAACGAAAAGTGAATCCTCAAACGGGAGAGCACATGATCGTCCGCATCAATGGCATTGCCTGCGATGTTCAGCCGAAAGTGATCGAAGTCCCACGAGTGCGGCGGACACCGTAAAGCACAAACCCGCAACAATCTGCATTCCCGGAACGACCGTAATCTTTTGCCAAATTTCGTTTCGGACACGCCTGACGCATTTTATAGCGCATACTACCGTGGCGGGTTTTCATGAGATGGTGTCCAAAATACTCTGGACAGAATCGGCAAAATTCGCTATCGTCCACCTCCAGTTTTTTGATTTGCGCTGCTGATATGAAATTCTATAATTTATTGGTGTTGGTGTTGTGTTCGTTCATCGTTTTTTCTTCGGGCTGCAAGACGAGCGGTGCGAAAACAGCAAAACCGTCGAATCCTTTTGCACTGAATCAGCAGACGGTTCCGCCGCCAGCAACGTTTTCCAGTCAGGAATCGTACCTTGGTCAAACACCGGGCAGTTACGTTCCGCAAACTCCGGCAATGCCATTTCCGTCATCAACCACTCAATCGCCGGATGGCGACGTGACCGGCGAAAAGGCAACGTTGTTTTCGGCAACGACTGCGGAAAAGGAGACCGGCTGGGTGCCCGTCGAAGTGGCATCGACGAGTCAAACGGCATTTCAAGCGATGGAATCAAAGGTCGGTTCAGTCTCGTCCACTGACAACGGAATACTGAAAACCGCCTCGGGAGTCTCGGAATCATTGGTCGTGGGAACATCACACGTTGTTACGACGATTACCGAAGAACCACAATCGGCGGCGACGCTGACCGAACCGTCGTTGCTCTATTCCGGGAAATATACGGAGTAACAATTGTCATGATGTCGCCAAAAGACTGTCTGCTAACCGCTTTACGGCGCGAAATTCCTGACCGAATTCCAACGTTCGAGTGGTTCATCGACGATGCTGTTTCTCAAGTATTGTGTGGGAGCAGCGACTCCGTTGAGGTTGCCGAACGTCTCGATTTGGATGCCGTCAATGTCCGACCTGACTACGAAAAAACGTGGAAGGATGACAGTACCTTCGTGGACGAATGGGGCATCGAACGAAAAATCACCGGCGATGTGCTACCTGCTGTGATGAATTCACCGATTCCGAATATCGCCACTCAAGCCGATTTCACATTTCCTTCGCTGGATGCCCCGCACCGGTTCAAGACACTCGAAAAAGCAGTCGAAAAGTACGGCGATTATCGGGGAGTTGTGTTGAATCTGCGCGACGGTTTCTCCGACATGCGGGACCTGCTCGGTTATGAAAACGCCTTAACGACGATTTTGACCGAAAAACGTCATTACAGCGACTTGATGAAGCGGGTCGTGGAGTACAACGTGGCACTTGCCGCTTTTGCCGTCAAACGCTACGGCATTCAGATCGTTGCCACCACCGACGACGTTGCGACGGGACGCGGTCCCCTCATCAGACCGAAAGTCTATGCCGAAATGATTTTCCCGCATTTCAAAGAGGTCATGCAAGACTACAAATCGTTGGGATTGACCGTGATTAAACATTCGGACGGCGATATTCGACCGTATCTCGAACTTTGGTTGGAAGCCGGTATCGACTGTTTGGATCCCATTGATCCCGGCGGTGGTCTCGATATGGCAGAGATGAAGAGCGAGTACGGACATCGAATCTGTCTCAAGGGCAACATAGATTGTACCGGAAACCTCTGCGACGGCACACCGGAACAGGTCGAGGAAGAGGTCCGCATGTGCATCGAAAAAGGGGGACGTGCCGGTTTGATCATTTCTTCCAGCAATACAATTCACCGCGGCGTTCTACCGGAAAATTATCGAACCATGCTCGATGTCCTCCGGCGGTATGGTGTGTAAAACCGCACACGCCATGATCAATTGACGTGTTGCAGCACTTGGTGTCTACTGTCCGAAACTTTCGAGGAAGCCTTCAAACATCGGCGTATTGTAGTCCCAGTAGTAGGCGTACAACAGGAACGTCAGCACAATGACGATAATGCCGAAAAACAGTGCCGACTTTGATGTCCGCAAATCCATGGTCGTATTCGTTTCGAGTTTGAACGCTTCCTTCATTGGGAACAGCAATCGCAACAGGAACATGATGGTAGCGATAGAGCAGAACGTAATCGTCATTCGGTCGAGGAACGCCATGTTCGGACGTAAGAACATTAGTGCTCCGTAAATAACCGGACTCGACAAGAGCGAAACCGTTCCCGACCAGCGCGGTGCTTTATGAACGAAGAATCCGAACATAAAAGCACACAGAATACCCGGCGAAATAAAACCTTGAAATTCCTGAATAAAGTGGAAAATGCCGCCGAACTTCGGGTCATTAAGTATCGGTACGATGCTACAACCGAGAATCATAAAAGCAATAACGCTCACTCGTCCGACAAAAACGAGTTCCCACTGGGAAGGTTCTCGACTGACGAATGAGACCTCTTTTTGGTGCAAATACGTGACACTCTCCTTATAAATATCCATCGTGAAGAGTGTCGAAATTGCATTAAGCATTGCCGCCATGGCACTGATGACCATTCCGAACAACGCCGCTAATACGAAACCGTAAAAACCGTAAAGTCCACACTTCTGCCATGGCAAAAGATTTGCCACTAACAAGGCGAAAGCGGAGTCGTAATCGTAACCGGAAATCTGGGTGCCGAACTTCCAACTGGCAAACTGTTTTTGTTTTTTATGTTCATTGTGGGCTTCGAGCGGGTCGGAAATATCCGGTACAGCCGCACCGGTTTTTTCGGCATTGAACGCAATCATTTTCCATGCATCTTCGGGATAGAACGCTGCAAACTTGTCGTCAAAATCGAACAGCCGCCCCATGTTTTCCCGCTCCGTTTTGAGTGCCTCGAATCCTCCCTTGCCTTCAAAGGCGCGGTATTTCATCTCGCCACAATACAGATTAAATGCAATCAAAGCGGGGAAAATCACGATAAACGGAATGAGCAACTTCAAAAAAGCGGCGAACACGATTCCTTTCTGTCCTTGCGAGAGGGACCGGCTTCCCAGCGTCCGTTGCATAATGTGTTGGTCGCATCCCCAATAGTACAAGTTGGGAATCCAAATACCGAAAAATAGCAACGCCGTGATCGGAAGAACATGGTCGTTCCACGGTAAGTTCATCCGTAGTTTGCTTTTATTCAATGTGGTGAAACGTTCATACGCACCGGCATTTTCCAGTTGCGGGAGGAGTTCCGCCTGTTTTTCATCGGAGAAATCCAATGCTTGCATGGCGGTTTCCAGTGTCGGTGCATCTACTTGACCGAGTTTTTGCATCGCAAAAAAGAGAACGACCACGCCGCACAAAATCAGTGCCGTCCCTTGCAAAGAACCTGCCCAGGCAGCGGACTTCAAGCCGCCGTACAAAACGTACACGGCAGCAAAGAAGCCGAGAATCCAACAAAACGTGACCAAGTTTAGTTCCACGCCGAAATAAACTTGTCCGCCGAAAATATCGGCAAAAAACTTGGATCCGGCATAGTTGACGGAAGTGATTGTTACAAAAGCGAAAATTGCCAACATTGACAAGGACATCAATATCCGGCATAGCCGATTGTATCGGGTTTCCAAAAATTGCGGGATGGTATAGACCCCGGCTTTTAGAAACCTTGGTAAAAAGATGAATCCTACGATCACGAGTGAGACGGCGGCGATCCATTCGTAGGAGGCGATTGCCAAACCGGTACTTCGCGCAGCCTGCCCAGACATACCGACGAATTGTTCGGCACTGATATTTGCCGAGATGAGCGAGATGCCGATGAGCCACCATGCGAGTCCGCGACCGGCGAGGAAGTAATCTTCGGTGGCGGTGGCGGTTTTTTTCTTGTCCCGTCTGCCCATGTAGAAGGCGACGATGAGGACGGCAATGAGGAAGCCGAAAAATACGGCAACGTCGATATAGGCGGCAGTATCCATCATGAACAAATTTTGAGTAGGAGGAAATTGAAAGCGGACACTCTACCCGAAAAAAGTTGAAAAGTCAATACCCCACGAGGAGTGCAAGTTCCGTATTCATTTCACTTTAGGAGTCCTAGGCGTTTTAGGAATTTTTTCGGCTTGTCCCTTACCAGTGCCGACACCGCCGTCAACGGTTCCTTGCCTTTTTTCAACAAACCCAATACGCTCACCGCTCGATTCAACAAACACGTAAAACGCTCGCCCAAACCCGGCATCGATAAATAATGTCTGTCCTCGTCTCGCCAACGATCCTTCACCAAATGAAGACCATTCTCTATCGACCAATGATCCCGAATCAACGAAACTCCTTCGGCTTCCAGTCCGAAAGAGAAGGCGAACTAATGAAATAACGCACTTCCGGCTTCACACCCTCTTGACTCGATGTCCACTCCACACAAAAAATGCTGTTGCAATTCGGGACATCCAGCGCAGAACGAATCCATTCGGTATTCACCGAATCGATCCAGAGTCTTCGCGTCTCTACGCAGCCTGCTTTTTTTTAGAATGACTCTGTGCCGCCGGCTCTTTATCATGCCGCTCCTTGAATGTCTCTTTGAAGGGGTGCCGCACACCACGCGGATCGCGGGGATCGGTCAGGTTGTGAAAGATTTGAGGCAGAACGGTCAGGGCGCAAGCGTTGCGTGTGGAAGAAGAACAAAACTCCTCACGGCACAACCTTTTCTCGTGCGTTAGAAAAACTCTCGCTCGCCGAGTTGCAAAACGCCCTGCTCCAAGAAACGATGCTCGTTGCCGCCGTCGATGGCAAAACCGCCAAACAAACGAAAGGCAAAGACGGCGAGCCGATTCACATGCTCAATGTCTTTGCCCAAACCCTTAAACTCCACCTTGCCAGTTGGCAGGTGAACGGCGACAAAACAAACGAACCCGGCTGTTTGAAAAAGCATCTCGGAGAACTATTCGAAATGTTTCCCTGCCTGAAATTGTTGACGGGTGATGCGATGTTTGCTCAGCGCCCGCTGTTGGAAGCGATTCAAGAGTATCATCGAGACTACCTGGTTCAAGTCAAAGACAATCAAAAGAAGGTGCTGAAACACCTGAAAACGGTCTTTGCGGATGCTCCGAAACAGGAACCAAGCGACCGAAAGTCCTCTAAAAAAAGGGGATTCGTGAGACTCGTCGTCTGTGGGTAAAAAAGCATGCTGCCGAAGTGGTGCGAAAGAAGTTTGGCATTCCCGGTTGCCGAACAGTGATTCGTCTTGATGTTGAAACGTGTCGACCGGGAGAGAAACCATCTTCGGTAACTCATTATTACATGAGTAGTCTTGACCCTGACAAAGTATCGGCGGCGCAATTTCAGAAAGTGATACAGGGACATTGGGAGGTGGAAAACTGCTTGCATTGGCAGAAAGACCGCTATTTTCGGGAGGACAAGCATGTCTGTGGTTCGGGTTGGGGCGTGGCGTGGACAATCTTGACGAATATGGCGGTGACGTTATCGAAGTTGCTTCATCGGGGAGAACGCACGTTAAAGGAGGTGCGAGAACACTGTGCCGCCTACCCAAAAGCAACCGCAAAGAGACTCGGATTCAAAACCTAAAACCAAACTTGCAAACGGCGTGCCGGTGTGATGATTCCATTTCTCCGGTAAAACAAGAGTGCCTCGACAATTTCTTTGAGTCGGCCGGCAGTCTTTGCCGCTAGATGTAATAGCCATGTAGAGATATTGAAATACCTGATTGAACGTAAGGGTTGCAACGACGGCTTCATAGAAGTTTTTAGAGGTTCCCTTATGTTATCTTGGTTTTGTCAACCGAGGAGAAACCGATGGGTTTCACCACTCTGACATCGGGAAGCGAGCCGAGCCAGAAGGAAAAATCTTCGACAATTTCTCTTCCATCCGCAAGGAAAACCCGAACACGAACCGTCCAATGGATTTTAACGATCACTCCCGTATAGGAAAGCGGCGATTTCGGCAACACCGTATTAAATCGACCGGGAGAACGCGGGTCAATCCAATCGCCCGCATCGATGGCAGAACGCCAAAAAGCGTAAATCCCTAAATCTTCACTCCCCTTGCCCGTGGTGTACCAAAGGATGGAACATTCGACGGCACGAATATCGTCGCCGCTCATCGAGTCGAACCGGTAACTTCCGGCAAGCGTTTCGCCGGGCCGATATTGCCGACGGCCACGACCGTCCAAAGTAATCATGATACGAGGTTCTGCCATTCCTTGCGATTGTACACCACTTTATCATCGAGTCAATAATTACACGCTTGATCGCTTCAAGAACTTGTGGCTGATGAGTCTGAAACACTTGACAAGTGCTGTATTTCTAGTAGAATGTATTTTTTGCTTCTGTCGAATGCACCCCTAGCTCAATTGGATAGAGCATCGGTCTACGGAACCGAAGGTTGCCCGTTCGAATCGGGCGGGGTGTAGTGGCTTTTGAGCCTAGAAAAACAACGCTTTACGGGCGGTTGTGAGTTTTCAATTTTGGTTATTGCGCTTGCCGGAAATCCATACAGTATGGATTTTACCGAGAAAGGAGCGCGTTATGCCAAAATCAAACAAACCGCCAAAGTACTCAAAAATGGGCAAGTACGCTGTTGTCTATGTTAACTGCAAGCCCCGCTATCTGGGAGTCTATGGGTCGCCGGAATCCAAGATTGCTTATTCTCGCTTTCTAGCGGAATTACAATCGAGTCCATCCGTCCCGATGCTGGACGCGGAAAAGCACGTTACCGTCCGGGAACTTACCGCTGCATTTCTTGACCATGCGGCGGCAAATTTTGACTACAAAGATTACTCTCACTGTCGAATTATCGTCCTGGATTTCCTTGATAAACTATACGGCGATGATACGTCCGCCGATAGTTTTAAGCCCCGTTGCCTAAAACTGGTTCGGGAGCAGATGATTCAATCCCGCCGGTTTTGCCGGAGAATCGTCAATCGATATACCCAGCGCATCGTTTCCATTTTTGCATGGGGAGTCGAAAACGATTTAGTGCTTGAAACAACGTGGCGAGCACTGAAAGCCGTGAAATCATTCCGAAAGGGGGAAGAGGGGACGTTTGACAATGAAGAGCGGCAACCAGTTTCTGACGACGTGATTCGCCGAACGTTACCCTTCTTGCCGCCGATGATCCGAGTAATGGTCGTTGTCCAACGGTTGACCGGTTGCAGACCAAGCGAAATCCTCAATATGCGGGTCGGCGACATTGATTCCACGCGGGGAAACGGGTTGTGGTATTACGTGCCGGGTTCCTACAAAACATCACGGTTCGTCGGCAAAATCGAGTTTCCACTGGGCAAGCCCGAGCAGGGATTGATAGCCCCGTATCTTGTCGGCAAGGCACCGGAATCGGCAGTATTCTCTCCCCGCACGGTAATGCAAGAGCGGGGTGCCGAAAGACGAGCGAACCGAAAGACGAAAATTTCCCCTTCTCAAGCAGCGCGGGACAAAGAACGTGCTGTAAAGCCTTCCCGTTACGGCGAATTATACACCCCGACGGGATACCGGCAGGCTATCAGGTATGCAGTCCGAAAAGCGAATCGACAGTTACCGGACGGAGAAAAAATCCCGAATTGGTATCCGTATCAACTTCGCCATGCAGCGGCAACTGCCGCCGAACTTGCGAACAACAACGATTCTGATGCCCAAGCATTGCTGGGGCACCGGACAGTTAACATGACGAAGCGGTACTCCAAGGCACAACTGACCCAACGAGAAACACTTGCTCGGAATCGGCAGAATCCTTTTGAAGTGGAAGGGGCGGCATCTTGAAGTAACAGATTTTTTGGGTACTCCGCGAAAACGGGGTACTCCTTCTCTCCTGATATTCATGTAGAATAGTCCCGCCGGTAACGATGACTGTCGGGATTGTCTTGACTGTTTTCGTTGCCTTTGCAACGAACAGCAAAGTAGCGTGTCTAACAACACTGGAGTCTTGAAATGGCAAAAATCACGAAAACGGATGCCGATTTATTGGAACTTTTTGCTGGAAAGCAG
>Ga0082212_10012859_pt1 | contig 10517 bp, 8 predicted proteins | sample TergutNt197P3_FD_71548 | JGI IMG/M metagenome (GOLD analysis project Ga0082212, IMG submission 71548) | Neocapritermes taracua P3 segment gut microbial communities from Petit-Saut dam, French Guiana - Nt197 P3 | ecosystem: Host-associated > Arthropoda: Insects > Digestive system > Gut ...
TAGTATGTTCGCGCATTCTTTCATAGCCCATGCAGAGGCTGTCGTACCGTCCGAGCCGCCGCCGACGGGCGTGAACGTCTCCCTATAATCAAAATCAACCACGACGTCGTCGTATTCTATGCCCAGCTCTTCCGCAATGACCATTGCGTTGCATTCGACGGCGTATATGCCTGTCACCGGGCCTTGCGTCGGCATCCTCACGACGCCGTTTTTGAGTTCGAGTTTGCAGTTGTATCCGGAAAACGCGTGGCGAGGGCATATCTGATATCGGAACGCCGCACCATGGAACCGCCCGTCCGGCAGTGTCTTTGTTCCCGCTGGATGCCAGTTCCAGTCCATGAGTTTCTTGCCCTCTTCAAGGCATACTTCGAAGCTCGGCACGGGTTCTTCATCCTCCTGTGACGTCGGTCCGTGCAGGTTCAGCTTTGCCACATCCACCGGGTCCATCTTGAGCTTTTCCGCTATGAGGTATATCGCCATCGTGCCGGAATCCCAGTTGAACGGGCAGAACTGACCGCTCAGGAACATTTTCCCCCGGTTTGAGTCGACGATTTCCATACGCTGACGTATGTTCGGGCATTTGAGCGTGTAGTATGGTCCGTAACCCTGATCGCCTGATGTGCCGAATACAGCGTTGCCTTCCGCACCGCCGTCCGCGATCGAATAGTCGTCGATGGCGGTGATTAGGCCTGCATTTGTGAACCCGACCTTCATATGCATGAATCTCTGGTTCATCAGAAAGTCAAATGTTTCTTCGCGCGTGTTGGCGCATCTTACGGGGCGGCCTGTGCGTTTTGCCAGGAGCGGGGTGATCTCCTGCGAGCGGCGCATGCCCCAGTCGCAGTATTTGCCGCCCTGGAATATGCCCTCCTGTACTGTTTTTTCAGACGTCATTCCGTACATCATCCCGATTGCTTCGCGCCGCTGCACCGCGCCTTCAATATGGAGGCTTTTGCCTCCGCCCCGGTACGGGTCGTCGAACCACCACGCGACGGAAGCGGGTGGGTTTGGCAGGTGGGATGAGCATGGAGGGAGCGTGAGCGAGTATTCAAGCACATTGTCCGCTTCCGAAAGGGCTGTGTCCGCGTCGCCCTGTATCGTGTCGGCATATGTCAGGTTGCCGCTTCTCGGCTTGGGCGGCGCAGCAGCGAACATGCCGACAGGCAGCGCGGCGATTTCCGCGGGGCGTATCGCGGGGTGCTCCGGGTTCCTGCCTTTTAGTATGTCGACGATGTGCGGCAGGACTTCCCACGTGACGTCAAGCCGCCTCAGCGCTTCTTCGCATATTTCCTCTGTTTCTGCGACTACGATCACTCCGACTTCTATGCCGTCGTGGTCTGCATAATTGTCCAGCCACGGCCTCTTCGGTCCCGGCGGTCCCATGCCGCCTACCCCGAGTTTTTTTATGTCTTCGTCTTCCCATGTGACAATGTCAGCCACGCCGGGCAGCGCCAACGCCGCAGTCGTGTCTACGCTGATGATGCGGGCGTTTGCATACGGGCTGCGCAGGAACTTTGCGTGCAGCATGTCGGGCACTACGTAGTCGACGCCGTACTTAGCAACGCCTGTCGCGAGCGCGTATGATACTTTTCCGGGCAGATTAGGCTTGCCCACGACCCGGAAGTCTTCTCTTTGTCCATTTGCTCCTGCCAGATCCGCCATTTGCTTTCCTCCACAAATATGTTGACCGTATCTTGTGTTTTGGTTAAAATGTCATATATAGTTTAGGCGCTAAAACCTTTTATGCTAGAGTACATCAAGAATGGTTGCGCGTCAAGAAAAACAGTCCTATATTACAAGGCATAACAAGGCAGGTGATGGATATGACTGCCGCTGTAGTGTTGGCGGGTGGCGCAAGCAGGCGGATGGGCCGCGACAAGATGATGCTTGAACTAGGCGGGCAAACGTTGCTTGAGTCTGCTGTTTCCAAGTTTAAGCAAGAGTTCGCGGACGTCTTTGTCAGTGTTGCTGATGAATCGAAGTATTCGGACGTTGCTGCGCGTAAAATAGTCGATATCAAGCCGGGAGCGGGGCCATTGTCGGGCCTTCATGCGGCGCTTGCGACTTTGTCTTGCGACGGGGTTTTCCTTGTCGCTGCGGATATTCCTTTTGCCTGCCCTCATGCGGCAAGGCGGGTTATTGAGCTTTGCGGTGATAGGGAGGCTGCTGTTATACGGCTTTCTGACGGGAAGCTCGAGCCTTTGTTTGGGTTTTACCGGAGTTCGCTCCTGCCGAAGTGTTCAGATGCTATCCAACGCGGGGATTACCGTATGACTGAGGTTCTGGCGGTTGCAGATACCCGGTTTGTGTCCCCTGATGAGTTGGGTGCGCTGTGGGATGAGAAGCTGTTTCTCAATGTGAATCGTCCTGAAGATTTTGATAAAGCCGCTATTGAATTTTCGCATGGGCGGTGCTAGAATGTTTATCACCTACAAACATGCATATTTTTTGAAAAGGACGGATGGATATGAGTTACAAGATCACAAGGAAAGATGAAGCCTACAAGTATGAAGCTCCGGGTCATTTTGACGTGCTCACGACCCGGCTGCACGATCCGCAGGACGTCAATTCCGGTTGCGTCACGATGGGTTTGAGCCATTTTTTGCCCGGCGGCGGTTGTGAGTATGGTTCCAATCCCAGGGAGTCAATTTACTATATTGCCGAGGGCCAGATGTATCTCGAAAGCGAGGTCGGGACCGAGAATGAGGTAAAGACGACGCTTTTCGCCGGTGATACGTATCATTGCGGCCCGCACACGAAAAAGTCGATTATCAATAATGGTACTACGTCTTCACAGATGCTTGTTGTTCTTGTTACGCCGCCTGAGGCGTAGTTTGGCGCGGAGGGCGGACACAAGATCCGCCCCTACAGGGACGCGGGGGACGGGGATAGGTTGTGCTTAGGCTTTCGGGTCTCAGATTAAGGGAACGCTGTGATATCACCGGGCTGCGGTGTGTCGCGGCTGAGGTTTTGGGCGTTTGCGAAGACTCCGTCAGTGTTTTATCAATTTACAAACTATCAATTGACGCACGGCGGAAACCGGACGTCCGGTTCGTTTATACGCTGATTGTCAAAACAGATGACGAGAGCGCCATTCTCGAGAAGAACCTGTCGAATGTGTCGTTATATGCGCAGCCGGAGCAGTATGTGTTTCCGGCAGTCGGTGGGGCAGCTTCGGAGCGTATGCCTGTCGTCGTCGGTACGGGCCCTGCGGGTTTGTTTGCGGCTTTATCCCTCGCGGAAGCGGGTTTGAAATGCATTGTCCTGGAGCGCGGCCCCCCTGTGGAGCAGCGCATAGAGGATGTATCGCTTTTTTGGCGCAGCGGCAAGCTTGACGAGTCGTCGAATGTCCAGTTCGGCGAGGGTGGCGCGGGTACGTTTTCTGACGGCAAGCTGACGACCGGTATAGGCGACAAACGGTTACGTTATGTACTGGAACGGTTAGTAGGGTTCGGCGCTCCTGACGATATACTTTATTTGTCAAAACCACATATCGGCACTGATAAGTTATGCAGCGTTATTAAGGCTGCCAGGGCGCGGCTTATTGAACTCGGTTGCGATATCAGGTTCGGGCATATGTTGGCTGATATCGGGGTATCTGGTGGGGTTTTAAACAGTGTGACCATAGATTGCGCAGATGGGCTTTATTCACTGGCAACTGATACGCTTATTCTGGCGCCCGGGAACAGCGCCCGCGATACATTTGAGATGCTTTCACATCGCGGAGTTATTTTGTCTCCGAAAGATTTTTCAGTCGGTCTGCGGATCGAGCATTTGCAGCGCGATATCAATGAGGCTCAGTATGGGCTTACTGCTGTCTCTGCCGGCGCCGGGTTGCCCGCAACGGATTACAAGCTGGTTGTACACCTTGCCGGGGGGCGCTCTGTGTACACGTTTTGCGTCTGCCCCGGTGGGCAGGTGGTCGCTGCCGCTTCTGAGCAGGGCGGCGTCGTTACTAACGGCATGAGCCGGTATGCCCGCGACGGAGAAAACTGCAACGGGGCGCTGCTCGTCAATGTAACGCCGGAAGATTTCGGTTTTGACCCGCTTGACGGTCTTGAATTTCAGCGCATGTTGGAACGCGCCGCGTTTGAGGGCGGCGGAGGTAATGGTTTTGCGCCGGTTCAGCTGGTAGGCGATTTTCTGAAGAAACGAGCTTCAACGGGCTGCGATGGAGTTAGTCCGACGTATTCGCCGGGAGTCAGGTACTGCAACTTGTGGGATTTTTTGCCGGAGTTTATGTGCGAGGCAATATCCGAGGCGCTAACGGTGTTTTCCAGGCGTGTTTCCGGGTTTGCCCATCCGGAAGCAGTGTTAACGGCAGTCGAGACGCGGAGTTCATCGCCTGTGAGGATAGTGCGGGAGAATTATGAGGCTGTCGGGATCAGGGGCATTTTCCCTTGCGGCGAGGGAGCGGGTTACGCCGGGGGTATTATGTCTTCCGCTATAGACGGGATAAGGTGCGCCGAGCGAATTGCTGACGCAATCCGCTCGGCGCAACAAGTTATAAGTATTGAGTAACCCTGTCTATTTCGGTTCTTCGGCGATCGCTTTACCTACTGTAGACACGCCCCATTTCGCTACTTGGACGCGAACCCTGTCCTCGCTTGTCTCAAATGTTATCTTTTCGCCGTCAACGGAGACGACCTTGCCCAGAATGCCGCCAATCGTTGTTATTGTGTCGCCGACTGACAGGGATTCCCGCATCTCGGCGAGCCTCTTTTTCTTTTTACTTTCGGGTCGGATCATAAAGAAATAGAAAATGGCTACCATTGCCACTAGTATTATGATCATCGTTGGGTCCATAGCTTTCCCTCCAATTAAGTCAATTCTTCGCTATTATACTTGCAGTGTCAGAAAAAAGCAAGAGGGAGTTTTTTATGCGACAGTGGATAACACTCGAAAAAGCCACCTTAATAATCGTATTGCTTCTGTTTGCAGCCGCCGCGCTTTCGCTGCCGTTCAGGTTTGCCAACAAGGCGTCCGCTCCGTCTTTGAACATCGGAGGCAACAGTTCGGGCGACAACCACGTTATAGAAACTCCCCCCCCTGTTGTGGTGCCGGAGGTTTCCGCTGATATTGTGGCGCCTGAACCTTCACCCGAGGCGCCGTATATTGAAGATTTTGAGGATTTTATCACTGTCCGAATGGATGTTTCTGATGTTTCGCGGGGCAGCCTTGTTCTCATTAACAATAATTATTTGTTCAATATTCCTGAGAACCATGGGTTTGTGACCATTCCCGAACCGCCCGCCCCGGCATATAGGGTGGGGGGCGACGGGATGCTTCTGTCAAACCAGGCCATCGAGCCGCTCCATAATATGCTGAGCGCTTTTTATGACGAAACAGGCAGCGACTCCATTGTTGTTATAAGCGCGTTCCGCGATTATGAAAAACAGCAGGAGACGCTCAACGACTATATATCGCGCATGGGGAGAGCTGAAGCTTTGCGTTGGGCGGCGCCTCCGGGCCACAGCGAACATCAGGCTGGGCTTGCCGTAGATTTTGGCGTCTACAGCGGCGGCGAGGTTAGAACATTCTCAGATACCGGCGTTAACGCATGGTTTCAGGATAACTCTTACAGATTCGGTTTTATCCTCCGGTTTCCCGAGAATAAGACCGACGTCACTGAAACTGCCCCCGAGCCGTGGCATTTCAGGTATGTTGGCGATCCGCACGCTTACCTTATGTATGAAAATGACTGGTGCCTTGAGGAATACATTGAATTGATCAGGGGTTATTCGTTCGGTGAACCAATCGGCGCGTTTTACAACGGCGAGGAGTATGCGATTTATTTCACAATGGACATCGACGTTCCCATTCCGTTCGATTGCGATTTCGATATTTCCGGAAATAATGTGGATGGTTTTATTGTTACGCTGAAGTATTAGTACTATATTCGCTTTCAAAACAAGCGCCCGCCTAGTGGCGGGCGTTGTTTTGTATTTTTCGTTAGTCGCCGGAGACGGCTGCTATCAGTAGCGCTCTCCTGCGCCTTTCTTCGCCTACGTAGTCTATTATCAACGCTATTACCATCAGCGCGCCTGATGCGAATAGGATCCAGTATTGCTGGATGCCAAGGACATTGAGCATGTTTTCAAACACGTTGAGCAACATCAGCGCTACAAACGCGCCCCCTATGCTTCCTGCGCCACCTCTGAATGAGGCTCCCCCCAGAATCGACGCCGATATGACCCTGAAATCGAATCCGGAGTTTGGCATCCCAGTCGGCGTCGCGCGTTTTATCTGCGCCGAGAAAAAGATACCAGCGAACGTCGCCAGGATACTGTTGTTGACAAACAGTATCGTGCGTATTTTATTGGGTTTCAACCCCGACAGGCGCGCAGCGGCGGGGTTGCCGCCACACATGAAGATGTTGCGGCCAAACGTAGTTCTGGACAAGATGAATTGGTATATGAGCAATACGACCACCGCTATGACAAACGTCCACGGCATGAATCCGCCAATGTTGGCTTTTCCGAACGCTATAAAACTTTGGTTGCCTATGTCGATATTGTTCCCAGCCGTCATAACGTTACAAAGCCCCGCGTAAATCGTGGACATGCCGATTGTCGCTATAAATGGCGGGAATCCCAGCTTATTGACCAAAAAGGCATTAATGAACCCCGGGATACAAGCGGCTATGGCCACAACTAAAAACGCCAAACCCCAAGGCATAGGAGTGTTCTGGACAAACCACGCAAATACCATCGAGCTTATACCGGCGGCTCCCGCAATGGATAAATCAATATTTCCGCCAATCAGAATTGCCGCCATGCCGCAGAGCATGAATGCCTGGACCGCCAGCTTGTAAAAAATGTTGAGCAAGTTCCCGGACGACATGAACCCCCTTGTAAACAGGGCCGATAATGGCCGACCGTCGAAGATGCCGCTACTTACCAGCATTGTCGCAATCATCAATACAATGAGTATGATAAGCAATGGCGTTGCCTTATGCCGCATCATGCGGGAAAACGAAGTGCCTTTATGCATATTTCCTCCCTCCCCCTATGAAACGGCTCTGCTGGCCCGTTGCTGATTTAGGAAGTCCAGCATCAGCGCTATAATCAATATGACGCCTGAAAACACGTTGACCCAGTAGGGGTTTACTCCGACCGTACCCATCCCGAGCTGGAATGTCATCAGGATTAGCAGCCCTATTAGCACGCCGCCCATCCCGCCGGCGCCTCCGCCAAACGAAATTCCGCCCAATATCGCGGCTGTGACCCCCGTAAACTGTTGTGTCTGCAGCGCCAGCAACGACCCTTGCGCAAGGCGGGATGTGTTGAAAATCCCTGCTATGCCACCAAGGATCGACGCATTGATATACAAAATATATGTAATCCTTTTGGAGTTTATGCCCGCAAGGGTCGCGGCGGTCGGGTTGCCGCCCATCATCATCATTTTGAGCCCGAATTTCGATTTTGCGACGAGTATGCCGTAAAACAGGAAGAATATAAGCGCTATGATGACGCCGAATGGAATGCCTATTGTTGAAGCCCCCGCAGGTATTTCCGCTATCCTGCCCCTGCCCAGGAAAGTCAGGACGTCATTATAATTGACATTAATGTTTGTGGCTGTCCCGGCTTCGTAGCCAATCGAACTGAACCAGTACATAAGTCCTCTGGCCATAGACGTCATAGCCAGCGTGGCTATGAATGCCGGAAAGCGGAACTTCGTGACCAGCAATGCGTTGCCCGTACCCAGTATCGCGCAGAAAACCAGCGAGAGGATCATGCTGAACCCGGTCGGTATCCCCCATCTTTCTATGCCGAACGCGAGTATCATACCTCCGAAAGCGCCTACCGCCGCTATTGACAAGTCAAGATTCCCGGTGATCAGGAGGCAGCCGGAGCCTAATGCCATAAACGACGAAAGCACTATCGCGTCAAAAACGTTTGTCAGCGTGCTTCCCTGGAAAAACCTGCCGCCCTTGGCACTAGACCATATGGAAAACAAGATGACCATTGCAACCAGCAGCACGACGAGCGAGAATACTTTATGCTGGAAAAGCGGACGTATGTGTTTTTTAATGAAGCTTTCTTTTTCCAAATCTCACACCTCCCTGCTAAAGCATAGCCATGGCCAGGATTTTTTCTTCATCCGCATCCTGCCTTGAAACAATGCCCGATACGTGCCCGCTGCGCATTACGACTATGTTGTCCGCGAGGTTAATGACTTCCGTGAGTTCGCTGGATATGAATATGACTGCGATCCCCTGTTTTGCGAAGTCGCACACCATTTGGTATATCTCAGCTTTAGTGCCGACGTCTATTCCCTTTGTCGGTTCGTCGAGTATCAGCACTTTTGTCGCCATCTTTTCATTCGTCCAGCGCCCGAGTATCACCTTCTGCTGATTCCCGCCGGAGAGTTCTATCGCCCTCTTTTCGATCGTATGAGTTTTGATCGAGTATTTTTCGACGGCTTTATCAGCCAACGTTGCTATTTCGTTTTTCTTTATAAGCGGGCCTGAGCTTATGGAATCAATAACCGGCATAACTATGTTGTTTTTTATAGATTGCTGCATAACCAGCCCCTGATCCTTACGGTCTTCGGGGCAAAGCGCGATGCCGGCGTCTATAGCTTCTTCGGGAGTTTTGAACAGCACTGTTTCGCCATCCAGCTTTATTTCCCCTCCTGTGATGGAGTCGGCGCCGAAAATAGCGCGCGCTACTTCCGTGCGCCCCGCGCCGACCAGGCCAGCGAAACCTAGGACTTCACCTTTTCTCAATTTAAAGCTGACGTCTTTGAGGATGATAGTGCTGAGGTTATTGACCTCAAGGACTACGTCGCCTATGTTTTCGTTCCTGCTCAGGTTTGCGTATGTATCGCCTATATCACGCCCGACCATTGCTTTTATCAGTTCGGATTCATCCGTTTCCGGGGTGTTAAGCGACTTCACAAACTTGCCGTCCTTCAGCACGACGATCTCATCAGTGACCTGGAATATCTCGGCCAGGCGGTGCGAGACATATATTACCGCTTTCCCCTCCGCCTTGAGTTTGAGTATCAGGTCAAATAGTATTTTTATCTCAGTGTCTGTAAGCGGCGCCGTGGGTTCATCGAATGCTATGATATCCGAATTCCTGCGGTAGGCCTTCATGATCTCGACCATCTGTTGGTGAGCTATGTTAAGGCGTCCCAAGGGTTCGAGCGGATCGATACTCTCAAGGCCAAATGTCGCTATGATCTCGCTGGCTTCATTGTATAACTTCCGCTTGTCATATAAACCAAATTTTTTCGGGAGCGCGCCCGGGAAAATGTTCTCCATCACCGACATGCTGGGCATAAGCTGGCGTTCCTGATATATAACGCTGATACCCGACGCTATCGCTTGCTCGGGGCCGTGAAACTCGATTTTTTCGCCGTTGAGAAACATCTCGCCGTCGTCGGGTTTCTGGTCACCGCTCATGATTTTAAGCAATGTGCTTTTGCCCGCGCCGTTCTCCCCAAGAAGCGCCAGCACTTTCCCGCCCTCGGCTTTGAAGCTGATATCGTCAAGAGCCCTAACGCCCGGGAAGGATTTGCCGATGCCTTTGAACTCCAGTGACTTCTCCATATGTTCACCTGCCTGTCAGTTTAATTGAATATGGACGGCGGGAACCGCCGTCCATATGAGTTTGAGATGTGCCAGTGTTTACGGTGCAAAGAAGTCCGCCGGAACTTCGGCAACGTATGGCGTATAAGCGTCTGCGGGGATGCCGGTGCGCGGATAGTTCGGGAAAGCGTTGGCGTTGGCGTACATATCCGTCCAGGCGAGGTAGTGTTGATATGTGTCTGCTGTCAGCCAAACCGTAGGCAGGCGGAGGTTCGAGTATGTGTGCCCTGCGCCACCGTGGTCGTCGTACTTGATCCATGTTGGCCAAATGTTCTCAGGAGTCGCCCAGCCGTTAAGGAACGCGTATACGCCGCCGATGATCGGCTCGGCATACAGATTCTGAGCGGTGAACAGCGCCGCGCGGAATGAGTCTTTTATCCCCGCGTCCATCTGTGATATCCAACCGGAGCCGCCGAACGCCGCTACGCAGGAATTGTCAGTAAGTCCCTGCTGGTCGAGTATTGTAGCTGCCGCAACCGCGCCATCGTCGATCAGACCGTTGACAAGCCAGTACTGGATATCAGTATTCGTTGTGAGGACTGGTCCGACTGCGTCAAGGAATCCCTGGGTGTCTATACCATAGGTGGATGCATCCGGTGAGAAGAAGTTGCGGTCGCTTCCGGTCATCTCAATCCAGATGTCCCTCGAAGCCTGGGTGCGCTGATTGAGCGGCGGCGACGTTGTGTACGCACAAGCCATGAAGCCTATTTCATCCCACGGTACATCGGGGAGATTCTTGTCTTTCCACTCGAACAGCCATTTGCAAACCTGGATGCCCGCGTCATAGTTGTCAAATCCAATATAGTTGTTTATCATTTCGCCGCCAGGAGGTACGCCCGGCCCTGATGGGCCGTCGCGGGGGGCAGCCATTTGGGACAGCCCCGCAGCGTCGGGGTAACGGTCCATTATTTCCTTTACC
>Ga0082212_10012860_pt1 | contig 10515 bp, 9 predicted proteins | sample TergutNt197P3_FD_71548 | JGI IMG/M metagenome (GOLD analysis project Ga0082212, IMG submission 71548) | Neocapritermes taracua P3 segment gut microbial communities from Petit-Saut dam, French Guiana - Nt197 P3 | ecosystem: Host-associated > Arthropoda: Insects > Digestive system > Gut ...
GAACAACCTGTATTGTTGGACGATAAAGCAGATAATCCTTACACCGTTTTGGAAAACGTCGTGCGGCTTTTCGATGTTACGACAACGCGTTCCAACGTTTTTGCCATTTGGATGACGGTCGGCTACTTTAAGGTCGAAAAGGTTGAATATAATCTGACATTTCGGCAACGGTTTCCGCACATCGATTCCAAAGTTATGTTCGATGCGGTCTATCCTGACGGCTACCTGCTGGGGGAAGAGATGGGACTTGACGACGGTACGGTCAAGCGGTATCGAGCCTTTTATTTGGTTGACCGGAGTGCTCTTGCCGGTTCCGCATTCACTTTCAAGCGTGGGGACGATAAGGGAGTGGAAAATGTTATTCTCAAAAAAAACCTATTGGAATCGGAGTTGAGTGAACAAAATCACCGATTTAGAGAGGACACTGCAACGGTAACACCTTCACCTTCCCCCCCTTAACTCAATGACACACATTCAGATTCAGATCACGTTTCCGACAGCGGAACTTGCCAGGGAAGCGGCGGCAATGTTGGTCAAGGAAAAACTTGTTGCCTGCGCTCAAGTTTGCGGGACTGTCCAAAGTTTCTATACATGGCAAGGCGTTTGTGAAAGGAGCGAGGAGACATTGCTCTTGGCAAAAACAAGGTTATCGTTTTTTGAACGTGTCGAATCGGCAATCCGAAAGGATCATCCTTACGAATGTCCACAAATAGCGGCATTGCCGATTGCCGTTGCCAATGCAGATTATCTGGCTTGGCTGGATGAGCAACTTCAACAATCGGAATGAGGACGTACAGCCATCAGGCTATTACCAACCGATCATCATATTGGATTCGATTATTTTTTTTGCGTAATCGAGATCGGAGCCGGTCTGTTGCATATAAAGCCTAATCGCATGAACTTTATCGCCGGAGGCTCTGGCAATACAGTCCCTGGCGGCATCGCACGGGTCGGCTTTTCCGGTAATTCCGAGAGCGGCTTTGGAAATAACCCAAGCATCACGAGGGCGTTTGGTAACACGGATCACCTCTTCCGAAGGATAGTAACCATAAAGGGTTGTTCGGGCTGCTTCCTCATCTTCTGCCCAGGCAATCACGATGTGGGCTTGCGTTTCGATTTCAAATAGTGCCATTGTTGGTAAAAGTTGTTAATGTTTCAAGTTATTCTTCCGAGGATTGCGTTGCTCTCCAACCTCGGCTTTTTTGGGGTTTTACGGCTATGTTTCGGCTCCCATCTCACGAGAACGCAGCGTTGCCGCTTCGACGGCTCCCATCACCGATGCCCGGAATCCCGCCTGTTCCAATGCGTACACACCGCTGATCGTTGTGCCGCGTGGACTGCACACCTTGTCTTTCAGCACTCCCGGATGATCGTCCGTGTGCAGTACCACGCTGGCGGCACCCTTTACTGTGTGGGTCGCCAACTGGAGTGCCAATTCGCGGGACAATCCCATCTTGACACCCCCATCTGCCATTGCTTCGATCATCATGTAAACGTATGCCGGTCCGCTTCCCGATAACCCTGCTACGGCATCGAGTTGCCGCTCCGGCACCTGAATTGCTATCCCGACTGTTGACAACAATTCTGTTACCAGTTCTATATCTCCGGGTTTGACCCCTTCCGAAACGGCAAATCCACTGGCACCTTCACCGACGCGGCATGGTGTATTGGGCATCACCCGTATCAGTCTCGCCGTATTGCCCATCTCTTTCAGGTACGTTTTGATGAGCATTCCCGCCGCAATGGTGATCCAAAGCGGATTAAAGCCGCTTGCCCGCAGGGCACCGATGGCATGCAGCACATCTCCCATTTGTTGCGGCTTGACGGCAAGGAAGACCACATCCGACTGGGCAACGAGGTCTTTGGTCGAATCGACTTTCGTGCCGCCGGTTTGCTCGACAAATTGTTGAACGGATTCTGGACTGACATCAAATCCAAATAGTTGTTCCTTTTTGACCATCTGGGTTTTCAAAAATCCACGCGCCAACGCCCTAGCCATGTGTCCTGTTCCGATAAATCCAATTCGCTTGTCCATAGATTCTTCCTCAAGAGTTATGACAGTAAGCCATTATATCCGCATACGCCGCCGAATGTCAAGAACAAGCCCAGAGCCCAGAGCCGGGCAATCCGGGGATTCGCTGGTTGATTTTCAATTTGCATTTAAGAATCAGTGTGTTACAATGACCTCCATGTCCTTTTTTTGGCTGGCGGTTTTGTTCGAGGGCGGGTTGGCAATCGTTGCCCTTGCCGTTGATCTGTTTTTTCGCCTCGGTCTCAATTACTGGCAATACTTCCAATTTGACAGCGCAACGCCACTACAAATTGCTTGGGGGCTATTGCCTCTCGTTGCCGGATATTTTGTCATGCAATGGTTGCCTTTGGCGGCTTTACGGCAAATCGACCGCTTTGTTCGGGAATTGTTCCAGCAACACATGGCACATTGGAAACTAGGACAACTGGCACTGGTGGCAGCACTCGCCGGGATCGGCGAAGAACTTTTTTTTCGAGGATTGCTCCAACTCGGTCTGACCACTTTCGTCGATGTGTGGCTTGCGATACTTCTTGTGTCGCTCGTTTTCGGGTTGGCTCACGCAGTGTCGTTCCTCTACTGCATTCTGGCTTTTATCGTTTCGCTTTACCTCGGTTTTCTGTTCGTACACACCAACAACCTCGTCGTGCCGATTGCCGTCCATGCCCTGTACGATTTTTTCGTGTTCATGTACGTTTGGTTTACGCCGCACAGAACGTGACGGTTACTCCATTTTTAAGGACTCTTTAGCCGGTTGGTTGCCCAGCCATAATTCTAGTACGCCTCCATTTGCCAAATCTTCATGCTCGATTTGTACGTTGCCAAACGATTTTCCATTGAACACGGCACGCTGAATATAGCAATTTTCTTTGGAATTGTTGTATGTCTTGATCTCAAAAGTTTTTCCTTTGCAATAAGCAGGATGTAAATGGATTGTAACTTTGTCGAATATCGGCGACGTGATTTCATAAGCAGGTTTTTGCGCACACGTTCCCTGAACGCTAAAAAGTCCGAGGGACATCAATGCACTGACTCCTCCCATTTGTCCCTGATCTTCGTCTCCCCCCCCATAGCCGCGGTCGGTGGTGATGTGACCATACGTTGCCTCGTGAACCCGCCTTACCCAATACTGACTTAACCACGGTTTGCCCGCAAAATTGAAAACGTGCGCATTGGAGCAACTGGGCTGGTTAGAGTAATTGACATAACCTCCTTTGAAACCATTTTCCGCTCCTTTTTCAAACACATAATTCAACTGTTCGCACAGGGCATCATTTCCGCCCATCAACTGCGCCAATCGAGGAATGGCATGTGAGAGAGACCAAGTCCCATGCCAAGCGTTTCCTTCGATCCAACCTGGTCCCATCGGGTTTTCGTGTAACCATTTTCCCTCTGCGTCTTTGGGCATCACGAGTTTAAGACCGGAATGATAGAGCGGTTCCCAACCCTGTGAACGTTTGAAATAATAGGCAGCGTCTTCCTTTTTGCCCATTTTTTCTGCCATCTGCGACAAAGCCCAGTCCTGAAAGGCAATTTCCAGCGTTACGCCGGCATTACCAGCCCAATAGCCGTTGTCGATGTAGTGTTGTAATGCTTCGCTGTTGGGCGTTCCATACATTTCGTAACCCATCATTCCTCCCGGCTTATGGTTTCTGTTCATTGCTTGATAAGCCTTTTCTGGAGAGACTTTCGTCAACATCCCCTTCTGGTAAGCGCAGGTGATCAAGTTGGTTGCCGGACATCCCGTCATGATAAACGCATAGGCACCCATTGTCGGTCCGCGCGGCAACAGACCGCCATTCTCGTCATATTGAACCAAACAGGCAGCAAAATCGTCTAACACTTCGGGGTAAGCCAATCCCCACAAAATGTTCAAGTTCCACTGCGTGAGCCAAAAAGCGTCAGAGTTGTACATGTGGAATTTTACCTTGCCATCTTCGTTTTTCGGAAGCGTTCGGACTTTCAACGTGGTGTTCGTCGTAAAAGCAGGTCGTCCGATGCGTTCGTTGTGCGTAAAATCAGGGTAATCGCCCGAAGCATCGTCCAATTTGTGTCGTCCGAGCAGTGCATGCCACAGATCGGTGTAAAATTTGATCTGCTGCTCACCCGTTCCGCCTTGCACATCAATTCGTCCCAGCCATTCGTTCCATTCACGTCGCGCATCCTGAAGAACACGGTCAAAATCCCAATGACCGCACTCCACATTCATATTGTTTCGGGCATTTTCAATGCTGGTGTAGGAAACCGCAAATTTGACTTGCAGGACATCCCCTTTTTTAACTTGGTGTACCATACTGACTCCGGCAGAGGGGGCATCGTAGTAACTCCGCTGTTTGGGAATCTTCGTCCACGCTTCCTTGCTTCCTTGAAAACGGTCGATGTTGTTCAGTATTTCTGTACCATTCCAAGCGTTGAGCGTTTCAAAGGGTTGATCGACACGCATGACAAAAAACATTCGGGCATTGTCAGGACCTCCCCATTGCCGTCCCATAGTGTTGAACGAACCTTCAATCTCGGTACTACTCACCTTGGTAACTTGGGCATCGGTCATGGTAATGTTTGCCAGATAGCCGCCCAGATTCACCAACAGATTCGATTGAATATCTTCCGTGTACCTCATTCTGTACATACTCACACGGTCGGTACAGGTTTGTTCCACCCAAATCTTGTAATCATCCAGAAACACGCGATGGTATCCCGGCTGAACCAACTCTCCGTCATGCGAGAAATTGGATTTCCATCCTTGTTCTCCGGCGGTGAGATCAACGTTGCCGGTCGTCGGCATAAAATTAACTCCTGCCAGCATCCAGCAGTGCAACTGCGGAAAGCCGAGAATTTCCATAGAATTGTAATTGTATCCTCCGCCATACTGGTTTTTATTGCGTGTTAAAGGGGCGGAACTAATCATGCCGAAGGGACGGCTTCCAGTGGCAAAATAGAAGTATCGGCACTTTTCCGTTTCAATGAAGGGATCAACTTTGGAGACGTAATCGACATGATCCTCCGGTGCCGGATAGACTTCGATTTCGGAAAGACCAATATCCGGTCCGTGGGAGTCGGTCGTTTGAAACTTGACCCACTTCGTTTTTTTTGCGGGAAAATCAACGACTTTGGCTTTACCATCGTTGGGAATTGCCGAGACGTGCACACTGCTTCCATCGTCGAAGGAGAGAAGTCCAGCGGCGCAGTGGCTTTCGTAAGAAGGTCTATCGTACAAAATGATGCGATTGATATTTTGCGGTTTATCCCAAGTCAGTTGTATCCAGGGACGACCGGTTCCTCCCCAGACGTGAACACTGCTTTTTGTGTTCCATTCTCCGATTCCCTCGACTCCGATGATTCCATCGACGGCTGCTTTGGGATCGCCGCCCGGCGAAGCGGTAACTTTCGCAAGCGGGGCAATGTTATAAGGTCCTGCAACTACGCTCCCGCCGAAAATCAGAAGTGTAAACAGTAGGATCAAAAAGATTCGTGTTTTCATGGGTTAATGTTTGTAAAACAGTGTTGGACACCGGAAACAATTTGGAGAATCTAATCCGTCAGTTCGATTTCAAGCAACGGCATCCCTTTTTTGATGGAGTAGGACAAGCCGGAAGTTTCGGTCTTACCGTACTTGGCAGGCACCAAGTCTTGGATTGCGCCCTTTTCCACGGGCGGCTCTTTCCCGCCGTGCTGTGCCATGTAGGCTTCAATTTCTTCCGAGGAGTAGGACTTTGGCTGCGGCGATTTTTTGACAACGCTCACCAGATAGTCGCCGGGCAAAATACCCCGACTCGTTTGCGTCATCAGGATAAAAGTACCGTCCGACTCCGTCATCGAAATGGCGGATCGTGTCTTTTCATCTGGGAGGGTCGGCGAAAATGTTATTGTTGCGTCTTCCACTGGAGCACCTTTGTAGGTTACTCGCCCTTTGAGTTCAACCAATCCGGGAATACCGCCGGATTTTCCGCAGGAAAGACTGCTCAAACACAACGCCGACACGAGAATAACTAAAATTTTCTTCATTGTGAACCTTTCTAGAGAAATTTGAAATTCGGAGTGACACCCCTCACTTCCGCCCTCGTTTCTGCCTTCTTTTTATGGCAATCCTTTCGCTTCCCCACCCGCTGCGGACCCCAATGCTCCCCAAACACCGTAAGGGGAACTGCCGATTTCCACCGCACCTGCATCATTCTTCATATCGCCGGTATCAACGCTGTCGGTGATGAAACGACCAGAACCGTCGCACAGACCAATGTTGACTCCGCCGGTATGGTAACTCTTCGGTGGTCCGAGAAAACGCGTAACGTCTCCCGCTCGGGCGCAACTTGGACCATTCGGCGGAATGATTGTGCTAAAAGACGAAAAGGAGGCGATGCCGCATGCCCAACGTTGACCGGTTCTCGACGCATCGGCACCTTGACCTGCCCTATAGGAATCGCGGTCGTTAGGATCAACCAACGAGTAAATCTGATAAGGTTTGAAATTGCTGACGAGCACTGCCGCTTTGGTATCATCAGCATTGGTGAACACCGTCGTTGTCGGCGTTGCAAGCGATTCCCGAAGTTTCCGGCTTCCTTGCACGTCGACGTTGCGTTCACTGATCGCAATCGTATTGCTCGTTCCATCTTCGATCCCCCCAAACGACATCATCTGTTTATTCAGAAAGGGACCTCGATTTTCACCTGTATTCTCGGTGTCACTGTCTTTCCCATGTCTTGCGGGCCAATCACCGGTGGAGTACGAGTAACTCGATTGACCATGATAAGGTATCGCTCCACCGTTATTGTCCTGCGGCTTCGTAACTTGCGGGTCTGAGGGGCAGGCGAATGCGGCAATTTGGGCTTGATAGGGGGCGACATTAGAATCATACGAATTGACATTTGTTGAGGCAGTTTGGGGATTGATAGCACTCCGACGAGCCCGTTCTGCCACCAGCGCATCGTACAACATATTTTGCTCAATGTAAGGAAGCAACATGACGCTCACAGATGTTCCCCAATTACCATAACTGGGATTTTGACCAGCGGGCTGGCTAACGCCATCGTGTGTGCGGAACGCGTAAAATCCCGGCAATGTTTGCTTGGCATCTGCATGTGTATGGACAGCCAATCCCAACTGTTTAATTTTGTTGGAGCACTGCATCCGTCTTGCGGCTTCCCGCGCTGCTTGCACGGCGGGCAAAAGCAAAGCAATGAGCATGCCGATGATGGCAATGACGACGAGAAGTTCTACGAGAGTGAAGGCGTGATTTTGTTCTTGACGAATAGACATACCTACTCTCCTAGCGTTTTAGAATAGACCAACCGCCTTTCAGTGTACCGTGCTTTGCGTCGAATGTCAATGCCTTCACGCCATATCTCTACCTTCGACCATCACTTTCAGTCCCATCAGTTGGGCAATGTCCCGGAAATTGTCGAGATGATTGCCGTAAAACAGGACGCGATGCAACAGCACCATCATGTCATCGCCGAGAATGTTGCCCCCCCACTTGTCGAAAAGTTCACGCGGAGAACTGCTGGTTATTTCCGCAATAATCTGTGTGCGGCACCCGCGGTCATCGAATTCGTAGTCCCCGCGAAGAATGCCGGTTGCCACGAGAATCGTTTCGTTGTTCGCCAGTTTCGCCCATGTTACCTCACGGTTCACATCTTGTTCCATCAGAACCTTGACGGACGCTCCTCGGTTGTCATCACGATGGGTTCGGAGATCAAATGGAAGGCGAGCCGATTGAGGTCCATCCATCTTCGTCGGAGCAACGCAGTGAGCATGAATGACAGAATTGATCGAAAGGTCGATGAGCGGATCCGTAATGAAGCCGGGAAGTCCTGTCGCATAAAGCAACATCATCATCGTCAGCGTCGAATCGACATCCGCCTCACAAGAACCCACCGCCCCGTCATCAAGAATACGGCTGAATCCAAGACAGGGATAACCGAGAGTGCCAATCGGAATACCGCCGAGACATTTCATCGACAGCGCAATCGCCCGATGTTCCTTCATCAATTTTTTCATGGCAAAGTAGGTTTTGCAAGACTTGATGATTTCTGCGCGGTTTGGTTCGCGAATCTCTCTGGCACACTTGATCCAATACTCATCCGCTTCGGCAATGGCTTCAGCATCGGCGATGGACTTGTGGACTTCGACAAACTCTTGCGGAGTTACCTGAATGATTTCGGTGCCGAATTTTTCCCTGACCTTGTCGTAATCACATGCCGCCGGCGTTGATCGCGCACAGCCCGGATTGCCCACCATCACCATTTTGGAATTTTTCATCCGAACCGGCACGCGGAGCACCCTAACCAAACGCTCGACCTCGGCAAGGTCGTGCGAGGGGGACATGATGAGTCTCTTGCCAGCCCGTTGTAGGGCAGGAACATACATCCAATCGTGTCCGCTGAAGGGTTGGGAATAGACGGCGACGGGCAGTCCCGTCGATTCCAAAATCGCAAAGGGTTCGGAAGAGCCGAAGGATAGGTGAATGATGAGAACGGCATCGGCTTTTTGATCTGCTATTTTGGGAAGGAGTTCGTTTGCCGCTCCCACATTATTGGGAAGAATATCTCCGCCGACGAATTGAACATCGCCCAGTTTTTTACCGATTGCCTCGATACATGGAGCAAAGACCTGTTGGACTTCAGCGGGAGAATCGAATTCCGGTTTAGGCCATGCGCCTCCGCGTCCCAGATACACGACGTAAATTTTGACGGGCGGTTGTTGATCCCAGTCGCTCGTCAAACTGGGCGCAGCGGTTTCAGACATCGACAGTCCGCCGAAAAGCAGACCGCCTGAAAGGGCACCGGTTGTGCCCAAGAAAGTACGACGCGAAATTCCATTACAAAGATCACACATAGTTTTGCTCCTTTGATTGCTTGAGGGTGATAAGACGATATAGGTATAATAACACATTATTAAGAATTTAGTGCAGGGGGGTTGTTACGTGGACACGAGGATTGCCCCTTTGCCTTCAAAGGGTTAGAATCTGTCAACCTAGGAAATATAATAGGATAAACAACATGAACGGATACGAACGAGTTCTTGCAACATTGGAGCGGCGGCAACCGGATAGATTGGCATTTATGCCGATAACGATGATGTTTGCGGCAGACCTGATTGGCGTTCCCTACGGTCGCTACGCAACCGATTACAAAGTCTTGGTTGAAGGACAGTTGGCAGTCGCTCGGCAGTTTGACGTTGACCATGTTTCGTGCATCAGTGATCCGGCACGAGAAGCAGCCGACTGCGGGGCGACCGTTTTCTATTTTGACGATCAGCCTCCCACGATGGACGAATCGCATGCGTTTTTGCAGGACAAATCCCGGCTGAAGACGTTGGCAATTCCCGACCCAACTCGTTCCGGCAGCCGAATGGAGGATCGGGTTCAAGCCGCAGCACTCTTTGCCCAAAAGGTCAAAGGAGAACTCTTTATTGAGGGCTGGGTCGAAGGTCCCTGTGCCGAAGCCGCCGATCTACGCGGAATCAATGCCTTAATGACCGACTTCATGGATGATCCCGAATTTGTTCATGAATTATTTGATTTTAACGTTCGCATGGCAACATCCTTTGCTCACGCACAAATCGAGGCTGGCTGTGACCTGATCGGTGTTGGCGATGCGGCGGCTTCGCTGGTCGGACCAAAAATTTATCGGGAATTTGTATTTCCCTACGAAAAACAACTTATCGAGAACATCCATGCCTTCGGCGGTAGGGTTCGATTGCATATTTGCGGCAATATCTCCCGAAGTCTCAAAGAAGTCGGGCAACTCGGTTGCGAAATGATTGATCTCGACTCAATGGTTTCTATTGAAAAAGCCAGACTTGACATGGGAAACGACCAAATTGTTGCCGGAAACATTGATCCTGTGAAATGCCTCCGCAATGGCACACCGCAGGACATTACCGATGCCGTTGCCGCTTGCCATCGAGCCGCCGGAGGGAATTTCATCGTCGGAGCAGGCTGCGAAGTGCCGAGAGACACCTCCTCCGAAAATCTTGTCGCCATGCGGGACTATGCCCGGCACCACCGTTGAGAGGAACCAACAAGGCAGCACTAGGTTGACCATCGCAAATAGCACGGCTCGTTAGTAGCGAGATCGCGGACGGTCGCCTGGCACTATTCAACTTGCGATTCTTTGCCGGATTCGCGCCGACTCAAAAAGGGACCATCAACCGCATCGAAGATGACCAATAGGTTCATTAGACCGGCAATGACGGTGAGATAGGTGCCAAGTTCATAGTGAGGCATTTGTTGCCAAATTTCATTGCGCACCGGCAAAACACCCGACTTGTCCCCGCGGTCCAACCGAGGCGGTGCCATAAACTTTCCAAGCATCGGTGCTTGACCAGAGTTAATTTGCCAAGCCTGTATTGCAGAAGGCACGGCAGCAATGCCCAGAGGAGCCTGTACCAGCCACCATAACCGCCACTCAGCCGGTCTCCAAGACCAATAGACGTTCCGGGCAATCCCCACTTCCGAACTGCTTGCCAATGCGCAACCGGCAATGAAT
>Ga0082212_10012861_pt1 | contig 10515 bp, 9 predicted proteins | sample TergutNt197P3_FD_71548 | JGI IMG/M metagenome (GOLD analysis project Ga0082212, IMG submission 71548) | Neocapritermes taracua P3 segment gut microbial communities from Petit-Saut dam, French Guiana - Nt197 P3 | ecosystem: Host-associated > Arthropoda: Insects > Digestive system > Gut ...
ACATAGCATGGATACACCCTTTTGCTGACGGCAATGGAAGAACCGCCCGCCTTCTGGAATTTTACCTTTTAATGCGCGCCGGGGTTCCAAGCATTGCCTCGCACATTTTATCAAATCACTATAACGATACCCGTAATGATTATTACCGGCAGCTGCATCACGCTTCGGAAACAGGGGATTTGAAGGCGTTTATTCAGTATGCCCTTCAGGGATTCCGCGACGGCCTTGAAAAAACGATCGATTTAATTCACAGGGAACAAACAGAACTGACCTGGAATAACTATGTCCATGATACTATTGAAAAAATTCAGAACGAAGGAAAAAACCGGAACACGCTGCGGCGCATACGGCAGCTTGCATATCATATTCCGGCAGACCGGTTTTACAGCCTTGATGAAATCAGAATCCTGAATACAAGAATTGCAGAAGAATACAGAGGCTTAAACCCTATAACATTACGCCGCCATTTAGACTTGCTGGCAGAGAAAGATCTGTTAAAACAAGAAAAAAGCAAATACCGTGCACATTACGAATTGCTGCACAGTTTTTTACCTGAGACAAGTGTTCCAATAAGGCGGCGGTATTAAGACTATATGACCTTATCCAAAAAACTCTTCTTTAATTTTGAATCAAAAATGAAACAAGCCGGTTTCAGTTATGAATTACAAGTGCTGAAAAAGCGTCTTGCGAAAAAAGAGCAATTACCGGCAGATGATTTTGCCAGGCATGCCATATATGTAGTTCTTGCAAGCGGGTTTAAGCAAAAAACGGCAAAAATAAAACATCTGGAAATAATGGTTTTTCTGCAAAAATCATCCTCCGAAAAAAGGAAAAATAGTCTGGTTCCTAATCTGCTAAAAATATTCAGAAATAAAAACAAAGTAAATGCAATTGCTCAAATTTGGATAAACCGTGCGGTATACCGAGATGGGTATTATGCATTGGAACCGGAACCTCTGCAAACAAAACTTGACTACCTTTTAACCATTCCGCATATTGGGCCGATTACCAGGAATCACCTGGCACGAAACCTCGGTGAGGATGTGGCAAAATATGATATTTGGATTCAGCGTCTTGGTGTTGAATTCAGCGGGAAGAAAGATTTAACGCCGAAAATCAATAATTCCAAAATTGATCCGGCCGTCAAAAAAGCGTGCGATACGATGTTTGCCCATCTAAAACAGGAAACCGGCCTGCCCATTGGGTACATTGACTGTGTGTTGTGGTGGGCGTGCAAGGAAGGGTTGGTGCTGCATCATTACCGGTAGCCTCTTTCGGTGTTTTTCTATTTTTTATTTTCCAATTCAATAAATCCACTAATAATATCTATTACTTCGAATAAAACATCATCGGTAGTTTTTTCTATAAATTCATAATTGCGTGCATTAATATCTAATGTTCTTGCTTGATCACATAAAATAACGCCTGTCGTTTTTGTTTTTTCATCTAATTTAACATGAAATGGATGATTTTTATTTGTATTAGTTATTGGACAAACAACAGCCAAATTGGAAAAACGATTAAAGGTTTCGTTACTCACAACTAATGCTGGTCGTCTGCCTTTCTGCTCATGCCCGATTTGAGGATCAACGCCTGTGGCGTTGGCTCTCTTAAGGGAGGATTTACTGCCCGCTAACGCGGGCTGCGAGTCAAAGTCCAGCCATATTATATCCCCTTGGTTTACCATATTTCTTTCCCAATGGGATCACCCCATTCTATTTCTTTTTGGGGCGGATGGTTTTTATCAAATTCAGGTCCGTAAAATTCAATAAGACGTTCTTTTGTTGATTTGTGTTTTTTTTTATTACTTTTTTTAATAATTATTTTTTCATTTTCCAATATCACATCAACTGAATCATTTTCAGTAATTTGAATATTTTGAAGAAATGTCTTTGGAAGCCTTATTCCCTGGCTGTTGCCCCATTTAACAATTGTTGTTTGCATAAAATATCCACCAAAATAATAGGATATACTAAGTATATCCGTTAATAAATAAAATAGCAATGAGTTATAAAAAATTTCCGCAATTTTTTCACTTTTTTTTGAATTTCTCTTGACAAAATATTTTTTTCCAGGTATGTTTCTCTATAAAGAAACGTTTCTATATATAGAAACAATGGGCAATGAAAGCTCCCATGTATTGGGGCAGCCCAAAAAACTATAAGGAGGCAAAAAATGGCCCACGCGATTCCAACCCGTATTTACCTGACTGAAGATGAGATGCCCAAGTTTTGGTACAACCTGCGGGCCGACATGAAGGAAAAACATGATCCTATTCTCCATCCGGGGACTCTGCAGCCGGTTACTGCATCGGATATGGAGCCGATTTTCTGCAAAGAGCTGGTAAAACAGGAGCTGGACGACAGTACAAGAATGGTTCCCATACCGGAGGGGCTTCTGGATTTTTATCGGGCATTCAGACCCTCGGCGCTTATCCGGGCATATTACCTGGAAAAAGAACTGGGAACCCCGGCGGAGATTTATTATAAGTTCGAAGGAACCAATACTTCGGGCAGCCACAAACTCAACTCGGCAGGGCCCCAGGCGTACTATGCGCAAGCAGAAGGTCTGGAAAAGCTTTCCACCGAGACAGGGGCCGGCCAGTGGGGAACAGCCATGGCAATGGCCTGCGGTTTTTACGGACTCGACCTTACGGTATATATGGTAAAGGTGAGTTCCGAACAAAAGCCGTACCGCAAGGCGGTTATGGAAACTTACGGCGCCAAAGTAATTCCTTCGCCCTCGGACACCACTGAATCGGGAAAGAAAATACTCGCAATCGATCCTGATACCGGAGGCTCCCTGGGCTGTGCAATTTCCGAAGCCGTGGAGATGGCAATCAAAACCGACAAGTGCCGTTATGTGCTGGGAAGCGTCCTTGACCATGTGCTGCTCCATCAGTCGGTGATAGGCCAGGAGACAAAGGCTGCAATGGACAAGTTCGGGATAAAGCCGGACATCATTATAGGCTGTGCGGGCGGCGGTTCAAACCTTGGCGGGCTCTTTGCCCCATTTATGGGAGAAAAACTTACCGGCAAATCCAACGCCCGCTTTATCGCCGTGGAGCCCGCGTCCTGCCCGTCCCTTACCCGCGGCCGGTATATGTACGATTTCGGGGATACAGCAAAAACGACGCCGCTTATGCGCATGTATACCCTGGGGAACGGTTTTATCCCCTCGGCGAATCATGCCGGCGGACTGCGTTACCATGGCATGAGCCCGATATTGAGCAAGCTCTACCACGACGGCCACCTCGAAGCCCGCTCGGAAGTTCAGACCGATGTTTTTGATGCGGCAATCCGTTTTATGAAAACCGAAGGGATACTCCCCGCACCCGAATCATCGCATGCAATCAAGGCTGCCATCGACGAGGCGCTGGAATGTAAAAAAACCGGGGAGAAAAAGGTGATTTTATTCGGCCTTAGCGGTACCGGCTATTTTGATCTTTCTGCGTATATGCAGTACAACGCAAAAACCCTTTCCGACAAAATCCCCACCGATGAGGATTTGGCAAAAGGTTTTGCGACAATACCAGACATTCCACAGAATAAGTAGCCTGGTTAAATTTCACAAAGGGATTATCAAAGCTCCGGTTTTGGGATCCCGCTGTTCATTAGAAGGAAGGGGAAGGGTTAATAGTGAGCCAGGATTAATAGAAGTAAGCTGTGTTCTGTTTCCGGCCACCAGGACCATTCCCCTTTCTGTACAGCCATAACATCCCAACCCGGCTTTTTGGAACGAGACGGGAAACTTATCGGAAACAATCCTGATTGGCAGTGAAGCAGGAATCGAAGCCGCTTTAATATGTGATCGCTTTAAATCAGCCCCGGCGTTAATGTGCATTCGTTTTAAATCAGCGGCGGCATTAAAATGTGATCCTGCAAGCAGAAAACTAAACGTGGCCCGCTCTTTGGGTATCCCGGCTTCAATGGAAAGAGCGTGAAGCGCTTCCGGCGCTGCATCTGTGTCAAAAGCAAAGTGGCACCACTTGGCTTTTGCGCCGTGTGCCTGACCCGGACTGCCCGGCGATGTACTGATACCCGGCAGCGGGCATGGCTCGTTATGGGTACATGGGGCGGCAGGATATTTCCCCTTTTTAAGCAAGGCAGCGCGCAGGGCGGAAATAAATGCGCCGCCCTGGGGATTTCCCGGCTCTACCACAAGAATTGATCCATTGTCAGCACAGAGTTTACAAAGAAGGGCGGCAGATTTTTCCGCGCTTTTTAAAATGGCACTGCGGTGCATTCCGGTGTACACTTCGTTAAAGACATTAACAGCCGTTACGACTTTTGCCGGTTTACCGCGAATCGGCGCTTCAATGGAGTCGTGAATGGTTTTAATTTTCCAACCAACAGTGCTGCCGGAAGCATCGCTACCGGAAACCGCGCAGAGCGCTTTGAATAATTTATAACCAGCGTCAAGGATTGCGGCGCTTTTATCCACACAGCGGAATTCAAGTTTTAAAGTACGGAGATGAGGGAAAGCAACCCACATGGCGATGGGCAGAGTCAGGGGGCCTGAGCCAAGATCGGTTATCGCATCTCCATCCGATAGTGCTGGTAAAATGCTTTGGCTGTCTGTCCCGGCAGGAAATCCTGTTTTAAGCGAAAACAGCCTGCAAAGGCGGAACACATTCCACGGCAAAAAATAGCGTAGATACGCCGAAAGCATGTTGGGACGGTTAAGGTATCCGCTGTCCCGCTCGCCGCGGGCTGCGGTAAGAAGCCGGGAAAGGTCTGCCACATCATAAGGCAGCTTTGGCCTGAACCGGCCGGGAATGGGAAAATTTTCTTCGATAAGTAAAAGGATTTTTTCCAGCAAACGATTATGTTAAGTAATACCGGATTTGCATCTTTTGTCAAGTGAATAAATTTGACATACTAACTGCAGGAGGAAACCATGGATAAAGAAACGATTACCATGTTTGCCAGGTATAATCAAACTGCAAATAAAGAGATGAATGACATCATCAAAACATTAAGCACTGCAGAGTGGGATAAAAACCTGGGAGGGTATTTTAATTCTGTACATGGGCTTTGTTCCCATCTGTATATCTGCGATTTTAACTGGCTTAAACGTTATTCAAAATTCCGGAACTTTGCGGTTTTTGGCGAAAGTTTTTTTGCCAGGGACAAGTACCCATTCCACGATCTAATCTTTGATAACATCAACGAATACCTATCCAAACGGCCCGAGCTGGATGAATGGATTGTCCGTTTTGCCTCTGAAGTAAACGACAGCGAACTTAATGGAATGTTAACATATACCGACTCAAGCGGCGCGGACTATACATGGTTTTTTGGCGGCCTTATTATGCAGAGCCTTAACCACGATACCTTCCACCGCGGGATGCTTTCTTTGTACCTGGAAATGCTGGGCAAAGAAAATGATTTTGGCTCGCTAAAACCTAGAAATACAAAAGTGTAGCATTAACGCCTGCTTTGCTTTTTGATTCACATTTTAATTCTTAACCTGCACCAACAGATCCAAAAGCTCTGAACGTATTGCGTCCAGTTCTGCCCGCAAGTCCTGATTTTTACTGGCAAGTTCTGTTTCCAGTTGTTTCCTTGCGCCATCTACGGAAAGATGCCGTTCGTAAAGCAGGTACTTAAGCCGGAAAAGCAGGCGCAGATCCCTGCCGGAAAAAATCCGGCGGCCGGAAAGATCTTTTTTTGGCTGAATAAGGGGCATTTCATCGACCCAGTAACGAAGCACGGAATTTTTAATTCCAAGGATACGCTCAGCTTCCGGACTGGTAAAAGAGGCCATTATGTGGCTCTTTCTTTTTGCGAAGGGCGGATTTCCACTTCTATGGGAATATTACGGTAACCAAGATCCTTGCGGATTTTATTGCAAAGATACGATTTATACGCTTCGCTTACCGATGCGGAGCGGCTTACAAAAAAAGCAAACTTTACCGGATTGGAAGAAATCTGAACGGCATATTTTATTTTAAATCGTGTTCTGGGTCCCTGAGGGGGCGGGTTTTCTTCCATCCATTGGGCAAGAGCCTGGTTTAATACCGAGGTTTCGGTTCGTCGGTGAAGCTGGGCATACATGCGGATTGCCGTTTCCAGCAATTCATCTACCCCTGTTCCGTCGGTTGCGCACAACGGAACAATTGGGGCATATTCCATTTGGCCGAAAAAATAGTGGATTTTGTCTTTTACTGCCGTCAGTGCGTTTTTTACTTTGGGCGCAGTGTCCCATTTATTAATTGCTAAAATAATCCCACGGCCCTTATCGCAGGCAAGTGCGGCGATCTTTTTGTCCTGTTCTGTCAGGCCTTCCTGGGCATCGATTAACAAAAACACAATGTCGGCTTCGTCCAGGGTTTTTACAGCACGGTTTACCGAATAATATTCAATATTTTCCGTTACTTTGGATTTACGCCGTATTCCCGCAGTATCAAGGACGCGGAATTTTTTATTTTTGTAGCTGAATTTCCCTTCTACAACATCCCGTGTTGTACCAGGCACAGCGCTTACAATGGAAGCCGCCGATTCAGTCAGGCGGTTGGACAGCGTTGATTTTCCCGTATTGGGTTTTCCCAAAATGGCCAGGGAAATAGTGCCTGTTTCTTCTTCATCCAGTGTTACAGCCAGCGTAACTGCAGAAAAATCAATATTATTAACAATTGCTTCTTCAAGTTCGTTAATACGATCCCCGTGTTCTGCAGAAATAAACAGCAGTTTTTCAAACCCGAACTTTGCCGTATTCCACGCTTCTGCTTCACGTCGGCCGCCTTCAGTTTTATTCACCACTGCAATCACCCTTGACCAATGGGGGCGAAGGAGGGAAATAAATTCTTCATCTTCTGCCGTTAGCTCGCCAGCTTCCAGAAGCAGCACAATTAAGTCTGCTGTTTCAATAATTTCCAGGGTTCGTTTTACTACCAGCTTATCCAGATCAACATTCAAATCCTTCCTGCCGCTCTCTGCATTATCTCTGTCCAGTTTAAACCCGCCGGTATCAACAAGCCGTAAAGGCTTTCCTGCAATAAATGCCCTTTCTTCTATTGGATCACGTGTTACACCGGGAGTTGGGGAGGTAATTGCCCTGCGGCGGTGAAGGAGCCTGTTAAAAAGCGTTGACTTACCCACATTAGGTCTGCCAACCAAAGCAACAGTGGGAAGATTGCGGTATTGAAGCCCCGAATCATACATAGCTGTTTGATTTTCTTTCATTTTTCTATTTCCAAATTATGTTTGTGTTTCCAAAATCATATCCGAGGCAAGCGTTAGTCCGGGCAGGTATCCCTTGTGCCAGTCCCGTATCAAATCCTGAACCTGGTTATGATATGTGCAGGTAAGCGCAGATTCCGCCAAAGTTTTACATGCGTCAAAACCGACGCTGCGTATGATGTGTTTTACCTTGGGGATGGCAGCGGCATTCATGCTGAATTCATCCAATCCCAAACCAAGCAGCAATGCGGCGGCAGCAGGATCCCCTGCCATTTCTCCGCACATCGCTGCTTGTATACCTTCGGCATGGGCAGCGTCAATGGTTTGTTTGATAAACCGGAGCACGGCAATCTGGGTGCCCTTTGCCAGATATCGTACTTTGATATTTTCCTGATCTACTGCCAGGGCATACTGGATAAGATCGTTCGTGCCAATAGAAAAAAAATCGGCTTTTTTTGCAAGAATGTCCGCGGTCATTACAGCCGAGGGCACCTCGATCATCACCCCAACTTTTACATCTTCTGCAAAGTTTTGGCCTTTTTTTCGACATTCCGTTTTTGCTTCTTCCAGTAAAGCCAGAGCCTGCTCCAGTTCTTCTACACCAGAAATCATGGGAAACATAATCTGTACATTTCCCTGAACACTGGCGCGCAGTATGGCCCGCAGCTGTGTCTTAAACAGATCGGGCAAAGAAATAGAAAACCGTATGGCCCTCCATCCCATAAGTGGGTTTTTTTCGCCCTCGCTTGCCATTGCCGGCAATGCCCTTTCCCCCCCAAGATCAACCGTGCGGATGGTAACAGGTTTTCCATTCATCGCCCCTATAACCCTGCTATACGCATCTAGTTGCTGTTCTTCCGAATTTCGTTCGTTCTGTAAAAACAAAAATTCCGAACGATAAAGGCCTATGCCTTCGGCGCCATAGCGGGCAATTTCTTCCGCCTCTTCAGGAAGCTCAATGTTTGCCATAAGGTTTACCCTGCGGCTGTCGAATGTTGCTGCCGGAAGATCGTTAAGGGCAAAAAAGTTTATAGCCGAATGTTCCTGGTTGGAAAGCAGATCGTTATAGTGGTCAAGTGTTGCTTTGTCTGGCTCAATAAATGTCTGCCCTGCCCCGCCGTCAACAATAATCTGGCTGCCGTTGGTAATTTCCATGGTTGCCGAAGAAAGGCCAAACACTCCCGGAATACCAAAAGACCGGAGGAGTATCGCCGCATGGCTTGTCCGGGAACCGGCATCCAGTAAAAGGGCTTTTACATGTTCCTTGTTCATCGCAAGGACTTCCGAAGGAAGCAGGTTCCTGGCAACAAGGATTACATCTTCCTGTAAATCGGCAAGGGAAAAACGCTTAAGCCCCAAAAGGCTTTTTATTATCCGACGGGACACATCAATTACATCAGAAGTGCGCTCCCGCAAGTACTCGTTGGAGGATTCCATAAGTTTACGGGCCAGCTCCCGGGACACTTCGGAAACAACCCATTCAATATTTTCGTAGTTTGTCTCGAACCGGGCTTTAACTTTATAATTAAAATCCTGATCTTCTGCCATCATAAGATGTGCGGTAAAGATACCTTTTTGTTCTTTGGTTCCGGCTTTTTCCTTTAAATCGCGCAGTTCTGCAGCCACTTCCTCCACTGCCGTTATAAAGCGCTTCATTTCTGCCGGGCTTTGTTCCTGGGGGACTGTATAGCGGGGAATTTCCAGATCCTCCACGTACAGAAAAGCCCTGCCAATCGCAATGCCTGGCGCACCGGAAATGCCGGAAAGTATCTTCATGTAGAAAAAATACCGCCAAAAAGGTTTTATTTCAATTGGCAACCGCTTTTTATAGAGCCCTAGCCGTGTTTTTGGCATGGGAGTATAATAAAAGGCAATGGACATTGATGAAACCAAAATAGGTTTTATAATGAATAATATCCACGAAGGATGGGAACAAAATGTCTGGACTTCGTTTGCCAGGACAGCTCAGGTTCAAAACAGAAACTTATATATCTTTCCCGGCGGAGGGCTTGGCGCTCCAGGGTATTTCGGCTATCTTCGTAATCCTATTTATTCTCTTATAAACAACGACAATCTGGACGGATTAATTTCCTTTAGCTCAACTATCAGATACGAAGGAACTGATCAGGAATTTGAACAGTTTCATAATAATTTTGAACCGCTTCCGTTTGTTACAATTGATTATAAAATTCCAGGCCGTATTAACGTAGCTTTTGATTCCTATACAGGGATGAAAGAACTGATAACTCACTGCATTAAAAACCATGGCGCAAGAAAGATAGCTTTTCTAAGGGCGCCGGATTATAATCCATCCGCCCAGGACAGGTTAAAAGGGTACGAAGACGCCCTGAAGGAAGCCGGCCTTCCCTATGACAGGAACAGCCCGTTGGTTACAGAACCTTTTGACTGGGACCGCGGAAAGGATGCTGCTGCACAGCTTTTTGAAGACCGTAAACTTGTGCCGGGAAAGGATTTTGACATGCTTATCGGCCCCGATGATATGATGATATTGGGCGCCATTAATTATTTTAAAGAAAAAAACTATTATGTGCCGCTGGATTACCACGCAGTGGGTTTCGACAATTCTGCAGAAAGCCGCCTTACCGAATGCCCCCTTTCGACTGTCCAATTTCCCTATTCGGAACTAAGCGTCGAGTCCATCCGGATTCTGGATATGCTAATAAACAAAAGCAAGGGGGGAAATGCTTTCCATGAGGGCTTGGTGGAAGACGTGCTTCTGCCTGCGGAAACTGTTATTCGGGAATCTTGCGGCTGTACAAATTTGCATTATCTTCCTGATGCATCTTCGTCCATAAAAGATTTTTGCGATCCTTTGTCCCAATACGATCAAATTAATGCCATAACGGCGATGATTGCAAATTTTTTTAAAACTGGGGAGAGGAATGCAAGAGCCATTAAATTGCTTGTTAAAGCGTGGTGCAGAATTTCCCTGCCGGAGAATTCCCGAACCATTTCGACCTCCGCACTGGAAACATTTTTTAATATCCTGGAAAAAATCCTAAATGTTTATTTCAATACCTGGCAGGATACGAATCTACTTTTAAAATTTATTAATGTAATCTCAAATTCGGGGCTTGTTTCCATCAGTTTATTCAGGGAGCTGGAACCAGCCATATTACAATCCATCCTTAAGACACAGGAAAAGTTTGAAGTATATACAAAATACAAACGGGATAACCTGAACTCAGTACTCAATTCCCTTAAATGCGATCTTCTGGGTTCCCGGAACAGGAATTTCCTGATGCAAAGCCTGGCTCAGCATTTGCCGGGCATTGGGATAAGTACCGCGGGTCTGGCGCTTTATGCTGAT
>Ga0082212_10012862_pt1 | contig 10515 bp, 10 predicted proteins | sample TergutNt197P3_FD_71548 | JGI IMG/M metagenome (GOLD analysis project Ga0082212, IMG submission 71548) | Neocapritermes taracua P3 segment gut microbial communities from Petit-Saut dam, French Guiana - Nt197 P3 | ecosystem: Host-associated > Arthropoda: Insects > Digestive system > Gut ...
AAAGCCAAAATTACGATCCTGAAAAAAAGAACCGTTTTTTACATCCGCAATTTACGCTTGTTACAACCATCAGCGAACACTGTAATTATCCTACAAAAGTGCTTTCGTTTGTGAACGATGATGAATACACAAAAATGGTTGACAGTTTTAACAGAAAACTACAAAAAGAGAATGTTAAATTTGCCTTTGGGTTAGACAATGGCGAAGATGAACTTTCTACACTTGGCGTTTATCTTCCAGAATTTGAAAAAGCAACTATTGAAGAAAAAATTGCAGAATTGAAACAATCTCAAAAATATGGATTTGAAGTTATAACTATCAATGATTTAAACTACAAAGAAGCCGATTACAATGGAAAAGAGAGAAAAATTATTCAAAATCCTTCCTATTTTCTAAAAAAGGAAAACTATATGCGCACATTCAATAAATCGGAGCAGGAGTATGAAGATATGTTCATCAAATTGTTTTCAAAAAAACATACGCTTAGTTTGGATTTGACTACAGCAAAGGTGATTTGTGGGCATATCGTTACGAATGGCGATGTTCCTGCACTGTTCAATTTATGGCTCAAACATGCACAAAGAAATGTTTTCGAAATGAACGACCATACGGCTGACGAAACGGCAAAATCCATAAGACTTCGCAACAATGAAGAATTGACAAATAACGAAAAATTAAAATTTGCAGAGTATGTTTCCGACATTAAAAAATACGAAAAATTATCTGTTGATGAAAAAACTAAATATCTAAAATGGATTTTTGAAGATAGAAACAATAATCAATTCACTGATGAAGAACAAAAAACATTCAACGACAAATACTTAAAGAAAAAAGGTAATTACAATTCTCCTATCATCTTTGCATCCCGTTTTGAAGGTGATGATTTACAAGATGTAACTCCAATTTTTGATTGTAGGCACGTTTTCAAGAAAAAGGAAGAGTTTGACGCAATTATGCCCATTAACGATATTGTAACACTAATTGACAGTTTTAACACTAATCGTTCAAATCACAATATTTCAAATGAAGAGTTGGACTTAAAAATTACTGAGTCTAAAAAAGCGCTTGCTGCCAATGCTGTAGGTGTTCTTGACTTTCTTTATAAGCAATATAAACATCGTTTTAACGGCGAAGGATTAATTGTAAAAGAAGGATTTGATACACAAAAAGTAGGGGAAGATATCGAAAAATTCAGTGGAAATATTTATAGAATCTTAGAGCGCAAACTTTATCAAAAATTTCAAAATTATGGTTTAGTTCCACCTATTAAAAGTTTAATGACAGTGAGAAGTGAAGGTATTAAGGATAACAAAAATGCTATTCTACAGTTAGGGAATATTGCCTTTATTGACCCGGCAGGTACAAGTCAAGAATGTCCTGTTTGTAAAGAAAAAAGTAAGAAAAAGCATACAGATAACTTTGATTGTCAATGCGGATTTTATTCAAAAGGAATTATGCACTCTAACGATGGTATTGCGGGTTACAATATTGCGAAACGTGGTTTTGAAAATTTTAAGAAAGAAAAACAATAATATTTCGTCTAATCTATGGACTCCCTCATCCCCATTTCCACTCTCAACGACTTTATCTTCTGCCCCTATTCCATATATCTGCACAATGTGTATATGGGTGGGGACGAAGAGTTGGTGCACGCCGTGCCGCAAACGCAAGGCAAAGCCAGTCACGAAGCCGTTGATAAAAAGAAATATAGCAGCAGAAAAAACGAGATCGTAGGGTTGTCGGTCTATTCTAACGAATTGGGTATCTGCGGTAAAATAGATATCTACAAAGCAAAAGAAAAATTGCTTATTGAACGGAAACACCAACTGCTAAAAATCTATCAAGGACAAATTTATCAATTATGGGCGCAATTTTTTTGTATGATTGAAATGGGGTTTGAAATAGAAAAGTTGGCATTTTACGCCATTTCATCCAATACAACATTTTCTGTAGAAATTCCCGATAGGGCGCAAAAAGAAGAACTAAAAGAATTTATTCACCGTTTCAAAATGTTTAACCCCCAACAAGAAATATCCGTTAATATTAATAAATGCGCCCATTGCATCTATTGTAATTTGTGCGATAAAACCGATACAGAAAATGTTTACACATAAAGATATTGAATACCGTTCTATTTTCGTAATCAATTGCTTGGAAGAAAAAAGTTTGAGAGTTAAGAGTGGCGAATTGTTTCTTGAAGATTTGAACCAAAAGAAAACATTAACCAAATTACCGTTTCAAAAAATATTGGCGCTGTTTGTTATAGGGCATATTACAATTACCACGCCTTTAATTGATAAATGTAGGTTGCACGGCATTCCATTGGTGGTAATGAAACCCAATTTTAGACCGGTATTTTTTTATTCGATTACCGCAGAAGCCAATTATTTGTTGAGGCAAAAGCAATATGAATATCCGAAAGAGGAGTTGCTAATTGCCAAAAAATTAGTTGAAAATAAAGTCCAAAATCAATTACGCTTATTAGAAAAAACAAGAAAAAAAACGCCCAAAATAGTAGAAGCCAAAGAAAAATGTAAAAAATATTTGCCTTTCATTGCTCAGATAGACGATTACGATAGTTTAATGGGAATTGAAGGCACAGTTGCCAAAGCCTTTTTTGCTGCTTATTTTGAAGAACATAATTGGAATATCCGCAGTCCGAGAACAAAAATTGACCCCATAAACGCCACGTTGGATATTGGTTATACCATTTTGTTTAATTATATTGAGGCTTTTACCCGATTATTTGGGTTTGACCCATACGTGGGCGTTTATCACAGATTATGGTTTAAGCGAAAATCATTGATTTGTGATTTGATAGAGCCTTTTCGCTGCCTCATAGATCAACAAGTGCGTAAAGCATTCAATACCAAACAATGCAAAAGCGATGATTTTCTTTTCATAAAGAATGAATATTTATTAAAAAGAGAAAAGAGCAACGATTACACAAAAATGTTTTACGAACTCCTCATTCAGTATAAATCGGATATTTTTATTTATATGCGCCATTATTACCGTTGTTTTATGCAACGCAAGAGCGCACCCGATTATCCTGTTTTTTTGATTTAAAATTTGAAAATATGTTAGTAGTAAGTTATGATATTTCGGACAATAAATTGCGTACAAAATTTGCCAAAACGCTAATAAAACAAGGCGGAATACGATTGCAATATTCTGTTTTTGAGGTCAATAATACGAAACGAATATTAGACAATTTGAAAGTGAGAATAGAAAATTACTATGCAAAAAAATTTGATGGCGGCGACAGCGTATTTATCTTTACCACAGATGAAAAAACAGCGTTGAAATATGGTTCTGCCATTCATCGCGACCAAGATTTAATTTTTTTTACTTAATGAAATGACAAAGGTAAGTCTTTATTTTTATTGACAAAAAAAAATTACATAGCATCTTTTTGATATTAAGTTCATTGACATCCTGATTTCTCTTCCACTCCAACAAGGTGGGGTAAATTAATTTTTAAGAAATGTTTGCTAATTTCATAAAAAACAATATTTTCGCCGTGCCCTTTTGGGTATATAGGGTCAATATGACTTTTTTAATTTCTACTATTGTAGATTTTTTATGAAAAATCACACAAATTTAGGTCAATATGACTTTTTTAATTTCTACTATTGTAGATATAATTGGTGAATATGATTTACAACAAAGTCAATATGACTTTTTTAATTTCTACTATTGTAGATATCCACGCGCCGCCCACTATGATAACTTGGTCAATATGACTTTTTTAATTTCTACTATTGTAGATTTTTGTCGAAAGTTGATGAAGTACATAAGTCAATATGACTTTTTTAATTTCTACTATTGTAGATTGTTCTATCAGTTCGAATTTATGCAGTTGAGTCAATATGACTTTTTTAATTTCTACTATTGTAGATACGGTGCGCGTTGATAGTTTGTCAGTTAGGTCAATATGACTTTTTTAATTTCTACTATTGTAGATATAATTCATTGTTTATTTTTGGGTTAAAAAGTCAATATGACTTTTTTAATTTCTACTATTGTAGATTTTTAAGGTCGTTTTCTTTCATTTTAAGCGTCAATATGACTTTTTTAATTTCTACTATTGTAGATATTCTGAATTTTGCATAATGTAATTTTTGTCAATATGACTTTTTTAATTTCTACTATTGTAGATGGAGCTGATTATCTAAAACTTTGGTCATGTCAATATGACTTTTTTAATTTCTACTATTGTAGATTGATATTATTAACGATTTCGGAATTAACCGTCAATATGACTTTTTTAATTTCTACTATTGTAGATTTATAAAATAACACGCCGCCAATTTCAAGTCAATATGACTTTTTTAATTTCTACTATTGTAGATATAGATCTTCAACTTCTTTATCCGTAGTGTCAATATGACTTTTTTAATTTCTACTATTGTAGATTCATCGAAACATATTCCTGTACTTTGTTCGTCAATATGACTTTTTTAATTTCTACTATTGTAGATAACTACCGGTATTAGTGCGCTTCCTATCGTCAATATGACTTTTTTAATTTCTACTATTGTAGATCACCTACTTTCAAGGCTGCAATTTGGTAAGTCAATATGACTTTTTTAATTTCTACTATTGTAGATCTTTATAGCAACTCATTGCGTTGTTTTGTCAATATGACTTTTTTAATTTCTACTATTGTAGATCAGGCATTGAACGCAATCCTGCGCCGCTGTCAATATGACTTTTTTAATTTCTACTATTGTAGATATTGTACTCATTTTTTTTAAAATTTTAAGGTCAATATGACTTTTTTAATTTCTACTATTGTAGATAAAGAGTACCCAGACAATATATCTTCAAAGTCAATATGACTTTTTTAATTTCTACTATTGTAGATTTGTTGCAAATGAACGTTCATACTCTCCGTCAATATGACTTTTTTAATTTCTACTATTGTAGATTTTTGAGCAAAATTGTTCACTTTTCTTGTCAATATGACTTTTTTAATTTCTACTATTGTAGATACTGAAATCCATTCCATAAATTTACATGTCAATATGACTTTTTTAATTTCTACTATTGTAGATCTGATCCGTCTTTTGTTTTCGCAAACAGTCAATATGACTTTTTTAATTTCTACTATTGTAGATAGGTTAATACTGTTTGTTTAAGAGGGTTGTCAATATGACTTTTTTAATTTCTACTATTGTAGATCAATAAGGATTATTCCGTTGTGAAAACATCTAAAGCGGGGATACAAACCTCGCTTTTCTTTGTTTCGTATTTCAGAAAATCCATATCCAATAAAATATATTTTCGCCGCGCATTATTTATAAAACAATATGAAAACCGTTTTTCGCTACTTTCTCCTCCTTAGCGTGGTTATCGTTCCCTTAACCGTTTTGTACGAAGGTAAGGACAAATTCCCCATTCTGCTCGGCGCTTTTTTGGGCGTTACGGTTACGTTTTGGATTGCGGTGGGGATAATGAGGAGAAAGGAGAAAGGTGAAAGGAGAAAGGTAAAAGGTGAAAGGTGAAAAATGAATAATGTAACGTGTAACGATAGTAACGCGTAACGAAAAAATGCAATATTAACTATTTAAGCAGTTCTGTAAACTACCCTTCCAATTAGGTATGGCAATCTGAAACTCTTTTTTTATTTTAGATAAATTGAAAACAGAATAGGCAGGTCGCGCAGCCGGTGTGGGAAATTCAGAGGTAGTAATCGGTTTTACCACACAAGGCAATTGCGCAATGTTCATTATTTCTTGAGCAAATTCGTGCCAAGTAGTTACGCCTTCGTTTGCATAATGAAAAACAGTGGGTTTCGTAATTTTTTCCGCTTGCAGAATTATTTGCAAAATTGCCGCTGCCAAATCGTGGGCATTGGTGGGCGCCCCGAACTGATCATCAACCACTTGTATCTCTGCTTTTTCTTTTCCCAAACGCAACATTGTATTCAAAAAATTATGCCCATATTGAGAATATAGCCACGATGTTCTAATGATAATGCTTGGAATTTGCTCCCAAAAAATAGCCTTTTCGCCCGCTAATTTCGATTGTCCGTAAACAGAAGTCGGGTTGGTGCGTGCGTTGGTTTTATAAGGTATAGTTGCCTTTCCGTCAAACACATAATCGGTAGAAATATGAATAAGAAAAGCATTTTGTTCTCCGCAAATATGCGCCAAATTCCACACGGCATTTTTATTTACATCAAAAGCAAGTTCCGGTTCGGTTTCGGCTTTATCCACAGCGGTATAGGCGGCAGTGTTAATAATGCAATCTATTTTGTTTTGATGCACAAAATCGGCAACAGCAGCAATATTGGTGATGTCCAATTCTTCAATATCGGTGAAGATGTAATTATGTAAACTACAGTTCACCGCATCACGTAAGCACTTGCCTAACTGCCCTTTGCAGCCCGTAATAAGAATGTTTTTTATTTTTTTCATAAATTATGATTTGAAATTGCAAATATATTAATTATGATGAGAAAAAAAAACTCTTATCATAAAAAGAAAATACTTACTTTGCAACGATTTTTCTTACAAACGATTAATATCAAAACTATTTAAATAACAATATATTATATAATTTTTTATATGGAAGTAATTGGAAAACTTATTCAAAAAATGCCCATGCAGTCTGGCATTAGCAAAACAGGAAACACTTGGCAAAAGCAAGAATTTGTGATTGAAACTATGGAACAGTTTCCCCGTAAAATCTGCGCTAACCTTTGGGGCGAAAAAATCGCAATGATGGAAATTCTAAACATTGATGACAAAGTAGTTATGAGTTTCGATTTAGAATCACGTGAATTTAACGGCAAATGGTATACCGACGTAAAAGCATGGAAAGTAGAACCTGTAAGCGCCAATCTCCAAGCCGCACAACCTCAGCAATTATCTCATACTGCAACTAGTATATCTTCTGCAAAAGACATTCCCCAAGAGTTTGATACTTTCACAGATGAAGGAATGACGGATGATTTGCCATTTTAAAATGGAGAAAAAAAATCTTGTCACTTAAACCAAATATATTACCTCATGCTCCGCATCGCCCTTCTCGCCGGTGGAAATTCAGGGGAATACGATATTTCGCTGAAAACTGCCGCCAATATTCAAAATCAATTAGATATAAAACAGTTTGAAACTTATTTGATTATTGTAAAAGATAATCAATGGGTATATACTGATTCTAATGGAAATCCTTTTGAAATAAATAAAGATGATTTTTCATTAACGATAGATAAAATACGAATCACTTTTGATGTAGTTTTTATTGCCATTCACGGTGACCCTGGCGAAAACGGAAAGTTGCAGGCTTATTTTGAGATGTTGCAAATACCTTACACCGGCTGCGACAGTTTTTGCTCGGCGCTCACTTTCAACAAATATTTTTGCAATATTGCGGTTTACAGATGCGGCGTGCCTATCTCGCCCTCTTTGCACTTTTATAAAGATGATGAAATTAATTATGATGTTGTGATTAATCATTGTGGGTTGCCCTGTTTTGTAAAACCCTGTAATTCAGGTTCAAGCGTAGGCGTTTCCAAAGCGCATAATTTAGAAGAATTAAAAACAGCCATAGCGTTAGCTTTTAAGGAAGATAACCAAGTAATGATAGAACATTTTATTCCGGGCAGAGAACTCACTTGTGGAGTTGCCCAATGGCAAGGCAAAGTTACTGCGCTCGCCGTTACTGAGATAAAAAGCAAAAAAGAGTTTTACGACTTTGAGGCGAAATATACGCCCGGATATCTTGAGTTGGTAACCCCTGCCGAAATTCACCCAATTATTGAAAAAGAAATCAAGGAATATTCTGAAACGATTTACAAAAAATTGGGCTGCAAAGGCGTGGTGCGCATTGATTTTATTCTCAATCCGTTAAATGAAGCTATATTTTTAGAAATCAACACTATTCCCGGACAAACCGCGATGAGCATTATACCAAGGCAATTAGCATACAATAATATTCCGTTACCGGAATTTTATGGAAATTTAATTAGAGATTGTATTAAATAATCTGTGATTCTCTGTGCACTCCGTGCCTCTGTGCTGAATAATTCTTTCAACACAGAGACACAAAGAACACAAAATTTCACAGGGCTAATCATTTATTCTTTCTTCTGGATTTCATCCAGCGCTTTTCTAAACTGATAGTAATAAGAGCGCGAAACGGTGAACTTTCGCTCCCCCATATTCACAGCGTTCTTTTCCACTTTATCCACAAAATTCAAATTGATAATCGTGGAATTGTTAATACGAACCAAGTATGCGGCATGCAGTTTTGTTGCCGTTTCTTTAATCGTTGCCTCGTGAAAATAGAGTTGGTTGGTAGTGGTTTCAATAGCAATATATTTATTCTCTTTTGTCATTACCATAATAATACCGGCTTTAATTTTCGTTGTAACTCTTTGATAACGAATGAAAAAATAGTCAACATCCTTGGTTGGAGTTAGTTTTGGAGGTTTAAAACCAATAGGATTTTCTGCCGCAATCGTTTCTAATTGATAAGAATTATTAATTTCTGAAATAATGCGGAGGATTTTGTAAATTTTACGAATCAGCAAATCGTTGGTGAATTGCGCGGGAATTACATCAAATAAGCCTTTATCAAGCCAAAAATGCGGGTTCTCTTTCGAGGGAAGGATGCCCAAAATAATGGGTGGCTTGCGAATCATATCTAAAATGTCTATCTCTTCATTTTTTCGTTGAGACAGATCCAGAATTAAGATTTCAGGGCGAAAGTAGTTCATTCGCTCTAAAAAATCTACACGGTGGTTCACAAATCCATAAAATTGAATGGATTTAAATCTTGACAAACAGTCAATTAGCCTTTTTTCAAGGGTTGCGTTTTGAATAAACGCGAAGCATGTTACGGGTTTCATAATAATTTTTATTTAATTTAACTGCGCCGCAATAATAGCATATTTTTTATATAATTCAAGTAAAATGATTTTTTTTTTGAAATAATTTCAATTATTTCCGTTTTTTTTATATATTTTTGCACACTGATTTTTTAGATATGTCAAAAAAAAGGATTTTATTCATCACCCCCACCATTTTTCCCTACTTACCGGAGGACTATATTTCTTCTGTATGCAGATATTTGCCGCAAGGCATTCAAGAAAGAGAGAATGAAATTAGAACATTTATGCCCAAATATGGCTTGGTGAATGAACGTAAAAACATGCTGCACGAAGTAATTCGGCTTTCCGGGCAAAACATTATTATTGAAGATACCGACTACCCGCTCATTATCAAGGTGGCTTCATTGCAAGCCGTACGCATGCAGGTTTATTTTATTGACAGTGAAGATTTTTTTAGAAGGAAAGCGCTTTATACTGACGAAATAAATAAGTTTTTTGACGACAACGATTCTCGTGCACTTTTTTATGCAAAAGGTGTAATTGAAACCGTCAGAAAGTTGGGATGGAACCCCGATATTATTCATTGCCACGGTTGGTTGAGCGCACTAATCCCCATCTTTATCCGTACTGTTTACAGAGACAATCCACTCTTTCAAGATGTTAGAATTGTTACCTCTGTCTATAATGATTATTTTTCTGAAAAATTTTCATCTAATTTTTTGAAAAAATTGAAAATAACCGGCATCCCGCGCGAATGTTTGACCCATTTTAAGGGAGCCGCAGGCTACGACACTATTATGAAAACTGCCCTTGACTTTTCTGATGCTGCCGTAATTGCACATCCTAACATTACTACGTCTTTGAAAAAATATTTCAAAAATTACGAATATCCCTATATCTATCACCCTGAAACAGAAGATTATTTAGAATATGTTGACGAATATAACCATTTTTATGAAGAACTTTTGGAACTCAATCCGCGCGAATTTTAATTTTTACCTCACTTATTGTTTGGCATTCATTGTATCATTCATCCTGTTAATTAGTTATCTAGGATGCCAACAAGATCCTGGTTCTCTCGGAATTATTGATGACCTCTTGAATGCTACTTATACAGATACAATAACATTGGTAGCATACTCGGTTAAAGAGGATACATTGAATACCCGAAATCTCCAATCTAATTTTCTTGGTTTTATCAGAGACCCCGTTTTCGGGATTACTTCTACGGGAATATTCGCTCAATTTATTCCCACTGGAAACAGCGTCAATTTCGGTGCAAATCCACAACTTGATTCTATCGTGCTCACATTTCGATACTCCGGTAATTTCTACGGCGATACCTTAAATCCATTCTCTATTCAAATATTTAGATTAACTGAAGATATTTCTTCCTCGCAAGTTTACTATCAAAATCGTATCTTTGCTCATGCGTCTCAAAATTTAACTTATGATTATGATTATCGGCTCGCTCCTAAACCTAAATCAAAAGTAAAATTAGATTCCTTAATAGAGGCTCATGTTCGAATTAGATTAAACGATGAACTGGGCACACTATTACTCCGAAATACTTCGCAAATGATATCTAATGAGACTTTTAAAAGTTTTTTTAAAGGATTGTATATTTGTGCAAAACCTCTTGCAAATAACGGATCGCTCGTTAGTTTTGA
>Ga0082212_10012863_pt1 | contig 10515 bp, 6 predicted proteins | sample TergutNt197P3_FD_71548 | JGI IMG/M metagenome (GOLD analysis project Ga0082212, IMG submission 71548) | Neocapritermes taracua P3 segment gut microbial communities from Petit-Saut dam, French Guiana - Nt197 P3 | ecosystem: Host-associated > Arthropoda: Insects > Digestive system > Gut ...
CGGGAAGCCATAAGTAGGGACCAGTTGACGGAGGCCACCCTGCTCCGCGATACCGAACGGGAACTTATTGAAGAGATCACATTGATGCAGTCCCGATGGGAAGAGAACGAAAACCAAAAACGACCATCGGTAGATCGCGAAGAGGTGGCCGAAGTGGTATCGATGATGGCCAACGTACCCGTTAACCGGGTGGCGGAGTCAGAGGGCAAACGCCTGATGTTTATGGCTCAGGCTATTAAAGACCGGATCATTGGGCAAGATGAAGCGGTAGAAAGGATGGTACGGGCCATTCAGCGAAATCGGGCGGGACTCAAAGACCCCAATAAGCCCATAGGCACCTTTATTTTTTTGGGACCCACAGGAGTAGGTAAGACCCAATTGGCCAAAGTGATCAGCGAATATTTATTTGACTCTGTTGATAATTTGGTACGGATCGACATGAGCGAGTATATGGAAAAATTTGCCTTGAGCCGACTGATTGGGGCGCCTCCGGGTTACGTGGGCTACGAAGAAGGGGGACAGTTGACCGAAAAAGTAAGGCGCAAGCCCTATTGCGTAGTGCTGTTGGACGAGATCGAAAAAGCCCATCCCGACCTCTTTAATCTGCTGTTGCAGGTTTTTGACGAAGGACGATTAACCGACAGCAACGGGCGGCAGGTTGATTTCAGGAATACCATTATTATTATGACCTCCAACATCGGCAGTCGGGAATTTAAGGAGTTTGGAAGCGGAGTGGGCTTTGCCAACGCCAGTCGGCGTAATATCGAAGAGAATTACAAGGGGGTCGTTCAAAAAGCGCTGGGCAAGACCTTTAGTCCCGAATTTATTAACCGCGTAGACGAGCAGATCCTCTTTAGACCTTTAGACAAGCAAGATCTCTTCAAGATTATAGATATTGAATTGAACGATTTGTACCGGCGGATCGAACAGGCCGGTTTTCAATTAGCCATAGACGCCAAGACCAAACGCTTTGTAGCCGAACAGGGTTACGATCCCCAATACGGCGCCCGCCCTCTCAAAAGAGCCATTCAGCGCTATTTAGAAGACCCCTTGTCGGAAACCATCATACAAATGAACGTCAAACCCGGACAAATGTTGCACGTTAAAATGTATAAAGGGACGACAAAAGTAGAGGTAAAGGAGTAAGGTGTTCTGATTGAAGATACAGTTTCTCAGTTTTTGATATACTTTGCGTCTTTATTTGAATGACCTGCCAATGGAGGGTGCGGAGTTTGCTCCTCCTCCTCCGGCTCCACCAATTTTAAGAAACGCGCTACCGCCGGAATGGTAGATCCCTGTATCAATAGCGAAACAATGGTAATAAAGAACACGATATTAAAAATCGTCTGCGCATGTTTAAGTCCGGCCACCATGGGATAAGTGGCAAAGATAATGGGCACAGCCCCCCTCAACCCTACCCATGAAGTGAACAGGCGCGAAGAAAGCGTCATTTTTCTAAAAGGAGCCAAACAGGCAAAAACGGCCACCGGCCGCGATACAATAATCATAAAAGCGCCAATCAGCAAGCCAATTCCGGCCACCGGCAATAAATCGTGCGGGTTTACCAACAGTCCCAAGGTAAGGAACATAATCATTTGGGCTAACCACGCCAAACCGTCATAGAAGTTCCGGATGATCCCTTTTCTGGCAAACCGCACATTCCCCACCACCAAGCCGCCAATATATACCGCTAAATACCCGTTGGCGTGTATAACTTCGGTAATGGCAAAGGTAAAAAAGGCTACGGCCAAGATCAATATCGGATAGAGTCCTTCGTTTTGCAAACCTGTTTTTTCCAAGGCCCGTCCGCAAAGTTTACCCAACACGTAGCCGCAAAGAGCCCCCACAATCAATTGATAAAAAAACAAGCCGACCATAACGCCCCAACCGGCGTTTTGCGTGGTCAGGGCCTGAATCAATACAATGGTCAACAAATAGGCCATAGGATCGTTACTCCCGCTTTCCAACTCCAGCAAGGGGTGCAGATGTTGTTTGAGGGCAAGCCTGTGGTGCCTTAAAATCGAAAATACCGAGGCAGAATCGGTCGAAGACATTACCGACGCCAACAAAAAAGATTCCAACAGACTAAATCTGACTCCATGGGGCAATAAACCCGTTATCCAATAAATGAACAGGCCGGTAATCAAAGCAGTACAGAGCACCCCCAAAGTGGCCAGCAAAACCCCCTGCACCGCTATCGGCTTAATGTCGTCGATCTTGGTATCCATCCCTCCCGAAAACAAAATAATAATCAGGGCCACCATTCCGATAAACTGGGCCATGTTGGGGTTGGAAAACTCAATGCCCCATCCGTCGCTCCCCACCAACATCCCTACCGTAAGAAAGAGCAACAGAGTAGGTACCCCAAATCTGTGTCCGGCTCTGGTGGCTATAATACTCAAAAAAAGCAATATAGAACCAATCAGCAAAATATTTTCGGCGGTAATGTGCATAACCTTACAAAGATAGTGAACAAAATCTTAACATCCAAGATTACAATCAAAAAAATGTCATATCTTAGTCCATATTTTTAAAATAAATATACCTGATGAAAAATCTTAACTGTTTTATTCCTGCCGTTAGCGCAGAACAAGTTACCGTAACTGTCCAAGAGCTTAAAACCTCCTCTTGCGTTCATCAAATATACCTGCTCGTTAACGAAGAAGGTGACTGCGCGTCTTTAGGCTGTCCCCTGATTAAAATCGACAGCCTTACGTCAAGTCGAACCATCGCGCAGATCGCCGAACATTGCGATACCGAATTTGCCCTTATCTACACCAAACATACCACGCTCCGCTTAGGCTACTTTGCCCTGGAACGTATGCTGGGTTTAGCCATAGACAGTCGGGCCGGCATGGTATATGCAGATCATTATCAACTTGTAGAGGGCCAACGCAAGGCGATGCCGTTAATTGCCTGCCAACAAGGCAGTTTGCGGGATGATTTTAACTTTGGTTCCCTGCTGATCTACCGCAGCAGCGCCCTTAAAAGCGCCGTTGCCCAAACCCGGGAGGATTATCCTTTTGCCGGACTCTATAACCTTCGTTTGGCCGTTTCGCAGATCGCCCCCTTAGTGCACATCAACGAATACCTTTATACCGAAGTCGAAACCGACACCCGCAAATCGGGACAAAAACTCTTTGACTACGTAGACCCCAAAAACCGCGCCGTGCAAATAGATATGGAAAAAGCCTGTACCGAACACCTCAAGGCCGTGGGCGGTTATTTAGAACCGGTATTTACCCCCATCCAGTTTGATAAAACAGATTTTGAATACGAAGCATCGGTCATTATTCCCGTCTATAACCGCATCAAAACGATCAAAGACGCCATAGAATCGGTATGGATGCAGCAAACCGATTTTCCTTTTAACCTCATCATCGTAGACAATCATTCTACAGACGGTACCACCGAGGCGATTGCCCAACACCAAAAAGACCCCCGCCTCATACACCTGATCCCCGACCGGCACGACTTAGGTATTGGCGGCTGCTGGAATATGGGGGTACACCACCCCAAATGCGGCAAGTTTGCCATACAGTTAGACAGCGACGACCTCTATGCCGACCCAACCACCCTGACCAAAATCGTTAACGCCTTTTATGAGCAAAACTGCGCCATGGTGGTAGGCACCTATCGAATGACCAACTTTGAGATGGAAACCATTCCTCCGGGCATTATTGACCATAAAGAGTGGACGCCCGAAAATGGAAGAAATAATGCCTTGCGCATCAACGGATTGGGAGCGCCAAGGGCTTTTTACACGCCCCTCCTTCGCGAGATCAAACTGCCCAATACCAGTTACGGAGAAGATTACGCCCTGGGGTTGCGGTTTTCGCGTTATTACCAAATCGGCAGGGTCTACGATGTGGTATACTGCTGCCGCCGCTGGGACGGAAACTCAGATTCTGCCTTGGATATTGTTAAACAAAACGCCCACAACCTCTATAAAGACCGGATCCGTACCTGGGAACTTCAGGCAAGGATACAATTAAACGGCAAATAACAGGGATATGCCACTTAACGATCAGGTAGCGCCATTGCTCCGCCGGCAACTTGCAACGTGGCCCTTGGCGGCAGCCAACTATGCCGCTTTGTCCCGTATAGAAACCAAAGAATTATCCATCAACGGATTCGATTTTAAAGTCCAATTTAATCAGGAGCGCATTACCTCCTCTGCAGCCCAAACAGACTCCAAAACCATCGGGGAACGTCCCTGTTTTCTTTGCCGGCACCATTTACCTCCCCAACAAGAGGTATTGCCCTATACAGCCCAAAGCGGTACCCAATACATGGTTTTGTTAAACCCCTACCCCATTTTTCCCTTTCACCTTACCATTCCCGACTGCAAGCATACCGAACAATTGATGTTGGGACGTATAGGCGATATGTTGGAATTAGCCAACCAACTGCCCGACTTTGTGCTCTTGTATAACGGTCCAAAATGCGGCGCCTCGGCTCCCGATCATTTTCATTTTCAAGCTGGAAATAAAGGATTCTTACCCATACAGGCCTTAGTCGAAAGCGGAGCTTCTTTAGAGAATTACCCCGTTAAGACTTATCTGTTTCAATGGGGAGAAACCCACCCCTCTACTTTTTCGTATGACCTTGATCCCGAGCCCATGATCAACCTCCTTTGCTGGAAAACCGGCCCCAAATATTACATAGTCGTATTTCCCCGCAAACGCCACCGCCCTACCCAATTCTTTGCCACAGGCGAGTCCCACATCCTCCTTAGCCCTGCTACCATTGATTTAGGGGGCGTACTGATTACCCCTTTAGAAAAAGATTTCCGCAAATTGACCGCTGCGGATGTATCCGATATATTTACCCAAATCACCTTATTATGACACCAACCCTTGCCGTAGGCATCCTGTTTCAGCCTCAAATCTCTTTTGTTTTAGACGGAGTTTTCCGTTTTTTTGACAAAACCTGTACGGGCGAACAAAAAGTATCTTATAAAGACGGCCTCATCGAATTTAACGGCCGATTGTTTCCCAAAATCAGCCTCGCCCCCGCCGATCCGGAACATACCTTTGTATTGAAGGATGTAGTTATTGGCATTGGATTCCACTGGGAACGTAAAGAAGATCAACGTTTCAAAGGATCGCTTGAATTCATTGTGGAAGAGGAAAAAATCACTGCCGTCAATATTTTACCCATTGACACCTATTTAATCAGCGTGATCGCCTCCGAAATGAGCGCCACCAGCTCCCTTGAACTGCTCAAAGCCCATGCTGTCATCTCCCGAAGCTGGCTCTTGTCGCAAATAGAAAAACGTCAGGCCATCGAAATATCCGAAGCCGAATACCAAAGCAATACAAAAACCGAAACGGAATGGATTCGCTGGTGGGACCGCGAAGACCACCAAAATTTTGACGTCTGCGCCGATGACCATTGCCAACGGTATCAGGGGATTACCCGACCTTCTCAATCCCTTGAAGTCGTAAGTAGGGCTGTGTTGGATACAGCCGGAGAGGTTCTTACCTACCACGACGCCATTTGCGACGCCCGCTACTCCAAATGCTGCGGAGGAGTCTTTGAAGAGTTTCAAACGTGTTGGGAACCGGTACAATACCCCTACCTGACCAAAGGCTACGACGGAAAAGAAGAAGAGCTCCCTGCCTCCCTGCCCGATTTGAGAGAAGAAAGGGCCGCAGAGGTGTGGATTCGGAGTAATCCGCCCGCTTTTTGCAATACCAAAGACCCCTTGACCCTCTCCCAGATACTCAATACCTACGATCAGGAAACCACCCAATTCTATCGCTGGCGTGTTGCTTATACAACGGAAGAGCTCTCCAACCTTATCTTTCGCCGCATCGGTATAGATTTTGGAACGATATCCGATCTAATCCCTTTGGAAAGGGGTACATCGGGAAGAATTACCCGACTCAAAGTAGTGGGGAGTAAAAAAACGATGGTTTTGGGCAAGGAGTTACTTATAAGAAAAGCCTTGTCGGAATCGCACCTCTACAGTTCTGCCTTTGTGGTAGATAAAACAGAAAACGGATTTACCCTTGTGGGAGCGGGCTGGGGCCACGGTGTAGGACTCTGTCAGATTGGGGCCGCAGTAATGGCCGCTACCGGCTACGACTACCGCACCATTTTAGCCCACTACTTTGCCGGAAGCCAACTCACCAAACAATATTAATAAATACCTGCACTCATGAAAAATAAGAAATCCCCCTGGTTTTGGATCCCTTCGCTCTATTTTGCCGAAGGGTTGCCTTACGTGGCCGTAATGACCCTCTCTGTAATCATGTACAAACGCTTAGGCATATCCAACGCCGATATTGCCTTATATACAAGTTGGTTATACCTCCCATGGGTCATAAAGCCCTTCTGGAGTCCATTTGTAGATATATTTAAAACCAAGCGCTGGTGGATTTTGGTCATGCAGGTCTTGATCGGAGGAGGATTGGCGGGAGTCGCCTTTATGCTTCCCGTGCCGTTCTTTTTTAAAGCCACGCTCGCATTTTTTTGGCTTATGGGCTTTAGTTCTGCTACCCACGATATTGCAGCGGATGGTTTTTACATGATTGCCTTAGAAACGCATGATCAAGCAATGTATGTGGGCATTAGAAGCACCTTTTATCGTTTAGCCACCGTGCTCTCTCAAGGAGTATTGGTAATGTTTGCGGGACTTTTGGAATCGGCTACCGGATTATCGCCTTTAGAAATCAAAGTATCGGCTGACCCCAACGCCCCCGCATACGTGGTATACACCGACTCCCAACCCCTGTCGGGCGCTTATCCTCAAGATAAAACCTGCTTTATGGCCTTTCCCCAAACGGTACGCCTCAATACTGCCAATATTCCTGCCGACAGCGCCAAAGCACTCAAACAATTCGCACTGGAACAGAATCAGTTACATGGTTTTGTACCCCTTGAAGAGGTCGCTGCCGCAGGCAAAGTGCAAAAGAGTTCGTGGTGGAGCAGTACCGTTTCGACTCCCTTTGGAGTGTGGCTCCGCACCCATTTTGGCGTCCAAAAAGAGGTACAAACATCAGGCATGGAGGGAAATATAGCATTAGTGCAAATCCGCCTCAGCCAAAAACCCGAACCGGGGAAAACCCGTGTACTCATCACTTCTTACGATAAAGGAGATAAAAGCATTACTCAGGTGGGAGTGGGCCGTTTGGAGTTTACCGAATCCAACTGGGACCGGCCGGCATGGATGGTTGTTCAACTTGACCCAAAATTAACCGAATCCTCCGAAGCTTCCTTTAGGGGACTGTCGGGTAAAATCCCTTTCTCATGGTCAATCACCTTCTTTATATTATCCGGACTCTTTATCGCCTTTTTTGTCTATCATCGCTTTGCCCTGCCCAGACCTGTAGACGACAAGCCCGGATCCGACACTACCCCTGCCGGTATATTCAAGGGCTTTGTACACGCTTTTGCCACTTTCTTTCAAAAGAAGCAGGTGGTGGCCGGTATATTCTTTATGCTTACCTACCGTTTTGCCGAAGCGCAACTTCTTAAATTGGTGAGTCCTTTTCTCTTAGACGGTAAAGATGTTGGAGGCTTGGGCCTGACTACCGGACAGGTGGGCTTGGTGTACGGCACCATTGGCATCATCTGCCTTACGGTGGGCGGAATCATCGGAGGCATTATCGCCTCCCGCGGCGGACTAAAGAAATGGCTGTGGCCCATGGCGTTAAGTATGTTGCTGACTGCGGCCACCTTCATGTATTTGGCCTATTTTCAACCCGATAGTTTGTGGACCATCAGCATCTGCGTAGGATTGGAGCAATTTGGCTATGGATTTGGATTTACCGCCTACATGATGTACATGATGTATTACGCCACCGGAGAGAACAAAACCTCTCATTACGCGATCTGTACTGCCTTTATGGCCCTCGGCATGATGATCCCCGGTATGTTTGCCGGCTGGATGCAAGAGCAGTTGGGTTACGCCCGATTCTTTGAATATGTAATGATATGCAGTGTTATTCCTTTAATTGCTACGGCATTACTCAAAATTGATCCGGCGTTTGGAAAAAAAAGCAAAGTTTGACAATACATAGAAATTAAAACTGATCTTAACTATGAAAAAACTTATTCTAATGTGTTTAACGCTAATAGCCGTAGTCGGTTTATGGGCGCAGCCAACCGTAAAATTGGGCATTGACGTACTGCGGGAGCGGAATTTTGACATACTACAAGGCAAACGGGTGGGGTTGATTACCAATCCCACCGGCGTAGACCGTTTTTTGAAGAGCACGGTCGATATTCTCTTTGAAGCCGAGGGGATTACTTTGGCCGCCCTGTATGGGCCCGAACATGGGGTACGCGGAGACGTCCATGCAGGCGGTAAAGTAAGCGATACTAAGGATCCCGCAACCGGAGTTCCCGTATTTTCGCTGTATGGGGCCACCCGCCGCCCCAATAAGGAGATGCTGGAAGGAATCGACGTATTGGTATACGACATTCAGGATATTGGCTGCCGCTCTTATACCTACATCAGCACTATGGGGTTGGCTATGGAGGCTTGCGCCCAATACGGGATTGAATTTGTGGTACTTGACCGGCCCAATCCCTTAGGGGGAGAAAAAGTAGAAGGGTGTTTGACCGAAGAGGGGAACATTTCCTTTGTTAGTCAATTTAAAATCCCATACGTCTACGGCCTTACCTGCGGAGAGTTAGCCCAAATGCTTAACGGTGAAAGAATGTTGGAGGGCAAATGCAAATTGACCGTAGTCCCGATGGAAGGTTGGAAGCGCAGCATGGACTTTACCCAAACAGGCCTCCAGTGGATCCTCACTTCGCCGCACATTCCTGAATCCATATCCTCTTTCTTTTATGTAGTCACCGGAATCTTAGGCGAATTGGGCGTAGTTTCTATAGGCGTGGGGTATACTTTGCCTTTCCAGTTAGTCGCCACCGATTCTATTCCGGCAGAAATACTATCCAACCGCCTCAACGATTTGCATCTAAAAGGCGTTCACTTTAGACCCATATACCTCAAACCCTACTACTCTGTGGGAAAAGACAAAGACTATCAGGGGGTCCAAATCCACCTGACCGATTATAAAGAAGCGGTGTTGTCCGATATTCAGTTTTACATTATGCAGGAGATGTACCAACTGAACCCCCAATACGACTTTTTTAAACGCGCCCCCAGACGCATTGATATGTGGAACCAAGTGGCCGGAGCCGATTTTATCTACGAGGAGTTTTCTAAACGCTATAACTTTGACGACATTAAAGATTATTGGCACAAAGACGATGTAACATTCAAAGAGCAGTCGGCAAAGTATTATCTTTATAATTAGGAATTTGCTCGTCAGCATCAGCGCCGACAGGGACAATACGCCATAGCAGGTACGACCCTTTCATAAATCATTGGCAAGATTTTTGTACCTTTGCGCGATTATTGTGTACATGAGACCTCTTGTTTTATCGGCCAGACGGCTGTTTATTGTCCTCTTTTTGGGCGCCTTTGCCTTGGCTGCAACTAAGCCCGCTACCTGTCGAGATAGCGTCGGAATTACGCCGTTGCCGCAGGATACGCTAAAGAAGACGATACAGGACACCCTAAAAAAAAATGTGCAGGATTCTCTGTTGCTGCAAGATTCCCTCTTTTTACAAGACTCCCTGCTCCGACAGGATTCCATCATTTCGCTGTCTAAAAAAGAGTTGCGTCAAGCCGTCCGTGATTCGGTAAAGGCCATCCGTGATTCGATCCGCAGCCAGCCCCGCATGATGGAGAGCTTCTACTTTCCCGATTCTCTTCATTTTAAGCGCATTATTGTCTGGACCCACGATCGTTACCTCAACAATTCACAGATGAGTACGTTAGACACACTCATGAACAGCACCATCCACGACTATGCCTTTTTAAAAGAAGACGTAGGCGCTACCTATCTGGGTGTAACAGGATCGGCCACCCTCTACCATAACTACTTTAAGCAACAGCGCACACCTCGTTTCGAAGCCTACAATCCTTATATAAGCGAAAGTTTTACTCCTGAAAACCTTCCTTTTTACAACACCAAATCCCCTGCCACCGAACTCTCCTATTACGGAACTCTCTTTGCCAATAGACAAAAAGAAGAGACCAATATCAAAATCATACACACCCAAAACCTCTCTCCGGAACTCAATATAAGCCTGAGTTACAAGCGTTTTGGGGGAAACGGCATGTTGGTGAACGAAGCCGTTAAAACCAAAACCTTTACCATGGGTTTTAACTATATCGGCAAACAATACATCATGCACGGAGGTTACATCTATAATATGGTAGATCAAAACAACAACGGAGGAGTGTCCGACGAAACCCAAATCCGAGATACTATTGTGGACGTACGCACCGTCCCGGTATACCTTCAAAATGCCGGTTCCGGCCTCAAAAACAACACCTTTTTCATTACCCAAATGTACGGCGTTACCATTCGGATTTTTAAAAGCGACACCCTGAATGTAGGCGAGGGCACCATGATGTACTTAGGTCACTCTGGAACATTTACTACCTATTCGCGTTTTTATCACGACGAAATATCAACAACAAAT
>Ga0082212_10012864_pt1 | contig 10514 bp, 15 predicted proteins | sample TergutNt197P3_FD_71548 | JGI IMG/M metagenome (GOLD analysis project Ga0082212, IMG submission 71548) | Neocapritermes taracua P3 segment gut microbial communities from Petit-Saut dam, French Guiana - Nt197 P3 | ecosystem: Host-associated > Arthropoda: Insects > Digestive system > Gut ...
CCTCATTACAAATTATTTACAAAGAAAATGGGCGCTATAAAGTGCTTAAAACGGTAGGTTGTGCCATAACATGGCGCGAAATAGAACAATTAGAATCGCTTGCACCCCCGCTTGCGTGAAACCGCCCGTTACCACAATCCATAATATTGATAGTGCGAAACCATTCTTTAATTTCGCTTTCTGTACCTTCACATTCATAAATCAAAAGGTTAGTTTGCAAAATCTTTTTCTGTTTGTCGGCAGCCATACCGCTAAAATATTGCCACATACCGTTTTCGTCTTTGATTGCAAATTTATTGGTTTTTGTAATCCGTTCCATACCTGCTGTACTTTTCTTACAAAACTTTCGGGGTAATTTTCAATTTCTATATCTTTCATATCTACAAATTTAAATTACTATTAAATATTTTCAAAAAAATCTTTTTCCTACCAATGTGGCTTAGGGCGGTGGGTGGGGGTGGCGGAGTGGTATTTATTGTGTGTTTCATTCCATTATTATAGTTGCTGTTTCGTAAAGATTCGGTAAACAATTCTGCCTAAGCCTAAATTTTGTTCCATGATTATGTCCGGTTCTTGCATCAAAATCAACTAGAATATTCCCATTTTCAAGTTCTTGCAGGAAAGCATTAAAATTGAATTTTTGTAACATCATAACTTTGCTATACCTATAAAATTCTATTTCTTCTTCCTTTTTCACTTCGGCTTGTACGTAAAAGCAGTTCAATAATTTTGTGCCTGCTTTATGTTCTAAATCGTCAAAACCCCAATAAGGTTGAGGGTTGAGTTCGCCTAAACCAACTCTCTGTTTCACAGCCTCTAACCATTCCAAGTGTTTTTCTGCAACTTTTGTGTGGTCAAACGAAATCAAAACTTTACGATTTGTGTTGTCAATTTTTACCATAAATCCACGATCACTTGTCGAGTTCCCATGAATTGTTTGGCGAAAACTCATTTCGTTTTCAGGGTGTCTCTCTCCGGCTTCTTGGTGTTGCCACCCATAACTCAAAAGCAAAACTTGCGGAACAAATTTGACTGCACGAGGCGAAGGTTCAATGTGAAACAAAGTTGTAAGCGAGGAAGTGTTTAGTCGTTGTGTCTTCAATTCCCATTCAGCAGCGTTTGGAATTGGTAAATTGTTTTCCTCAATTCCGAGTAAATCTTCTAATGTATTTCCAATTCCTCCTGCATTTCCATGTCGGGCATTTTCTATCCAACCACGCTCTGCGATTTTCTGTAATTCTTTAATAAGACTTTCTTTTGTGTATAATTTCATGCTTGATATTCAAAAAGTTGAGGGGTTTTAAATTTTAACAATTCGCTTTGTTTTTTATTTTTAACAATTCGTTTTTCTGTCATTTGGCAATAATCTGGCGATAATTCAATACCCACATAATCACGCTTTAGTCCCATTGCTACAATGGCGGTTGTTCCACTTCCCATAAAAGGATCTAATACAATTTGCGCATTTGTTGAGTCAATAATTCTATCAATCAATGCAACAGGAAATGGAGCAGGATGCCCGTTTTTCATTTCTTGCGTAAATTCCCATACATCGCCAACTCCATTAGATTTTGGAACAAGTTTAAAGTCAGGTTTTGCAATTAAGTATATTACTTCGTATGTTGGCAAGAAGTATCCGGGATTAAAATTTATACCACCTTTTCTCCGCCAAATAATGATTTGTCGCACCGGAAAACCACTCACAATATCTTGTCTATCTTGCAATAATCCGTCCTGAACTCGCCATTTATGATTATAGAAAATTGCACCGTCATTTTTAATTAGTCGAAACATTTCGGTCAAACATTCGCGTTGCCATTTCACATACTTGTCGTGTGGCATATTGTCGTCATAATGGCTGTATCCGTTCTGTAACGCTGCATTTGCCCATTTCCCACTTGTTGTACAGGGTTTCATTCCGTTTCCTGTTGAGTTTTTAAGATTGTAAGGCGGAGAGGTAACAACTAAATCAATAGAGTTATTCGGCATTTCTTTCATAATTGCCAAGCAATCCCCACAGATAATTTTGTTTAAATACTTGTTTGTAAACTCTTTCGCTGTCATTTATAGTTCGTTTTTAGATTTTGCAAATTTACAATTTTTCCAATGTATTTTCAATAAGTCCTCAAATCAAAATTTGTTTTTTTAATTTATGAGAAATTGTCCTTTCGGCGAGCTTGTCCTTTCAATGATTCAAGTCCCTGCATTGCCAACAACGTCCCAGCGGCTTCACGCAGGCGGGGGTTCACAAAGGTTCGAGCGGGAGATGCACTTGCAAATTTGTACAAATGTTTCTGCGGGCTTACACCCCCGCTTGCGTGAAACCGCCCGTTAGCAGCAGGCATTTTGCACATTATAATTCCAAACTTTTCCATTTCCACGCTTTCACTATGATTATCAGCAAAATAATTACCTCAATGCTTGCAACGATTATATAATGAGGAAGTAATAATCCTCCACCAACAACATACAAAATTGTGAAAATTCCTGCGATTATGTTAAGCAAACGATTTGCTTTATACGGCAAAACTCTCGCAAAATAAATCATCAAAATCGGAATACTTGTCAAAAAAGCGGCGAGTGCCATCATTGTTTTCGCCTCTGTTGTGTTAGAATAGGCATATTTATTAACGCCACTGCTCCCAAAATGGGTAACGCTTTTTTTGCTGCATTTTTAAAAAATTCTCTCCTTGATTGAATTTCTTCATTGTTTGTGCCTTTTTTTGTCATGATTTTTAATCTTAAATTAATACTGTATTACAAAGTGCAAAAATAAATCATAAGTTTACATATACCAATGTTTTATATGGTCAATATGACCTGTTTTTTTGGTCAATTTGACCTATTCTTATTTCTTTCAATTTTTGGGAATAGTAAACAAAGAAATCTTCTTCCAAAGCAACAGAAATACGGAAAAGCAAATCAGGATAAATATACCGAGTACCTTTCAGCATTTTTCGCAAATTACTATCATCACATTCTATCTGTTTTGCAAGCCATGCAATGTTTCGCTCTTTTTCTTTCAGCTTCTGAAGAATCAATGGGCTTATTTCTATATTATTGCTGTGCATGGTATTTTATTTTCAGGCAATAAAAAAACGTGGAACTTCACTTTTATTCGCTTATTGAGGTCTACCATAACCTTGCAACCAAATAATTGAGTAAAGCCCACGTATCGCTACGTGAGCGTCCTCGCCTTACTCTTGGTTGCTCAATAAAATGGTAGTTTCAATAAGCAAGATAAAAGCTTAACGCTTTGCGTTTATGTATCCAATGTTTTTATTGTACCATAGTTATTATTTTCGTTTATAAATCAGTTGCAAAAGTATAAAAAGATTTCTCAAATCGAATCAAGTTTTTCATTAATCAATAATTTCTCTTGTTTTCTACAACACGGCTTGGGGTGGTGGGTGGGGGTGGCGGAGTGGAATTTTTCAAATTGCAGCGCAAATAAAAAAAAGTATTCTTCAAATACTTGCGAATTGAAAAAAAGTAATATTTTTGCGCTGCAAAAATAGCTGATCTTGTGGATAGCAATGCACGTTCCGGCAACGTAATTCCGGAAGATTTTTTAATCTGCTGCTACCGGATCCCGCGCTGTAATGATATGTGGTATTTTTGTTGCGTAGATTAAGATTATTAGAAATGCGCAATGTAATAACCAAACTTGCAAAAATGTTAATTCACTCATAATCAAATAGTTGCTATCTTTTCGGTAGCTTTTTCTATCGATGATTCGCTGTCCGGCTATTGCCCACAACGCCCGGCATATTGCCGTAGTTGCGGCTTCCACTGCACTTTCCAACGAGCAAACAGCGTGCAAAAATAACAAATATTTTCAAACGAGGGTAGTGCCGCAATTATGGCAATATGCTTGTTGGGCGCAGCCGATAGGATTGTACGACATTGGAAAAGTATGTTTCTGCCGTGCAGGATTTTCCGGAGTTTCCACAGAAATTTCTCTGTAAGGTTGCATACCTACGGCATGCTGATTTTTTCAGGCGATACCGTTTTTTCTACCGAGAGGCAATCCCTAACGGGATTGAAAATCAATCAATTTTTCAACTTACCAATTCTCTTTCCACAAAAGAGCGCCAAAAATTTCAGGGAACACTAAAAGCAACTTGCAAAACAGGTTTCATTTTCCACAAAAAAGAGAATTTCCCGAAAATTTCAGGGAACATTTTCCAAATTCATTCTCACCGAGTTTTCCAGACGTTAGGTTCAATCTGGGAATCAATAGTCTTTTCATTCAAAAAATCCGTGAGGCTCTGAATTACTGTCTCCCGAACAAACAAGAAATTAGATGCCGATATATTCAAAATACGCATAATTTTTCCAAAAAAACTCACCGCAGGGAGACAGTCATTCAGAGACTAATTGGATCTCTCGAAATAGGGAAATAATTTTTGATTTTCGGTTGCGCCCAACGTTTTTGCATATTGGGGCAGTGGCGGCTTCCAAGTACTTTCCTGCGGGCGACAAACGTTCAATTCTATACACATTTTCAAGCGGGGGTAGTGCCGCCATTGAGCCAATATGCTCGTTGTATGACGGCGCAGCTATCACGTATTCTTGTCTGTCTACTGGCAAACCCTGCTTCATTGTTTAATAAATTTTCCAATTGTTATATTTGAAATTTTTACGAAGTAAATTCCTTGGGGTAAGTCTGCAATATCTATTTCTGTATTGCTTGAACCAATTATTTTGCTATTAATTAACTTTCCATTTAAGTCATAGATTTCAATATTTTGATTAATGAGTTGTTCACTTTCAATATACAGTTTATCATTAGCCGGATTTGGATAGATAGTTATTTTTTGGTTACATTCAATAATACTATTAGGAACAGAAGCACAAGATTCGTTACTAAAATTGCTTTCTATACCCCAATAGTCCGAAGTTATTTTATAACAATGCAAATCATAATCATCTAATGGAAGTGTATTGGTATAAGTTGATTGTGTTGCTGCAACATGTGCTATGTTAGTTTCATCTCTGTAAATATAGTATTGCTTGGGAGTATTTTCTATAGGAGTTTCCCAAGTAATTTTAATTTTTCTGTCTTGCAAATGTTCGGCAAAACAATTAGTAGGCGGATCTGCATCTAAAGGAAGTGGAGGCATTGCCACATCGTATTTTGCTATAGTGGCAACACTTGCAACATTTGCCTTGGTAAATACTGAAACTTGTTCAGGAGAATTAACACTAACACCAATAACATCTTCGTAACCTGTTGTATAACCATGAACATAAGGGCATATCTCAAATTCATATGGAAATACTGCTTTATATCCATTTAGAATAAATGACCCATCATCGGATCCAAAACCAACTGAGATACTTCTATGTGTAGGAATTTCCGGAAAATATATGTCGTAAACATTTATACAATAATCAGCAAAAGTTCTTGCTGTAGCCGAATAAACAAGTTTAATCTGAATTTCATTCTCCGGTTTCACATATCCTATCATATCCATGTTAAAGTATCCTACAATATTAATCTCTTGCTGCCTACAATGTGTTGCATAAGCATCACTTCCATATCCACCGATCTCTTCAGCTGAAAAACAACAATAAATGATAGAGCGTTCAAATTCATATTGGCTTAAAATTCTTGCAGTTTCCAATATGCCGGAAGTTCCACTGGCATTGTCATCTGCACCAGGGCAATTGCCCCAATTAGGAGGATTAGGTAAAACAGGTCCACAATCGTAGTGTGCACCGCAAACGATATATTCATTGGGATATTTTGTTCCAATTTGAACGGCAATAACATTTGCGGAAGAAGTGTCGGGTGCTCTCAGCCAATTTCCTGCAGTTGAAAAATATTGCATTTCAACATCCAAGCCCATAGATTCAAATCTTGCTCTTATCCAATCTTGAGCTTCGTAGGCTTGAGGTTTGAAGTAACCACGTGTTCCATAATCCTGTAAATGTTGTATTCTTGTCATGAGACTGTCAGTATTTACCATCTCTATCAAAGATTGAACGGATGGGTCAATTTCTGTGATTACCGGATAATTACTACTGGATTTCGGCATCTTGGCTTCTTTATTTCTCACCATTATCATTCCGTCATTTTTCGCAGGAACAAAGCCTTCTGATAAAAATTTCATTATCAAAAAATTCTCTCCTGAATAAAGTGTTTTTGCACTCCTAAATACCTTTGCCGAGTAATCTTCTTTGTACTGATCAAAACAATATACAATAGCATAAGGTTGATTATTTTCAAAAGCATGATCGTCAAGAATAACAGTACCAAAACACGTAAGATTTTCTGTGGTTGCAAGCACGTAATTATCGCAATAATAATGAATTTTCAACTCATTATTATTAAACAAAGTTACCAAATCATTGGTTTCAGTAATAGGTATCAAAACAAATTTTCCGGCAAAAGAAAGTAAAGATACCAATAACATACAAAGCGTGAGTAATAATTTTTTCATATTGTAATTTTTTGGTGTTTATTTATTTTTATCACAACGGGTATAATTTCAAATTACTATTCTTTCAAGAAGTTACGCCAGCCTTCTCAAGCGCTGGCATACAACGTTTTTGCATATTGGGGCAGTGGCGGCTTCCAAGTACTTTCCTGCGGGCGACAAACTTGCATTTTGCACTGCTCTTTCAAGCGGGGGTAGTGCCGCCATTGAGCCAATATGCTCGTTAGGTGATGTGCTTACCATTTTCATCGTCATTCTGCCTTTATATTTTTGCTTTGCAAAAATATAAAAATAATTCATACAATTCAGGTGCTACTTTCAAAATTTTCCAACATTTCCCTGGAGCGAGTGCGTGAGCCCGAAGCAAAAGAATGGAGACAAATATTGGGTAGGACATTTTGTAATTTTTTCTGTACAAAATGCTCGCGGGGGATTTGCCGACATTGTTTTGCTGTGCGGTTTGCAGGTGGTGTTTTGTGGGTCATTTCGCGCAGAAACACGACCTGCAAATGCGGCAAAGCGACGGTTGGAACTTGTCTGTATCTTTTTTGCCAAGTTCCACTTTTTAGCGACGCAAAGCTGACACCCATGCACCTGCTGCTGCTGCCATCGCAGCATTGCGAGTTTCCCTTGCAATAGATGTTTGCTTTATTGCCTCGTCTGCGGCAATTCGAGTATTATCTTCCAATGTCTGTTCATGAACATGTTTGTCGTACAGAGTAGTAACTTCTTTCCAATTATGTGCTTTGAAACTGTCAATATATCGTAGCATCTTAGTAAATGCATAATCGTAGCAATATTCATCTGGAACATCCCAAACTTTATTGAACTCGTTTATTGCTTTTGCTTCTTTTTTCTGCAATTCAAGAATTTGCGTTTCATATTCCATTATTCTATTTTGACATTTTTTTATATTCTTATTTAGAGCATAATTTTGTGTACTCCGAGCAAATTTCCAATTGTAGCAGCACGAGCATTTGCATTTTGTGTGCTTTGAAATCCAAGTTCATTAATTACTTGTTGAACTCGTGACCTTTCAATGACTACATATTTTTTTGTGTTAACTAATTCTGTCGTCAACCTACCTGTAAGCTCTGCTGCTGTGCTTTCAGGCATACGAAAATTACTAAAATAATAATTACCAGAATAAGAACTACTTAAATCCATTACGGCTATTCTTATCTTACTTTCCTGCGCAAAAGTAGAAAATGTACTAAGATATAACAAGCAGAGAAAAAATAATAAATGGCATTTATTTCTCCTATTAGCTAATGTGCTTTTCAAATAAGTAAAGTTAAACATAAAAAATCCCTAATCCGTGTCGGGCGCAACTTCTAAATAGTTAATAATCATATTTAGAATCAGGCTCAACTTTCAAATTTTCACGAGTTTATCCGATAATTTTCCAGCATAGCACCTAACGTTTTGGCATATTGGGGCAGTGGCGGCTTCCAAGCACTTCCCTGCGGGCGACAAACTTCCATTTCCGCATACTCTTTCAAGCGGGGGTAGTGCCGCCATTGAGCCAATATGCTCGTTAGGTGCAGGCATTCTGTCTTGTTCATATTTGTCAAATTTTGACAGGGCGTACCGATAATCCACGATTTATTGGAGAGACAAAGTAACCCGCTCCTCCACTACTGAAAAGTAGCATATCAGGGAGCCCACCCCACGAGAGTGCATTGCCCCAATAGCAGCCGTTATCTCCTACCAAATTAAGTACCCCATCACTATCACGCCAACCTGCAGCTGGCAAAAAAATGTTATTTTCTGTGGCTTTATCAGTAAAGCGGTAGCCACTTATGCCGTTTGAAGTTGTCCTTTCTATGATTACATAAGTTTTATCTAACAAACTTTCTATTTCTTCTTTTGTCGGTACACGCCAACCGTTTGGGCTTGGGTCGTTGACAGTTGCCCAAATTGTACCTGTAGGGGTGGAAGTATCCCAACCTGTAACGTTACCTGTTGCAGCCCAAGCCTTTTTCCTATTCCATTGGTAAAACTTTCCTGCATCTTCGGGCTTTGCAGCAAATGTACCGGATTCATCTACATTACAAGTTGCCCAGCGAACACCATTTATGAGAATACCTTGATTAATAGGTGTGGCAGTTGTCGTTGCCGCTTCTCCGCTACCATTGACATTAACCGCTCGTACCTTAAAAGTATATAATATACCGTTGGTTAAACCTGTATAGGTATGAGATAGTTCACTTGCCGTTTTTGTGACTTTGTTTACCCAATTGTCCATTGTTACCTCGTAACCTGTAATTTCCGACCCGCCGTTGTTTGACGGTGCGTCCCACGACAAACAAACTTGTCCGTTACCCACTGTTGCGGTAAAGTTCATAACGGCTTTGGGAGTTTTCTCCGTGTTACCGTTTCCATTCGGGTCTGGGTCTTTGTCGCAACCCGAAAACATTGTCATTCCTGCAAGGCAGATTGCTATCGCAACCACATTCCTCAATTTGAAAATTCTTTTTGTCATTTTTTGATAAATTATTTCGTTTATAAATCTATTAATTTCTAACTCTTTTCTATTCACTTAACATATAACATATTGATTTTTTGTTCATTTTCCACTTTTTTTTCCCCGCTTGCACCTAACGTGGTGGCGGCTTGGGGCAGGCGGGGCTTCCACTGCCGCTCGGACGGGCGCAAAATTTGCAAATTTGCACAAACTTTCGGGCGAGTTACTGCCCCGCTTGCGCCAAACCGCTCGTTATCTGCTGGCATTCAATTTATTATATTTTTCTATTCGTTTCACGAGTTCTTTCGTTTCTGTTTCAACAATTATCTAATTAAAGTTTCTATTGCTTTTTGCTGATATGTTTCAGATACATTATTATAACTATCCCAAAGTTCATCTTTAATATATTGAGGAGTATTTGTAGGTAGTAAATTCATTTCACTTATCAAATTTCCTTTAATTAAATAAGTTTTTTTAGTCAATCGTTCCAGTTTGAACAGTCTTATACCTATCCATCTCCAAAGTACTATAAACATTACGCATCCAAATATTACTCCAAATGCCACTAACAACATAATCAAGTCATTAGTAAATTCTAACTTAAATATTTCTTTGGATACTCCCAAACCTACAAACCCAAAACCACCTAAAATTCCTCCAATAATTCCAAGTAAATACTCCGAACTTTTTGAAGTATATTTTTCAACTTTATTTTCTAAAAAAGAAATAGTTCTTTCCGCTTCATTGATAAGTTGAGTGATTTCATCAATCCTTCCAATTAATACTGTATTCATTTGGACGCCTCCTTTCTTTCTGCTGGTTGTTCAATTCCTAAATATAGATTCCCCTTTTTTATTATGCAATCAATATTATCTATACTGACTTTTGTAGAATTAAGATTTTTCCAATTTGTATAAAACCATATTCCTGATAAAAAAGTGCAAACAATAGACAAAGATATTAATTCAAAACGATGTACAAGGAAAAATGAGATTACAAGTATTAAAAAAAATGTTAAGCCTATAGAAAGAGCAATTATTTTAATACGGTTTAATTTTTTTTCTTTTTCTTCTTGCTTTTCTTTTTGTTTTTCTAAAAAAAGAACATTATCTTTTAAACGTTTCTTTTTGAGTTCAAAAATTTCTACAAGTTCATTCTCCTCTAATCCTTTAAATTCTGATAGTCGAGTTTCCTTGTTGAAATAAAAACGGTTTTGCTCTAATGCAGATTCTAACTCTAATCTCCTTTGCTTTAAGTTGAATTCTGCCTCTAATTCCTCTATTTTTTTTGTCATTTTCAATCGCTTTTTGTTCTTGACGAACGGTTAGTATTTTGTTTAACGTTCAATTTCACTTTTCATTGTCCACTGCGCTGTCCGCTGCTTGCAGATAACGTCCCAGCGGCTTCACGCAGGCGGGGCTTCCACTGCCGTTCCTGCGAGGTAATAACGTGCAAATTTGTACAAAATTGTCTGCGGAGTTACTGCCCCGCTTGCGTGAAACCGCCCGTTGCGTGTCAGTGGTTTCCAATACTTTATTTCTGTTCCATTCGGAAGTAACTTTCAAATTTTCTAATTTATTCTTGTCAATATGCTACACTTT
>Ga0082212_10012865_pt1 | contig 10514 bp, 6 predicted proteins | sample TergutNt197P3_FD_71548 | JGI IMG/M metagenome (GOLD analysis project Ga0082212, IMG submission 71548) | Neocapritermes taracua P3 segment gut microbial communities from Petit-Saut dam, French Guiana - Nt197 P3 | ecosystem: Host-associated > Arthropoda: Insects > Digestive system > Gut ...
AAAATGCAGATATTTGTGTCCTGTTCAACTTTTCACCGAGAAAAATCATTCCTAACATAATGCTTATCAATGGATTGATAAAATATCCCAACGAAGCCTCAATCATGTGCCCCGAATTGACGGCATAAATATAAACGCCCCAGTTTGTCAGGACAAGTATTCCAGTGACCGTCAATCCTGCAAGCGATCGCAGACTGGTAAAATATTTTCGCAGATAATTTCGCTTGACTGCCAAACAGAACACCATCGTAAACACGGATGACCAGATTACCCTGTGCGCCAGAATATTCACTGCGGGTACTGCTTCTAAAAGTTTCCAGAAGACAGGCAATATCCCCCAACTTATATATGCCAGAACCGCGTAAATTACTCCTTCCGTATTTTGTCCAATAATTTTCTTCATTTGCAAACAGGTAAATCCGTAAAAGTGCACAAAGATAACCATTTTATGCGAGTTCTCGTATAAAATGGTTATCTTTGCGACATCAATTCAGTCTTCGAAAGGATGAAAAAAGATAAATTTACCACTATCCATTGTTCCCATGCTGAAAGCGACCCGTTCCATGATTTTGAGAAGATACGATCTCCACTTAATCTCCTGCATGTTTTTTCCGGCAATACATCCCCCTATCATAATCTTGCCCTGGAAGAGTATCTGTTATGGAATGTTCGGCGTGACGAATGTATTTTATATTTGTGGCAAAACCGGCAGACGGTGGTGATAGGCGTGAATCAGAACCCCTGGAAAGAATGTCATGTCAGGGAACTCGAACAGGACGGTGGTTTCCTTGTCCGGCGCATGTCGGGTGGGGGCGCCGTCTTTCATGACCTCGGTAACCTTAACTTTACTTTTTTGGCGTGCGAAGCTAATTATGATGTGGGCAGGCAATTGGACGTGATTGTAAGCGCCGTGAAAAAGTTTGGCGTACAGGCTGAAAAGTCGGGTCGGAACGACATACTTGTCGACGGCAGGAAATTTTCGGGGAACGCTTTTTATCAGGCTGCCGGACATTGTTATCATCACGGGACGATCTTGGTCAATGTGGAAATGTCGAATCTTTCCCGCTATCTGAACGTATCGAGCGACAAATTGCAGGCAAAAGGGGTCAGTTCCGTTCGTTCAAGAGTGATCAACCTGAAAGAAATTGCGCCGGAAGTGACGATAGATACAATGAAACATGCGCTGATTGAATCCTTTGGCGAGGTATATGGAGGAACGCCGCAGCCTTTTCCTTCCGGAAGATTAAATCATCAGGATATCGGGCGAATGGGGGAGAAATATGCATCATGGGAATGGCGGCTGGGACGCAAACTGCCTTTCACGGCAGCATACAGCAACCGTTTTGACTGGGGCGACCTGACCCTGCAATTTTGTGTGGAGGGAGGCATCATTCGCGATGCCGCCGCCTATTCCGACGGCATGGAGACAAATTTCATCCGGGCCATGGGCGATGCCTTGAAAGACATTCCTTTCTCGTCGTCGGAAATCAACCGCAGACTGCTGCGATTGTCCGAAAAAGAACCGGTTGATGACGCCATGCTGGAAGATATGATCCGTTATCTTGGAGAAAAAAATTTTTGATCTGATTTTTTTGAATAATGGATTAATTAATGTTGAAAACTTTTTCTTTTTTCTTTTTTGGGCTTTGCAAAACAGTCCGTACATTTGACCTAATTATTCAAAACGTTTTAATTCAAGAATGGATAGTATAGGATTAATAATAAAGAAGTTGCGTTTTATTACAAAATAATCATCTTAATTTACCAAATAAAAATTCAAATAATTATGAAAAATCAATTTTATGTTATTATTACATTGTTATCATTGTTTTGCTCTGTATTATCGTTTGCGCAAAACAAACCGTATGGTTTATTAACAGATTTGATTGAACATACGGATTATACGTGGCAAAACGGGTATGCTTCGAACGTACCCGTATGGTTGGCGGATTCGGTCATCGAATCGCTTCAATATGCGGAAATTGGTTCGACAAAACCTTCGTTCAGCTGGATTGTGCCGGGCGAAGCAAACGGTACTTTTCAGACTTCATACCGGATTATAGTCGCTGATAATATGCGCGACGCCATTTCCGGGAATGGAAATGTCTGGAATAGCGGGACGGTCGAAAGCCGCAAGTCAACCGCCGTATTGTATGAAGGCACAGCGCTTCGACCGAAGGCAAATTATTTCTGGTGCGTAAAAACAGTCACAAATACGGGAGGCGAAAGCGAATGGTCGGATGTAAAGGCATTCCGAACTGCCGAAAAAATGTCGGAATACACCGCCGCATTTTATCCGCAGGTAAAAACGATGGAACATCCGGTATCTATCAGGAACACAGATGCTTCCACGCGATTCATCGATTTCGGGAAAGCTGCTTTCGGACAGTTAGTACTGAATCTGACTTCGGATACGGATAAAGACAGTGTGGTCGTTCATCTCGGAGAACATGCGATGAATGGCAGTGTTGACCGGACACCCGGCGGAACCATTCGCTATCAACGCTATGTGTTGGGGCTGATGAAAGGTACGCATACTTACCGTATAAAAATTGCCAAAGACCGCCGAAATACCGGTTCATTAGCCGTTTTGATACCCGATTATATCGGCGAAGTAATACCGTTCAGATACTGTGAAATTGAAAATTATCATAAACCGGTAACAGCCTCCGATGTAGTGAGGGAAGCAGTACATTATCCGTTCGACGAATCGGCTTCCTCCTTTGAATGTAATAACGACATCCTGAATCAGATATGGGAATTGTGCAAATATTCAATTAAGGCAACTTCGGTTTTGGGGATATACATTGACGGCGACCGCGAGCGTATCCCTTACGAAGCCGATGCACTGATCAATCAACTGAGTCATTACGGGGTAGACCGTGAATATTCGATGGCGCGTCGTTCGCACGAATACCTGCTGGAGTATCCTACCTGGCCTACGGAATGGATATTGCAAGCGGTACTCATTGCATGGAACGACTATATGTACACCGGCGACAGCCGCTCGTTGCAGGCGAATTACGACATACTGAAAATAAGGACGCTTATGTCTCTGAGAGAAAAAAACGGTTTGATAAGTACATCTACCGGTTTGTTGACGCCGGAAGTACTGAAGTCCATACGTTATGTTTTTAACGGAAACATGCGGGATATCGTTGACTGGCCGCATACAGGCATTTTGGGCTTGGGGCAGATGGAAGGAGGCGAAGCCGACGGATTTGTGTTCACCGACTATAACGCAGTAACAAATGCGTATCATTATGAAGCCATGAGGTTGATGGGCAGGATTGCCGAAACGCTCAACAACCAATCGGATGCCTCGTTTTATAAAAAAGAAACAAGCATATTTCTGACGCGTTACAACAATTTCTTTTATAACAGTAAACTGGGTTGTTACGTGGATGGCGATACGACCACCCATGCTGCCTTACATTCCAATATGTTTCCGGTAGCATTCGGCGTGACGCCTGCCAACCGGTTAAGCAAAGTACTTGCGTATATGCGCACCCGTAAGATGGCATGTAGCGTTTACGGATCGCAGTTCCTGATGGACGCGCTATACGAAGGCGCCGACGCCGATTATGCACTTGAAATGCTGACTAAAACCGATGACCGTGGATGGTATAACATGATCCGTGTCGGTTCGACGATTTCTTTGGAAGCATGGGATAACAAATACAAACCCAACCAGGACTGGAATCATGCGTGGGGCGCCGCTCCGGCCAATACGATTCCGCGAAAACTGATGGGCATCGAACCGCTCACCCCCGGATTCGATATTGTGCGTATCAAGCCCCAGTTGGCTTCGTTAACACACGCAAAAGCCGTTGTACCCACGATAAAGGGAAAAGTTTCCATCGAAGTCGACAATAAAAAAGGAGAATACCGTTTGCAGATCACCATCCCCGCAAACATGGAAGGCGACGTTTACTTACCGTTATTATCAAACAAATATGAAGTAAAGAATAATGGAACAGTGCTAAAAACGACACGTATAAAAGATGTACCTTTTATTACGCTGGGAATCATACCGTCAGGTACGCATACGATAATTATGAATTATGAATGACGTACCCCTCCCAGTCCGTAGCGTTTCATTTTGTTAAAAAGGGTTTTACGGCTGATTTGGAGGGCTTCGGCGGTCAATGTCCGGTTGTGGTTGCATTTTACTAATGCTTCGAGGATCAATTCTTTTTCAACTTGGGTATTGATGTCCTTGATATTGCCGTGTTCTGCATCGGGATGCAGGATCGGATCTGCTTGCTCGTAGCCTCTGACGCGAATGGGCAAATTTCCGGTTTGAATAACGTTGGATGTGGAAAGTATCATGGCGCTCTGAATGGCGTTCTCCAAGTCGCGGACATTACCGGGCCAATTGTATGCCGTCATTTTTTCCATCGCCGTTTGCGTGATGCCGTATATGGATAAATTGAAAGCCTTGTTGTGCTTGTAAATAAAATGATCCACCAAAAGAGGGATGTCCTCCTTGCGTTCCCGCAAGGGTGGGAGATGAATGGTAAAGACATTCAAGCGGTACATCAGGTCGAGTCTGAAACGTCCTCTCGACACTTCTTCTTCCAGATTGCGGTTGGTTGCCGCAATAATACGGATGTCAACGGGAATCGATTTTTTTCCGCCGACACGGGTGATCTTTTTCTCTTCCACTACACGCAGTAACTTGACCTGTGCATCAAGATGCAACTCGCCTATCTCGTCCATAAAAATGGTACCGCCATGCGCTTGCTCGAAGGCGCCTATTCTCAATTCTTTGGCATCGGTAAACGCCCCTTTTTCATGTCCGAACAACTCACTTTCCATCAGGGAGATGGGAATTGCCCCACAATTGACTGTCACGAAAGGTTCTTCAGAGCGTTTGCTGTAATGATGGACGGCGCCTGCTATTAATTCCTTGCCGGTGCCGCTTTCGCCCGTAATCAGCACGGTAGCCTGAGTTTCGGCTACTCGCCTGATTTGGGCGACTACATGCTTCAGGCCGGTATCTTCACCAATGATCGAACTGTAATGTTGTTTGATTTGTGTCTTCAGCGTTTTGATCTCGACTTTCATGCGGCTGTGTTCGATAGCGCGTTTCACGGTCAGTATCAGGTTGTCGTTGACGAAAGGCTTTTCGATAAAATCATATGCACCTTTTTTGACGGCGTCGACGGCTAACGAAATCGAACCGTATGCCGTGATGAAAATTACCGTCTGGTTCGGTTGTATCCGTTTGATTTCTTCAAAAGCCTCAACGCCTGTAAGTACAGGCATCTGCTGGTCTAAAAGGACGACGTCCGGTTGAAAATCCAAAAGTGCATCAACGGCTTCTCTCCCGTTAGTGACGGTTTTCACTTCGTACCCCTGCTCTTTCATCAGCAGCGCGATCATTTTTCTGATGTTGGCCTCGTCGTCGGCTATTAAAATTTTAACCATATTTTGAATAATTGAATAACTGAATTGAACAAACACGCAGAAGAGCAAACCGCAGATAAGCAAAAACGCAGGTTTGCGTCTGTAATTCGTTAAAAATTGTTTTGCGGCAGTTTTACCTGAATGGTTGTGCCTTTACCGGGAATGCTTATCACGCTTATTTCGCCCTGATGACGGTTGATAATCCCGTAACAGATGGCAAGCCCCAGTCCTGTGCCTTCTTCCTTTGTTGTAAAAAACGGGTTGAACACGTTTTCGACATCTTTATCCTCAATACCTTTGCCCGAATCGTCGAATGAAATAATCAGGTGGCGGCTCAGATAATCCATAGACATGCCGTTCTCAATGCCGATTATCAACACGCGTGGCCGATTGGGCGGATTGTCTTTCATCGCTTCTATGGCGTTGAGTATGATGTTGAGAAACACCTGTTTGAGTTGCTCGGCATCACCCGGTGCGGTTGTGTTTTCTGCAAAATACTCAAACTGGACGTCAATGTACAGTTTTTCGACGGATGTTTTCGTCAGCAGTAAAGTCTGGTTTATCAACTGTTCAACATTGACATCCGTCTTTTTGAGCGCCGTAGGACGCGCGAAGGAGAGTAGACCCTGTAAGATCTTATTGATCCTGTCCACTTCCGTCAATATTTCGTTAATCATTTCCGATTTGGCGGGATCATCCGCAAAATCTTTACCAAGATACTGTACCGAACTGCTGATGGATGTCAACGGATTCCTTATTTCGTGGGCGGCGCCTGCTGCCAGTTCGCCCAAGGTGGCGAGGCGGTCGGTGCGATACATCTTCTTTATGCGTTCAGTTTGTTGCTCGTACAGCATGGCATGTTCGATTGCAAACGCTGACTGATTGAAAAGTAAAGACAATATACTGAGGTCTTCAGATGAAAAAGGAAAACCGTTTTTTTTTCTCCCTAACAAAACTATTCCGCCGATACGGTTCATCACGGTCAACCGATAAATCATTTCCGTCCCCAATTGATGGATGATCGTTTTTTCTTCGGGCGTAAAATAATTCATGATTTCGGTATTTGATGATACAATCAGTTCTTTTTCATTGATCGAAAGCCAATTAATAAGCCGTCCTTTTTCGGAAAACGAAACGGTTTGCAACTTGTCGCCCGTATTTTGCAGTTTGTATTTATTCGTATTTTGGTCTAACAGGAAGATATGAATGGATTCGACGGCGCACAATTGCCGGATTTTGACTATTACATTGTTAATCAACAACGTTCTGTCGGCTATCAACATTAAAGAACGGTTAAATTCCGACAGTAGTATGTCCAGACCTGGCTGTGGTTGTATTTTTTTCCTGTTCAAAATCGGCATGGTTGATGAAAATAAATCTTCAAATATTTTTTTTGCGTACAAAAATAGGCGTTATCATAAAAAAATCCAAACACAAAGATAAATAGTTAGGTAAATATCTGAAAAAATAGTATTTTTGCAATCATTTTCATGCCAAAAATTATTCTTATGATGAAATCGTTTTTCACTTTGCTTTTTGCCGCGATACTTTTGTCGAATGTCGCGGCGCAACAGAAGTATACAGCCGATTGGGAATCAATCGATAGCCGTCCAGTGCCGAAATGGTACACCGACGCCAAGTTCGGGATTTTTATCCATTGGGGATTGTACAGCGTGCCTGCGTGGGGTCCACTTCCATCCGATGGCGCCGGTATTTATGATTGTTACGCCGAATGGTACTGGTGGAAGCTGATGGACAGGAACAACAAGGTAAACCCTTTGTTTACAGCCTTTCATAATCATCATTTCGGTGAAGATTTCAAGTATCAGGATTTTGTAAAGGACTTTAAATGCGAGCTGTTCAAACCCGACGAATGGGCTAAACTGTTTCGTGAAGCGGGCGCGCGCTATGTAGTGCTTACATCGAAGCACCACGAAGGGTTTGCTCTGTGGCCCAGCGTACATTCCTGGAACTGGAACGCAGTGGATGTGGGTCCGCATCGTGATCTTGCGGGCGACTTGACTGCTGCCGTAAAAAATGCAGGACTGCACATGGGTTTTTACTATTCGCTCTATGAATGGTTTAATCCGCTCTATAAAGATAATATTGAAAAATATGTAGACAACCATATGATACCGCAGATGAAGGACCTGGTAAACCGTTATAGCCCTGATATTGTTTGGCCGGATGGCGAATGGGATTATACTTCGGATAAGTGGAAAAGTACTGAGTTTCTGGCATGGCTTTACAACGAATCGCCTGTGAAACAAACCGTTGTGGTGAACGACCGCTGGGGCAAAGAGACGCGAAGCAAGCATGGCGCTATCTTCACCACCGAATACGATTTGGTGCATGAGGGTAATGTGAAAGATACCAAGATTACCCATGCCTGGGAGGAATGTCGCGGGATTGGCAATTCATTCGGTTACAACCGGAACGAAAGCCTGTCGGATTACAGTACCTCGGAACAGTTGGTGCATCTGTTGATCGAAAAGGTCGCCATGGGCGGCAATCTGTTGCTCAATATCGGTCCCACATCCGATGGCAGGATACCGGTCATCATGCAACAGCGCCTGACCGACATGGGACGTTGGCTCAAAACAAACGGTGAAGCCATCTACGAAACCACAACATGGACAGTAGGCAAGCAGCCGGAAATACAGGCCTTCTTCACAACAAAAGGCAAAGACCTGTATGTCATCTGCACGAAATACCCCGACAAAGCCATTACCATCCGCAATGTCGGCAAAAAACCTGCACAAGTATCTCTCTTGGGGAGTACTGCATCCGTAAAATACACATTTGGCGGCAATAGCATAACAATCGCACCGCCGGCGCTTTCGCCCGCCAATAATCCCTGCGAATATGCGTGGGTATTTAAATTGTCAAACTGCCTGTAAAGATTAAAAATGAATTTATGAAAAAGAAATCAACAGCAAAAACGGCGTCTATATTAAGTCCTGAAAACTACATTCGGCAAAAATCGAGAAATTTACCGCTTTATAAGTGCTATATGCCCGATGAACTTGATGAAACAACCTTGCGTCATATCATCATTTCAAGAAAACATACAAGCGGGAACATTACGTTTTGCATGTATTTGGTCGATTTGGGTTGTCTGGGTGTAAAAGATACACTTTATCACTATAATGTGCCGGCTGAAATACTTGAGGAATTTTTGGAAAATATGAAAGATGATGGTGCATGTTTTGTGGAAATACCTTACGACTTGGCTCATAATATCATTCACGCCGGCATCGAGTATGCTAAAGATTACGGTTTCGAGCCTTGTCGGGATTACATTTCCATCACCAGTCATTTCCTTGAAGAAGATACCGATGATATCCCCTTTATGGACATTGATTGTGGCGGCATTTACGGAGACCCGGTTTATATTAATAACGGCATGGAATCGCCTACCCGTGAAAAACAAATCCTGTTGCAATTGGAAAAAACCGCCGGTTTAGGCAATTTCAATATTGATGAAGACCTGTACGGTGAGGAAGAGGATTATACCGAAGAAGAGAAAGTGGAAATTGAAAAGAAAATTAAAATTATCGATGAATTAAAATTACTGAACCTCGATGAAAAGAAGAAACTATTTTTTGAACTGCTGCCAAAAGGTAAAAAACCAAAAGAAATTACTGATGATGACGGGATACGAGTGTTATTGTTATGTGATTTCATTGCAATTGAAATAGTAAACCAAGAGGAATTAGACAGGCATCATAAACATTTTGTAGATAAATTCGACATTTATTATGACGATGTTGACGATCTCCCCAACAGCCTTTTTGAACATGTTCCTTATTTTGATAATCCAAAAGATGAAGACAGGTTAATCGATTTGTTTTATGATACGATTGAAAATATCAATAATAATGACGAACCTAAACAATCGGTGGCATTATTTCGGAAAAAAGTGGGCGATGTTCCTGTTACCTGTCTTTTGGAATTGATGTTGTTAAATATCAAAAACAGCAAAAAATATGATGCGACATTGAAAGCGTGTCTTCAAAAATATCCCGATTACTTTTTGTTTAAAGTAAATCACTTTATTAAATTTTTAACAGTTGGAAATAAAAACGCTTTGAAAGAATATGAAGACCTCCTGCTAAATCACGGACTGACCATAACTGAATATGAAGCAGAATTCTATTTATTCAATTACGGCTGTATTTTAGGCATGGATGAAAATACCAGTCTTGCAGCCATTTTGGCTTTTGAATCGTTTATTAAAGAATTTGACAGTTTTAGCGATACTTTATATATGCGTTTATTTACAATTATCAATATGTTGAAAATGCAAAAAGTGTGTGGGTACTTTGCTTCATTTGAAATGAATAATGAAATCTCATCAAGCTAAGACGTTATGCTTTTTAGTATAAATTAATATTATCATGAAGGCATCATTTTTCACTTTGCTTTTTGTCGTTATTAATTTATCGACTGTCAAGGCACAACAGAAGTATTCAGCTGATTGGGAATCGATCGATAGCCGTCCCGTTCCAACATGGTATACCGACGCCAAATTCGGGGTTTTTATATGTTGGGGACTCTATAGCGTACCTGCATGGGGACCGCTTCCATCCGATGGTGCCGGTATTTATGATTGTTATGCCGAATGGTACTGGTGGAAGTTGATGGACAGGAACAACAAGGTAAACCCTTTGTTTACAGCCTTTCATAATAATCATTACGGTGAAGGATTCAAGTATCAGGATTTTGTTAAGAACTTTACCTGCGAGCTGTTCAAACCCGACGACTGGGCTAAACTGTTTCGTGAAGCGGGCGCGCGCTACGTAGTGCTTACATCCAAATATCACGACGGTTTCGCTTTGTGGCCCAGTGTACATTCCTGGAACTGGAACGCAGTGGATGTGGGTCCGCATCGCGATCTTGCGGGCGACCTGACTGCTGCCGTAAAAAATGCAGGACTGCACATGGGTTTTTACTATTCGCTCTATGAATGGTTTAATCCGCTATATAAGGAGAATATTGAAAAATATGTAGACAACCACATGATACCGCAGATGAAGGACCTGGTAAACCGTTATAACCCTGATATTGTTTGGCCGGATGGCGAATGGGATTATACTTCG
>Ga0082212_10012866_pt1 | contig 10514 bp, 12 predicted proteins | sample TergutNt197P3_FD_71548 | JGI IMG/M metagenome (GOLD analysis project Ga0082212, IMG submission 71548) | Neocapritermes taracua P3 segment gut microbial communities from Petit-Saut dam, French Guiana - Nt197 P3 | ecosystem: Host-associated > Arthropoda: Insects > Digestive system > Gut ...
ATGACGAAACTCCTTTTTGTGGTTTTTGATTGGTGATGTTACAATTCCAATTATACCACTTCTTGTGAGTTTTGTCACTATTTATGCCGTTTTTAGCCGGCTTGAAAAATGGGGAAAGTCAAGGTATTTAGATTATACAGATTTTTGTTTTTTGTCAAGAAAACCCTGCAATAATGGTATTTTACAAATAATTCTCAAATCCGGACTTTATTATTTCCGTGATTCTGACAGCGAAACAATCATCTATTACAACAACCTCACCACGCGCAATCAGGTTCCTGTTTGCAACAACATCTACCGGAGCGTTAGCATGACAGTCAAGTTTGACCAACATTCCTTGTTTGTATGCCAAGATGTCTTTTACAGTTCTGCGAACCGTACCAATCTCCACCGATATTTGTAAAGGAACGCCTAAAAGTAACTGTAGATTTTTGCGTTCTTCCTCAGTCAACGTATTTTCAATGTACATGATTGCTCCAATTAACCATCAATTCCTGAATTAGAATTTAAAATTTCCTTTATTTGCTTTGGTGTGCAACATTCTTTATGTGCCATTAAAAGCTCCGAAACTTCCATAACTGCGTCCTTACCCCATTTTTCAGATAATTCATGCACACTCTCTGAAAAAGAGTGAGGTTCGTGAAAAACACCGCTCAATTTATCACACGTATTCGCCTCATAAAAAAGGTCAAAAGTTTTATCCGGATTTTTCATATCTGCTCTCCTTGTATTTTCAAAAAGGCGTACCTTTTTGAAAAAGCCCTTTTTTGAGAAAAACATTTGTTTTCTTTCAAAAAAGGGTTGCTTATTTCCAAGATTTGTGTTATAATAGCTGAATATCAATCTTTTATGTAATATTAAAATAACTTCAAAAAGGTACGCCTTTTTGAAGTTATTTTTTCTTTATGCTACTTCGATATTCCCGCAAACGGTTATAGAATGTGCCTTGTTTAAGCCCTGTTCGCTTCAAAACTTCGTCAAAACACAGCTTCCCCCGTTCCCATAGCTTCACTGTTTCTATGAAGTTTTCAGGGGACTTTTTGACAGGACGACCCATATGAACCCCTCTCGCCTTAGCCGCCCGAATCCCCTCCGCCTGCCGTTGCAGAATATATCCCCGCTCTAATTCCGCAACCGCGCCAAACACAGTCAGCATGAATTTTCCGGTAGGCGTTGTGGTGTCGATATGCTCTTTTTGGCTTACAAAATCAACACCTTTTGCTGTGAGTTTATCAATCAAATCAAGCAAATCCCGTGTGTTGCGGGCGAAGCGGCTGACGGATTCCACGATAACTGTATCGCCGCTTTCGACTGTGACCAATAACTTCTGTAATCCCGGACGCGCTGTATTTTTTCCGCTCTGTTTATCCATAAATATGTTTTCAGCAGAAATCCCTTGTTCGTTCATCGCTATGATTTGTCTATCCTCACATTGACTGACATCAGATATTCTGACATATCCCCAAGTTTTCAATAGCCTGTACTCCTTTCATTTGCAAAATAAAAATAAGCACTCCGTTTGAAGTGCTTATTTTCTCGGTTTTCGCGCTTCTGATATTATTTGTTTTCACAAATAATATCATATCATAAACGCTCTCTATAATATGATTTTGTATATTTGTTGTTTATTTCCAAAAAAAATGCGGTCTACAAATTTTTGTAAACCGCATTTTTATTGAGTTGTTGTTATCATTTCAACTTAAACTTAGCAACCAAATCTTCAAGCATAGTTGACTGACCGCTCATTTCCTCGGATGCCGCCGCGCTTTGCTCGGCAGTCGCCGAGTTTTTCAACCTTAACAGGTGCGGGAATAGACTTTTTCTTATCCGTAACAGCTTTTACCGCAGACGTATTCGTTGCTTTTGCAGAAGTAGGTTTCTTTGCAACAGGAGAGGTTTTCACTTTAACAGGCTTGTCCGCTGTTTTCTTTTGAGCGGGTGTTTTCGCTTTAGCAGGTGTAGTCTTTTTCGCTCGCAGAGTTTTCACGTTGCCGGCAGTACATTTCTTGAAAAATTCTGTCAAAACACCGTCATTGCAAGTCTTATCTTCACTCTCTCCCGACAGATAGAAAGGCGAAATCGAAAGCACTTGCGCCAACGAGAGTATCACCTTTGGCGATGCCGAACCCGATTTTTCAATCGGATAAAAGCTGTTGGGGGATTTCAGCCCCGAAAGTTCAAAAATCTGCTTTCTCTGTTCTGTTGTTGCACTTTTGAAAGCAGAAGGAACACGAGCTTTACACTTTTCCGCATTAACAGCCGCATTTCCTTTCTTCAAAAGAGCAAATTGTTTCGCTGTAATCATTGTTGTTCCTCCACATTTTCATTGTAATAATGCACATTATATCACGATTTATTGAAACTGTCAACCCGCAATTTTCTAAGCATTAACATTCAACTTTCTCAATTCCCTGACTGCGAATAAAACCACAACACCAAAAGCGATTCCGTCCGCTATAGGAGCGGCGAATAGTATACCGTTTATTCCGAACCAAAGCGGCAAGAGCATAATCAACGGTACTAACAGTCCGATTTGCCGTGTCAAAGACGTGATAATGCCGAGCTTGGCTCTGCCAATTGACGTGAAAAATCCAGACGACATCAGTTGCAGTCCGTTTATAAATGTCATAAACATGAATATTCGGAAATACCGCACGGCGAAAGCGATTCCTTCCTCGCTTTTCACCCCGAACATCTGTATAATTTGAGCGGGAAAAATCTGAAACAAAGCAAATGAACACACACCGATTAAAAAGCAAATTACAAATGCCTTTTTGTAGGTTTCTTTTACGCGGGCATAATTCTTCGCACCGTAGTTGAATCCCCAAATCGGCTGACAGGCTTGCGAAACTCCAATCGACATTCCTAAGAATATCATGTTCGCTTTTGCGATAACGCCGGAGCAGGTCACGGCAACTTCTGCGCCGTATGCTGACAACGCACCGTATTTAGCGAGTTGATTGTTCAACGCAATCTGCACAACAAGCATCGCCACTTGATTAATTCCGGCGGCAGAACCGAGCGATATAACTCTTATTACGGTATGCCGTTCGGGAATAAAATCATGCGGTTTTAAGTTCATTTTTTGCAATTTCAAGAAATAAATGAACACCAATAACGCCGATAAAAACTGACTGATTACGGTTGCCCATGCCGCCCCTGCGATTCCCCAACCAAGCACAAAGATAAAAAGTGGGGTTAAGAGCATATTGAGGATTGCACCCGACAATATACAAAGCATGGAATATTTCGGACTTCTGTTGGCACGGATGATATGCGCGCCTCCGCTTACGAGGATTAAGAACGGCAATCCTAAAGCGGTGATTCCGGTGTAGGTTTGAGAATAATCCATGAGTTTGTTGGTTGCGCCGCAAAGACGCAGTATAGGTTCGAGGAAAAGCAGAACGACCGTCATGATGATAATTCCACTTACGCACATAAGAAACAATGCGTTTCCGGCAGTCTGAGTAGCTTTTTTGTGTTCGCCTTTACCGGAAAGGATATTAAAATTTGACGCACCGCCGACACCGCACAGCAGTGCCAAAGCCAAGCTCGCCGTAACAATCGGGAAAGCAATTGTTGTCGCACCGATTGCCACGTCTTCGACCCCGTTACCGATGAAGATTTGGTCAACGATATTATACAACGCACCCACTAACATACTTGTGATTGTGGGGATTGAGAATTTCAAAATCAGTTTGTTGATTGGCGCATTACCGAGAATATTCTGCAATGGCTTACTTCCTTTTATATTTGATAATGAGTTTTCAATATTATACCACAGTTTTTATTATTTTACAAGGTTTACTAAAAATCCGCTTTTAGAAACAGTCAACGCTCGAAAAAACCGGCTAAAACAACACTCGAAACAATCGCGGCAAGCAGGGTATATGGGTAGCCCCCCATATACCTCCGCACCGATTCCGGCACGGAGCTTGTTGGTGCTGACCGCCCCAAACCCCTAATGCGGAATGTTATTCCGCTATTGTTCTTGCGAACACCAAAGCCCTCGCAACGCTCGTCTGCTGCGCCCCTGCGGGGCTACTGATATAACGTCAAGCGGACACAGCCGCTCTTGTAATACTTAACGCAATTATCTTGCCGTTTTCTTTGACGAATCGCGTTCCGGCACGTCGTTTTTTATACCGAGAATACGCTCAATATTCATCTTCGCAGTCAACAAATTCGTTTTGTTTTCTTTCAACTCTTTGTAGTCGGAATACAGCCCTTTCTTTTCGGCTAAAAGCGCAGCAAATTCCTGTTTGAGTTCGGGCATTTTCGGTAATTTTTTAAGGTTTAAGCTATCAAAATATTTCTTCGCCGCACGGTGTAATGTGATTTCGGCGCGGTATTCATCATAGAAACTTCTATCCCATTTTGAAGCCTTATATTTTTGAAAAATGTCGCAGGTTTTTCCATACTGCCCGATATATTTTTGAAGCTCTTTTATTTCACTTAACCGCTTGTCAAGTTCTTTGATTCTATTCATTCTTTCAGAAAATTGTGCCGATGATTGCGTACTTTTCTGCACCAATTCATCGTAGCTTTTAACACCGATTTCCTTGAGATACAGCATTGTTATCGCCGATTTTTTGTTATTAATATTAGTTGCGGTATGCTCATATCCGCCGCCTTTACCTTGCCTCATTTTTTCTTCGATGTCAATAAGAAGTGTAGGCGTGTATCTGTTCTTTGCCAATGCGGTTTTACCCTCGGAAATGCGTTCACGAATCACCGATTCTGTGTACCCCTCTTTGAGCGTATCAAGGCGAGTAGGTTTCTTTTGTCCCGGTGCGAGAAAGGTAATATATTTTCGCTTGTCATTCACTACATAACCCGCTGATTTCATAGCTGTGATGAAGTCTTCAAAGGTGGAACATGACGGTAAAACCTCGTCGATTTTCTGACGCAGTTTACCTTGCCAAGTCCGTTCCTTTTTATCGGGTTTATCTTCTAACCAATCGCCGTAATTCTTTCCTATAGACGGTTCCGGATTGCCAATTACCGACAAGCCGTACTGAATACAAAGCAGGTCACTAATATACCGTATCACTTTACCGGAACGCTTGAAATTCTTAAACTTTCTGTCGCAGCTTAACGCGGTAGAATTAAAAATAATGTGGTTATGAATATGCTTTTTGTCGGTGTGAGTAGCGACGATAAATGCGTGTTTTCCTTTGGTGAACGACATCACCAATTCATAACCGATTTTGTTAGCGGTTTGAGCGTCGATTTCACCCGGCTTGAAGCTCTGCCGAATGTGATAAGCGATTACGTTGCTCTTACCGTTATTTCGCCCTGTCTTATACTCATAATCTCGCTTTGATATAGCAAATTGCACGGCGGCTGTACGCGGGGTACATGAATACCCCGTGATAAGCTGACCACCCTTTGTTTTTTCGGGATTCTCTGCGTAGTCTGTTCGCTCGATGAGCGATTGAAGGAGCGTCTTTCCTTTGTTGATATGAAGTGATTTAATCCAAGTCGCCGCCATAAAAAATCCCCCCTAAAGCATTGCCAATTTCCCTAACATCTTCTCAATATGACCCCAAATATCGTCGTATTGCCTACGCAAATCATAAAGGTCGTGTGCATAAAAATTGCGCGTTTCATTGACGCGCTTTGCGATTTGATTGATGTTATTCGTTGCGTTTGAAAGCAATCGCACCATTTCATTGACACCGCCGACATCAAGGTGAATCACCTGACCGTCTGTTGCCATTTTAAGCAGATACGCACGGCGATTGGTGATTCCGGTTTGTGCCATGCGGCTCTCAATCAGTTTTAGTTCATCTTCGGTAACACGGAAATTGATACCGATATTGCGCTGACGATTTTCCGGTTTTTTTTCAATTAAATCCCCCATTTATAATCTCCCCTCGCGTGTTCCTCGATTATTTCCAATAAAATACCGTTGGGGTCTTTGATAAAGAAATAATCCCGCCCCAAGCGTCCGGCATGAACGCGGGTATGCGGAATAAAACCTTTTTTCTTTAACTTCGCATATGCTTTATGGATATAATCCACACGCAACCCGAAATGCTTTACCCCGATAACATGAAGGTCGGTGTTGAGATTATGCGAGTGGTGCGGAGCGTGGTGATAATGTGTATAATTGATGAGTTCAAGCATTATCCCCGCTTTGTCTTTCAAGGTATACAATCTCGATGAACCGTCGTTGGAAATATGCGAATCTGTCACTTTAAAATCCAAAGACTCGTAAAAAGCAATAGACTTCCTTATATCTTTCACGCTGATAGCAACATGGTCTATTTGAAACATTAATTAATCTCCTCCTTAAATTAAAATGGCGGCGAGTCGCTTTAAAGCAACCCGCCGCCGGACTATATTTGGTTTTATTACTTCAAAAATGCCTTTAATTCTGCTGATAACTCCTTGCTGTTGTTGAAGGCGTTGTTGTTTTCGTTACGCATTGCTTCGGTAATCGGAGTCGGTTTATCGGTCACGAAAGCGACATAATCGCTATGCTTATACACAACCATAAAATCACTGAACGACAGATTGTTGATTGAAGTAGTCTTGTTAAACACGCTCATCATTAATTCAAAAGCGGTTTTCTGTGCCGAAACTGAATCCACACCCGATTTAAAGTTTTGAGCGATTTGCCGTGCGTATTCGCCCATCTGATTAGCCATGTTTGTTTTAAATTCGACCTCATCAAAATCGCTGTGCATAGCTAATTTATTTGTGTCTGAATTGCCAACCCTTGCGTTCATTCTGTCGATTTCTGCCGATAAAATACCAATTGATTTTTGATTGCCGTTTTTAAGAGCGTCCTTGTACCATTGCTCAAGTTGGTTTATATATTTAGGGATATAAATAGCCTCTTGCTCACGAGTGTAACGCTCGTATGCTAAATCCCCCGCGACAGCCTCACCTATGTGTTTCATTTGAGATTCAAACGCTTTGTCTAACGCATTAAGATGGGCGTTCAAAAACGCATTATCATTTTCATTGGCATCACCATATGTCTTGATAATATCTGCCCGCCCTTGCTTATAAAAAGAAAGAACATCATCAATATTTCTTGTTCCGCCGATATATTGTGAATATTTATTTGACAAATTGTTGCTCTCTGAAATGTAGTTCTGCATTTGCTCGTTTGAGAGCGGTGTGATTTCCAGTAAATCGGTGTTCAACGACTGCGTTTGTGCGAGAAAAGCAGTAGCAGTCTGCGGGCGATTCTGCACACCATCGAGTCTGATAATTTCAAGTTTATCATCGTTTGGCGGCGGTTGATTATTTGAAGCCGCAAACTTTCCTTTTTCAGATGTTAATAACGCATTTTGAAGTGAGCTTGATATGTTGTTTTGCACCGGCATGATTTGTTCCTCCATTAAATTTATTTTTAACTATGCCTTTACATCAAATTGGTGCATTTCATAATTCTTCCATTTTTCTTCAAGACTGTTATAATAATCTTGGAACTGCTCATATCTTGCTTTTATGAAATTGTTCATAAAGTCGGACAAATTCTCGTTGTAGGTCATACGCGGAATCAGCATTGACACACTTACGTGTTGTTTGAAATTAGCGTTCATAATTAAGAAATCATTATAACTAATCGTCTTTGCCGAATTTGTTACAGGCATTTTCATTAACTCGTCAATCGCCAATTTAAAAGCGCCTGCATTGCCTCTGCTGTTGTAATTTTTTAGGAATGAATCAGCGAAAATCTTGCCCTGTGCTTTTCCGCTTTCCTCGAAATCTCGGTATAAATCATCGTCAATACCGCTCCCGCCGCCGCCGGAAATATTGACCACCTGCTGCTTCATTTGTGACGCGGCTTCCCATTGAGCGAAAACCACGAAAGCGGTGTCTAAATCTTTGTCGCGTTTGTTGTGATTTTCGGAGTTGGGGTTCAAAGCCAATCTCACCTTTTCAAATGCCGCCGCGCATAGCTCGAAGTTATCGTCGAACGTCTTCCCCTCAAACACCATTGTTCTCGCCGCCGCAACCAACTTGAAAAAGAATTCCCGTTCGGTTTCGTTAAGCGGTGCTAAAATATCTCTGTCAATCAGCGTCATGAACATCGGGTTGCCCGATGCGATATTGTTAAGCTGGTCTTTGTTTACAGACTGGTATTGCGAATTGCCGTTGCTGTCGAAAATATAAATATCGCGATTCTTAGGCTCTATTCCCTGCAAATGTGCGGGAACGGCTTCGGAATAATCTCCCGAACCGTCTAATTTCGGATACAGTCTTATCACGTTAAAATCGTAATTGGAATAACCGCTGATATTGATTGTGTCGATTGACATAATGATACCCTCCGTTAAAATTTATCTACTGTTCTTTAATATCGGCAGAATTTCTAAAAACTTTAGGTAAATTATGGCGGCAGGTTGCCCCCGCCGCCATATTCAGGTTAAATATCGTGTTCATTTGTCTTTTTTTCAGTGTCGGTTTGATTCTTCGGAGCTTCCCATGAGCGGATTCCGTCTAACAAAGACGGCTTTGTGCTTTTTGAAGCCATTGAGGGATTGTAGGTGTCGTTGTCATTGCGGTCAGCCGCGTCAATAATCTCGGAATCCTCTTTGCCGTCCATGTTGAGTTCGGAATTGATAATCGCAAGCCGCGCTTCTTTGTCCGAGAGTTCATCGGCTAATGTGAACGGCTTTTCGAGTTCCTGTTTAGCTGTTTCCTGTTGTGAATATAATGATTCAAGCTGTGATTTTGAGCCTTCAAGACGCTTGGGCAAATCGGCAAGCGCGTTGTTAATTCGAGTAATGTTACCGAATGTGTCAGTACCGAGTTCCGCTCTATAGGTCATATTGCCGCGCAAATACAAGCTGAAGGTTTTGCTGTTGCTGTTAAAATCCAATTTCAATGAGAAACCCATATATGACCCGATTGCCTCGTTAGATGTCTTGTTGCTGTAGCGTTTGCAGGCTTCCATTAAGGCGTTAGCGGCGGGTTCTTTCTCGTCATATTCCACGCCATTGATTGTCATGCCGGAGAAATTCGCAGTTATCATGTTGTCCGTCGTTTCAGTTCCGTCTAATGTAGGTTGAACATCTGCCAGTTTGGATTTATGCTCATTATAGATTACAATATCATTTTCAATCCCCGCAATCCGCTCCTTCACTTCGGATATGTCTTTCGGGAATCGTTTGAGCAAATCATCTTCAAGGCGGTAACGCTGACTTTGGTGGTCGGATTTCAGCAAACGTAATCGGGCAACCTCAATATCCAAATCCATTTTCTCTTTGATGAGCGGATTTCCGGCACACAACGCTTTAATTTCCGCGTAGGACAGCACACTTTCGTCTACATCCTCGCATGAGCGCACAGGCGATTTTGAGGACATGATTTGTGAAATAAACTTCTGCTTATTCTCCATCATTTGATAGAGGTAGCTGTCGAACGTACCCGAAGTGACATATCTGCGGATAAAGACTTCCTTGTTTTTGTTGCCTTGTCGAACGATTCTTCCGGCGCGTTGTTCGAGGTCACTTGGTCTCCACGGGCAATCGACATCGTGAATGGCGATAAGCCTGTCCTGCACGTTGCTCCCCGCACCCATTTTGAAGGTAGAACCAAACAGAATCCTTACTTTGCCGTAACGCACTTTCGCAAACAGTTCCTTTTTTCTTGTTTCGGTATCGGCGTGGTGAATAAATGCGATTTCTTCGGTCGGTACGCCTTTGTTGATGAGCTTTTCCCGCATATCATCATAGACGTTAAAACTGCCGTCCTTTTTCGGGGTTGAGAAATCACAGAATATTAATTGTGTTAAACGCTCATTCTTCGTATCATTCCAAATGGTATAGGTGTCATTGACGCAGGTGTTGATTTTACTGCCCCTGAAGTCCGGTAACAAGGGATTCATCAGCCGTTGCTCAAGCCCGATTTTACGACCATCTGTCGTTATTTTAAGCATATTATCCTCTGTCGGGTCTACCTCACGCGCATGAATTGCGGCGGCACGTTCGGATAATTGCTGTACCATTTCCTGTTGTAAGTCAGAGGGTTCGACGACTATGGTTTCATAATTCGATTTCGGTACAGGTAAGTCTAACATATCGGCGGTTTGAATGTCGGCAACTTCTCTGAAAAAGGTCATCAATTCGGGGAGGTTGTAGAATCGGCTGAAGCGTGTGCGAGCGCGATACCCTGTGCCTTCAGGGGCGAGTTCAATCGCTGTTACAGTCTCACCGAATGTCGATGCCCAACAATCAAAATGGGTTAGTTTTTTCTCCGAAAGACTGTCGTATTGCAGGTATCTGTGCAGTGTATACAATTCGGTCATACTGTTAGAAATTGGCGTTCCCGTGGCAAAAATGACCCCTTTACTATCGGTCAATTCGTCCATATACTGACACTTCATAAACAGGTCTGATGACTTCTGTGCTTCGGAAGTAGAAAGCCCCGCGACATTACGCATTTTCGTATATAAAAATAAATTCTTAAAAAAATGCGCCTCGTCCACAAACAGCCTGTCAACACCCAATTACTCGAATGTCACGACATCATCACGCTTTTTCGATTCC
>Ga0082212_10012867_pt1 | contig 10514 bp, 8 predicted proteins | sample TergutNt197P3_FD_71548 | JGI IMG/M metagenome (GOLD analysis project Ga0082212, IMG submission 71548) | Neocapritermes taracua P3 segment gut microbial communities from Petit-Saut dam, French Guiana - Nt197 P3 | ecosystem: Host-associated > Arthropoda: Insects > Digestive system > Gut ...
GCTTTTGTTCCGCCTAATCAAATCTGTTTTTCGCAAATCATCACTTCGGGTCCCGACAGCGACTTTGCAAACATCATGCAGAGTTACTTTACAGCAATCACACAAGCCAAAAAACATCTCTACATTATCACTCCCTACTTCACTCCAAACGAAACCATCCTTAACGCAATCAAAGTAGCCTCGTTAAGTGGAGTGGATGTGCGTATAATGTTGCCCGAAAAATCAGACAGCACCATCGTACACCAAAGTTCTCGCTCTTACTTTACTGAATTATTGGAAGCTCAAGTAAAAATATATCTATTTCAAAACGGATTTAATCACTCAAAAGTGATCTCAATAGACGGGAAGTTTTGCATCATTGGATCTGCCAACATGGATAACAGAAGTTTTGAACACAACTTTGAAGTGAGCGCCATTGTCTATAATCCGGAAATAACTACACAACTTGATTCTCAATTTGAAGACGATTTACTTTATTGTAAACAACTTCATCTAAAAAAATGGGAAAAGAGAAAACCAAAAGAGAAAATATTCGAAGCTTTTGCTCGACTTTTTAGTCCGCTACTATAGTCCGTTTTGGAAATGAATCACCATGGATTGTTGTGACGGCAAAGTCACGAGGTCTCCAAGGTGTACTCTTTTCATAGACAATATATCTGTTCCTGTTAAATCAGAATATTTTGAGGTTATTTCTTGATAGCGATCCCATTCGATCTCTACGGAAGCGCGGCTGTTGTTGATGGCCACCATCACCAATTCGTCCTCTGAATAGCGAAAATAAACATAAAAATTGTTCTCTTGTGGCACAAAGTGTAACAGTTTTCCGGTGTGGATTACGGTGGCGGTTTTGCGCCAAGTAAAGAGTTTTTTGGTGTGATCAAACACTTCGTTCTCTATTTTGGTTCGTCCTTGGGCCAAAAAAACGGAATGCAAGTCGTTTGGCCACCCCCCGGGCATATCAAGACGCTCTTCGCCATGGCCCCGCTCTTTTTTGTTGTAGAGCATCACCTCCGATCCATAATAGAGTTGCGGTATTCCTCGCATTGTGGCCAAGAGGGTCAGCGCCATCTTCTGCTTCTCCTTTTTTCCTTTCAAGAGCCACGCCATACGATTGGTGTCGTGGTTGTCTGCAAAGATCATGAGAGCGTTTGGATTGGCATAAACAAAATCTTGAGTGAGGGTGTTATAAACCTTCATCAATCCTTGCCCCCATTGAGGGAGGCTATCTTTTACAAAGCCTTCTGTGATAGCCTCTTGAAGAGGGAAATCCATTACTGCTGAGAGGTGTGAAGTGTATCTATCTTGATTATTGGCGGCACCCTCCCAGTAGGCAATCATAGAGGGAACGGAGAACCACGATTCGCCTACCAAACTTAAATGGGGGTATTCGTCCAAAATATGTTGACACCACGTTGCCATGGCGTATTTGTTGCTGTACGGAAAGGTATCAATGCGCAAACCGTCTAAGTTGGCATACTCAATCCACCAAATTGCCATCATAGTAAAATAGTTGAGCACAAATGGATGTGCAAGGTTCATATCGGGCATCGAAGTGTCAAACCACCCTTGTACACACAAATCGTTGTCTAATTTGGATGAGTGAGGGTCAAAGTGAGAAGCCATCATATAGTTAGAGCGAGTAAATTGGGGAAATTGATGAATCCACGAAGCAAAAGGGAGATCGTTCATCCACCAATGGGCCAACCCGCAGTGGTTGGGCACCATATCCATAACCATCTTGATTCCTCTTTGGTGCGCCAAGTTAACCAATTGTTTGTAGAGGTCATTTGAACCAAATCTGGGATCGATGCGGTAGTAGTCGGCACACGCGTACCCATGATATGACGCAACAGGCTCGTTGTCAAAGAGCAAAGGCGTATTCCAAATAGCTGTAACCCCCAACTCTAACAAGTAGTCAAGGTGGTTGATGATGCCTTGAATATCTCCGCCGTGCCTTCCGTATGGGAGTTCTCTGTTCGCTATTTCCACAGCATCCTTGTGAGAGTCGTTTGCAGGGTCTCCGTTGGCAAATCGGTCGGGCATTATTAAATAGATCATATCTTCGGACCCAAAACCTTTGCGTTGGGCAGAACCGGCGCGTCTCTCCTGAATCAAATAGGGATAGATTATTTTCTTTCCTCCTTGCGAAAACTCAAATGAGTACTTACCGGGTTGCGCATCTGCATCTATCAATAGATCCACAAAGAGGTAATTTTTACTCTCTGCCTGATGCGTTTGAAGTACGGTGATTCCTTTTTCCAAACAGCGTACTTTTGCGTTTTGCAGATCGCTCCCATAAAACATCAACTGCAACGGAGTGTGCATCCCCGTCCACCAACTCAAAGGCTCCACGCGGTCAATCCTCATTTGTGCGTTCATACTTATGGATGCCAAAAAAAATAGAGAGAAGAAGAGAATCTTTTTCATTATGTATCATACAATTAATCAAACAAAAAAACCGTTTTACATAGTCATCAATAGCCATCTAAAAAAGAAATTTTGTTAAAGTAGCTATCTATTAAACACTTTGTACTCCCAAGGTGCAAAAACCACATCTCCACTCAACTCACTATAGTTGCTTTCAAACAAAACGCGTTGCAATTGATTGCTCAGGTTAAAGGCGGCAATCACTTTGTTTCCTGTAACCGATCGTTCAAACGAAAAAACGGCTTCCGGAACCGAATTGTTTATCTCCACCAAAGGGCCGCCTTGCTCCTGCCCATAGAGGGCGCGATTTGACTTGCGTAGTTGGTTCAACTCTTTGTAAAAAGAGGTATAGCCTTGAGTGTTGTTCCAATGAATCAAATCCTTTTCAAAAAAGAGGAGTCTGCGATCAAATCCTGCTTCCTGCCCGTTGTAAATGAGCGGCGCTCCGGGCAGCAGATAGGTGAGAACAGCAAAGATGCGGGCAGCCTCTCCCATTCGTTCAAATTCGGTACCTGACCACGAATTTTCGTCGTGGTTGGATGTAAAGTACATAGGGATGGCGTGAGCAGGAAAGCGTTGGATCATATTGTAAAAGGCGCTCCTAAAATCGTTGACATCTGACTTGCTCTGAGCAATTTCGTTCATCACATGGTGGAGGTGCCAAGCATAATAGAGATCAAACGCCTTTTGTTGCAAAGGTGGCTCTTCGGCTTCGGCAAGCATAAAAAGGTCTGGTTTTATGGATTTTAACTCATCAACAGTCGATTCCCAAAAATCAACCGGAATATTCCAAGCCACATCGCATCTAAATCCGTCTATATCGGTTTCACGCACCCAAAAGAGCATGGCATCTGTCATTGCCCGCCGCATATCGTGGTTGTCAAAGTTCAACTGAGCAATATCTGTCCAATCGTACTGAATCACAAAATTCCCGTTGGAATCGGTTTGATACCACTCTTTGTTTTCTGCCCAAACTGCATCGGGCGAGGTGTGGTTGGCCACCCAATCAATAATCACTTTAAATCCAAAGGTGTGCGCTTTGTTAACCAAATCTTTAAAATCGTCCATCGAGCCAAATTCAGGATTCACCGCAGTATAGTCCCTTACAGCGTAATAACTTCCAAGCGAACCCTTTCGCTCCAATTGGCCAATGGGGTGAATGGGCATCAGCCACAAAACATCCACTCCCAACTCTTTTAACCTTGGGAGGTGCCCGGCAAAAGCGTTAAAGGTGCCTTCGGGGGTATATTGGCGCACATTTACTTCGTAAATTACGGCAGAGGCTTTCCAATCGAGCGTGTTTTGATCAACGGTTTGGCACGAGAAAAAAAGGATAGGGGCAAAAATGTAAATACAAAAATACGGTTTCATAGATAAGAAATTGATAAATAAAATTATTGATTTACCCTAAAATACAATCGATATTCTCCGGGTAATAACGTTATGGGAAAGGTATCTGCAGAGTCCGAGATGTCTATTTGGTGATTGGTAAAGAACTCTCTCCAGATTCCTCCTGAATAGAAAAAGTTTACATCTTGAGTAACTTCCACAACATCAAAGTTGGCCATGGCAACAATCCGTTGGTTAGAAGTGATGGAGGCAATGTATTTAAAGGGGCGCTCCAATTCGTAGAGTGAGTAATTAGGGTTGGTAAACACATCGTACCTTTTTCTCAAATCGATCATGGCAGCAAAAGTGTCGAACAACGCTTTTCGGTCCAGATCATCAAAGTAGTCCCAACGAATGGGCTTCTTCTCCAGACGCCCTTCTTGTGCAGAAGAGCCAAGGAAGTAGTCGTAGCCCAATTCCCCAAATTGCCAAATCATCTTGGGGCCGGGAAGAGAGAAAAAGAGTACGGCAGCAGCGGCGGTTCGTTGAAGAGCTGTGGAGGGATCTTTTACGTTGTATCCTCCGTACTCTTTTCCGTATTGCGTGTTTTTATACATCAACCGCTCTTCGTCGTGGCTCTCCATATAGGTTACCAAATGGGGCCTCTCCCACCCTCTTTGGGTATAAACACCCCACGAAATATCTGAATTCCAAGAACCATCGTTGTTTTGTTGCGTCCACCCCATAGTGGCTTCGTTCATCCTGTAGTTGAGGTTGCCCCAGAGCAACATACCCTCTTGGGCCAGTACCTTCTCTTCGCTGTTATCGGTGAGGTGTTCCAAAATGACCAACGCATCGCTTTTGTAACTCCAAATATGGTTGGCAATCCGTTTGAGGATGTTGATGCGCGATGGATCGTAGTTCCAACCATCGCCGGGGGTGTTGGTAAAACCTTTGGTAAAGTCAAAGCGAAAACCGTCTATCTTGTACTCCTCCATCCAATATACGCACACGCTATCCACAAATTGACGGGTGTATTGACTTTCGTGGTTAAAGTCGTAGCCCCACGAATAGGTTTGGTTGGGAGAGGTGGTGTTGTACCATGGATTGGCAGAGGAGGGAGTGCCGTTGCTGTTTTGGTACATCCGAACCAACGGACTTTCTCCGTAACTGTGGTTTAACACCATATCCATAATCACGGCAATTCCGTTTTGGTGGCAAAGGTCAATAAACGCTTTGTAGTCGTTACTTGTTCCATAAATCTTGTCCGGGGCAAAGTAAAAAGAGGGATTGTACCCCCAACTGTCGTTTCCTTCAAATTCGTTAAAGGGCATCAATTCTATGGCATTTATTCCAAGCGATAAAAGGTAGGGAATCTTCTCTTGAACTCCCTTGATGGTGCGTTTTTCTGTAAAGTCTCTAATCAATAGTTCGTAAATGATCAGTTCGTTTGTGGGAGCAAGTGTAAAACGCTCTATCTGCCAGGGAAAGGGATCTAGGGCGGTATTCACCACCATGGCAATCTCTGAAGTTTTGGTTGTGGGATAGGAAATCAGGTTGGGATAGATGTCATTAGGAATTTTGTCATCATATTGAGGATCAGAAATTTTAGTGCTGTATGGATCGGCAATACGGATTCGGTCGTCAATGAGGTATTGGCAAATATACTCTCTGTTTTTGCTCAACCTGCCAATCTCTATCCTAAAATAGTTGCCATCTTTTTCCATTTTATAGCCATCCGAGATGCTCCAGTCGTTAAAATCGCCAATCAAGTGCACCTGCGTTTTTCCGGGGGCAAAGAGCACAAAGGCAAGAGAGTCATCGCTGATACGGGTAATGCCCTCCCGATATTTTTTTTTAACAGGCTCTTCTTTTCCCATATCGCTTCCGCCGCCTTGCACAGGCTCTTTATGGCAGCAGGTTAAGAGCACACAAAGGAGGAGGGTTGAAATAGAGTATAGGTGTTTCATGAGTATCATGGTTCAACATATTAATTGTACAAATGTACTTGAAATTTATCAACGGTGCAACCCTCATCAAAGATCATGACTCACTTTGAAAACAATATGTCGTCTGTTTGAGGGTGGAATGAGTACACACTATTTCCTTTGTACATTATTTCAATGCTCTTTTTTGAGGCAACAACAATCCTTAATCCACATTGCAGGGTTTTCGCATCTCGCATAATTTTTTCTTTTGATTATCCGCATTTTTGAAAAATTGGGTTAATTTTTTTTTCATTAGAGCCGTGTTGTACTCACGACCCTATTAATAATCAGCACAAAAGGTTATATCTTTGTCGAAAATTATCATTCACGATGTTCTTCAAGACCCATTCACGAATCCATCCCAAAACAGGCCGTCTGTCTCATAGGTTAGTAGAGAACAGCCGTAATGCGGTTAGATGTGTTTATAAACGGACAAAGGACAATCATAGAAGAGAGTCCGAAAGTTCGTGGGTATGTTGAGCATCTTTACACCCGGTTGGCGAAGGAGAAGCGAATTAACCGCGTTTTTGATTCGCGAAAGGGTATGACACAATGCGATTGGCAGCGGATAGATATGAATCGCATGGAGGATGGGAAGAATTTCACAAGGTTACTTTGGCACATATCGTTTATTGATCCGTTTACCCCGCTTCGGAGCTGAAGACAATACGCCAAATGCAAAAAAAAATCTTCTATCTGAGAGTTGCTGAGCTTGAGTTCAGGAAGGAAGGTTTTGAAACCCATATGATTTATGCAACACATACTACAAGGGAGAGATGCGCGATAGCGCCCTTGCCCGTAGAAGTCGCAGCAAGGAGAAGCGCAGCGACTGCCCTCTACTTGTTCTCGCTTTAGTGGTGGCTGATTACTGACAAGCAATACGATTATGTATGTGTGTGTCGTTCGTCGTTGAAAGCATAGCTATCTCAGAAGGCACGTCGAGTGTTACGGTATATGACAACAAAAAGCGCCCGATAGATTTAGTGCAGGTTTCGATTTTCTGTCAGAAGTTGCTCCAAGCCGGAGACTAAGACCGCTCTCCTCTATGATGCCTTACAAATGAAGTACGCTCCATTCATACACAAAAAATCCGTGATGCTCAAAATTGAATCGAAAAAAATAACAATTTTGATTTCCTGAATGATACGAGCTGAATCCTGCAATCGGTGAGCGAACCTGACCTGCCTGTCGACAGACATGGCTACAGGCAGGCACCCCCTCTTGCGCCATCACGAAGTAGCAGCGAAGCTACCACGAAGCAACAGCGAAGCTATACCGCTCGTTAGAGGCAGTGGCTTCCCATATCATGTTTCTGTTCAACTCAACCAATATGTTCAAATTCTTCTTTTTGAAAGTTCTGTCCATTTCTTATCTTTTCCTACTAACACGCTGTCAGAATATAGCCTTTCCGGTGCAATGTCTGTATAGTCATCCCAAACGACAGTGCCGTATTCGATATGTGCCATATTAAATAGGTTTTCATTTTTTAGTTTACGGAAAACAGGCATACCTAATTTCGGTTTGAAATCGAAAATCTTATCTTCACCAGTCTCAAATGTAAGAAATAATTTGTAGTCAGGTAAGGTTTTTACAGCAATTACGTCTATCAGTTCCATTTTTAACCCTCTATTTTAATAACAGGGACATTGCATTTTACATTATCCCAATTGGCTTCCAGTAAATCCTTGTTGAGTTGTACCCACGCAACAATAAAATTATGTTGCTTGAGCGGTAATTTCCCCGCCAACAATTCTCCATTCAAGTCATAACTGGCTTTGAATTCAGCATATCTCACATGGATATGCGGCAAATTATGGTCATCGGAATACATTTGCACTATCATTCCATAAAACATCGCGATTGTTGGCATAACTATATCTTTTATTTTACACAATTTACTTTCAAAAGAAATCACAGACGCAAAGGTAACATTTTTTTAACATGAACTATGATTTTTCCAGATTCGTCATTTTTGCTCTGCTATGGCTCCATCCTGCCATTGCCACTAACGTCCGGTGGCTTGGCGATGGCGGGGGGCTCACCAAACCAAACACGAAGGTACAACTTTTCCTTTCACCGCCAAACTGTCGAGCTGTTAACCCCGCGGAAATGGAAATGGGAACTTGAATTTTTATCGCCCGCATGAACGTTTTGGAAGCCGCCACTTCGCCAAGCCGCTGGACGTTTATCACCTGAACAAATACGACGTCATGCGAATGAGCTTGGAGTTCCTTATGAAGCTTTACAAAAATTAGTTGATTCTTACCATACTCAAACAGGTTTAAAAAATCCTAATGCCCGAAATGCACAGATAGCTACAATTCAAGAATTGAATTTCATGGAGTCAGCCCCTGTTGGTGAAACAGGAAGTGCTACTATCTCTTCCAACGGAAAAATGGTTGTTACAAGTTTCAGCGATGTGTATATGAATGGCTCATATACTAAAAAATAAATCCGTTTACAGCAATGAAAACAGCAAAATCTGAAAAATATTTTTGCTATTTTGCAAAAAAGCAGCATCTTTGTCAAAACTTTGAATTTTTCAAAGTTTTGACAAAGTAAAATGCAAACGATTAAATATTAAGAAAATATGAGCAATTTAATAAACCGACAAAATTACGTTCAACAATTAGAAAGGTTGAAAGACGAGCATATTATCAAAGTTGTTACAGGATTGAGGCGTTCAGGCAAATCCACTTTATTTGAAATTTTTGCTCGACAAATTATTGTTTCGGGAGTGCCTGCAAACAGGGTTCAGCAGTATAATTTTGAAAAACCGATTTTTCCCGAAGGGTATACTTGGCGTGATATTTACGAAGAGATTTTAGTAAAAACAGACAAGGAGAATATGAATTATATTTTTCTTGACGAGCCACAGCAAATTTTTGAGTTTGAACGACTTATAGACGCTCTTTATGTTGAAAAATTTATTGACTTGTATGTAACGGGGTCAAACGCATATTTTTTGTCGGGCGACCTTGCAACTTTACTTTCGGGTAGATATATAACGATTCATATTTTACCGTTTTCGTTTGCTGAATTTTCTGAAAGTCAGAAAAATACGACATTGAATAAATACGAATTATTTAACAATTATCTTCACGAAACCTCGTTACCACAGGGTGTTTTGTTGCGAAATCAAGGTGCAGATATTCAAAATATGTACATTCAAGACGTTTATAACACCATTGTAGAAAAAGACATTAGACAACGATATAACATTCAAAATACAAGAAGTTTTGACAACCTTTCAAAATTTCTTATGGGTGCAATTGGCAGTGCGGTGTCGCCAAGTAATATTTCAAAAGCAATGAAACAAGGCCGTCAAGATATTCACCACAATACCGTAGAAAAATATATTGAGTATTTGGTAAATTCTTACGTTTTTTATCAAGTAAACCGTTTTGATATTAAAGGCAAACAGCAACTTGCAACACAGGAAAAATACTATTTGGTAGATATTGGATTTCGGAATTTGAAACTTGGAAAATTTCAATATCAAGATATGGGGCATATTTTGGAAAATATTGTGTATTTGGAATTAAACAGGCGAGGTTATCAGATTTGGATTGGGAAGATTGGAGAATATGAAGTGGATTTTATTGTAAAAAATGCACTAAATAAATTTGAATATTATCAAGTAACTTGGTCGATGTCCGACCCAAAAACGGCAGAACGAGAAATTCGACCATTAAAATCCATTGACGACAATTATCCAAAATATATTATCTCAACCGATATAATAAGTTCTGAAATTGAAGGGATTGAGCACATAAATATTGTAGATTGGTTATTGAGAAAGGAATAACAAAATCACCTGCACCTAACGGGCGGTTTGGCGCCAGCGGGGGTGTGTTCTCGGCTGACAATGTGTGGTTAACATCATCGTTTGTTCTCGTCCGAGCCTTTGCGTTCCCCCCGCCAGCGTCAAGCCGCAGGTCGTTGGGCGAAAGTGTGGCGATAGCACAGTGGATAAAACTTTGAATATTTAAGTATTAAACCCAACTCCAAATGGACTTTTTAATTTTTTATCAATTTAGAGGTTGCGCCCGACACGAATTAGGGATTTTTATGATGAAGAAAATTATTTTCTTAACAATTTTATTGTTGTGTGTATCTACAATAATTGCACAAGAACGTAAAACAATCACGTTGGAAACAGTAAGTTTTTGGTTGGGTGGACAAAGAGAATATACATATGACAGACATCAATTTGAATTTACAATATCTGAACGGTCTCTGAAAATAATTGATCTGGACAAAAAAGTTAAATCAAAATTCGACCAATATTGCGGTGAATATACAATAAATAGAAATAAAGTATCCAATGATGGATCAGTGTATTTCCTAATAAGGAATAATAAGGAATATGCGCTCTCAATTAGTAAAACAGGAATAGGATTTGTTGAAACAAAAGAAGTCAATAACAAGTCAAAAATGTATTATTTTAATCTTAAAAAGTAAATAAAATGAAACAAATATTTTCAATGATTATTATGCTATTATCCATAAATTGGACAATAGTAGCGCAAGAATCTCTTGATTACGTAGTTATAACGGCTGAAACAATCAGAGTGCGTAAAGAAGGCGATGGTCCACGGAATGGAAAGATTGAAACACACACTTTTCTAATCCCTGCTAAAAACAATAATAGGTTAAGAATACTTGGAAAAGGAGAAATATTTAAAGGGTACGATGAAAGAGAGATTTTCGTCATATCAAGAGAGAGGATGAAAATAGATGGTTCTAATGATGTTGCAACATTATACC
>Ga0082212_10012868_pt1 | contig 10514 bp, 10 predicted proteins | sample TergutNt197P3_FD_71548 | JGI IMG/M metagenome (GOLD analysis project Ga0082212, IMG submission 71548) | Neocapritermes taracua P3 segment gut microbial communities from Petit-Saut dam, French Guiana - Nt197 P3 | ecosystem: Host-associated > Arthropoda: Insects > Digestive system > Gut ...
TGGAAAAAGTGAAAAGACTCAAAATTTTGTTAATGTACCCGTTTCTAGTCGCGGTTTTAACCTTATCCCCTTACATTTGTATAGCTTATACGCAAGACATTTTGGATCCAGACAAGACAAAGCAAGAGATAGTTATTAAAGACGATGGCTATAATATCAAAGATTTACAGCCAACAAGATATCCTAACATAAGGCAAACAGAGAAAAACACCATGCAAATATGGGGTGGCCCATACCTAACTACTGATGATCAAATTTGTTTTTCTTTTGTCAACGATTCAGACAGAGTAATGTCTTGTGATTATTCATATGTATTGGAAGTTGAAGTCAATGAGCAATGGTACGAGCTGTTGCGTTACGATCAAACAATCAACGCTGCTTTTATCAAACCTATTGGTTCAAACTATTTTTTTGGTGTTAGAAAAGACATAAAACCAATGCTTTATCCGGGAAAGCATAGAATTTTGCTTTTTGATGGCCTTCGGGTAGGCGAATTCGAAATAGTAGAAGTGGGCAGCGGCCTTACAAAAAAGCCTCAAAACTATGATTGGCGATTCTTAAATATATCAATGTCAGATAAAGTGTTAACGCCATTTGGAATCAATTTCAGCACATACGAATTTTTTAGTATAGCAGAAGAGGAGGGGCTGGATGTTATTGAGATTGATTGGCAGCCCATAACCACTGCTGACGATAGCATTGAGTTTACGATTGATTTAATAAACATCGATGGGGCATATTGGGATAAAATCTATGTTGACACAAAAATAGACGTGCGATGGCGTTTGGTTGAATATTGTTTTATTTACAGTAGTGATAAAAGTAAGTCTGATGCAGGTTATCCAATGGTTGATTGGGAACCTAGAAGAATAGATTCATCTCTTAATAAAATAGTACTTACGAAAGATTGGGATCCCGCAGGGCTATTTCCTGGTACACACCGGATATGGGGTGAGTTGCGGCTGAAGGATGGCTCATCGGTAATAGCCTATGGCGAATTTGAAATCGTGGAAGCTTCGGACAATATCCAGCCCAGGCCCAGCGCATGGGCAAAAGAAACCGTCAAAGCGGCACTCGCAGCCAAAATAGTACCGCAAAACCTGCAAGGGAATTACCAGCAGCCTATCACCCGCGCCGAGTTTGCTGCATTAACTATGGCTTATTTGGAATCCATAACAGAGTCAATCACCGCTGAGTTGCTAAGCCAGAAAAACCTTGCCCTTGAAGAAGATGTTTTTAGTGATGCAAACGACGAATACATTTTGGCAGCCTATGCTTTGGGGATAATAGAAGGTATAGGCAACGGCATCTTCGACCCAAACGGCAACATCACCCGCGAGCAACTTGCCATCATGCTTATGCGTATGCAAGCGGTCTTGAACGAAAGCGTAGCCGTATCGAAAGAAGCCGATTATTCCGACCGGGGCATTTTTTCACCATGGGCTAACCAAGAGATTGATTATGTCACCGAGCAAGGCATAATGAAAGGCATTGGGGATAACCGTTTTGACCCTAAGGGGCATTGCACCAGGGAGCAAGCGATAATTACTTTTTATAGGATGATGAAATAAGCATGAGAAGAAAGTATATTGACCTTTGGTTATATGGGTTAAAACTGGCAAGCAGAATGTTTGAAATGGGGTGGCTATATGCAATACAGATCCTATGTTCTTTTATTTATGCTATACGTGGCAACTGTTCTAGGAGTAGGCTGTAGCACCGCCATGTTTGACAATCATACGTCAGATACTATTCTTTTGCACGATGACGGTTCAACGTTTGACAAAGCACTTTTAGATCTAAGCAATAACTATGCAAGCGGCATTATCCAGAAAGACATAGAATTGCTCAAACCATTGATATATTGGGAAAACACGCAAATTGTTGTTGAAAATGATCTGTATTTCACCCTTTGTTAGCGCTTTGCTGGTAATAGTTAAATACCTACCAACAGCCTCGTAACCATTATTATGCAATGTAACTGCTTTATCTTGGGTCAATATCGTTGCGCAATCGCAAGCTTGTGCTGCCCTGGTTCTATCACCGCGGCTGGTCAAAAGGGACATCCAAGTATATACGTCGCCAATCCCTGTAACTGGCAAAGCATAATGTGTTTGAAACTGACTGGTTAATAAGCTTGTGTCTGCATTCCAGGTACTCCAGTTTGTATCTATATGAAAACCGTTACAGGACATCGCCATTTTGTATAGGGTAATAAAACGAACTATTACACCTGGCGCTAAACCTGCCCCGTCAGGTAATACAGGGATAAGTGCTTTTGTGCCATCACCAATTAGCCCATCCACGTTTGAACCAGTATAGCCCTCTTCGATCTGCATTCCCTTAATCAAGGCAGTATTTGTGGCACGGCCATAAACACCGTCACATGCATTCAAGCCAGTGTAGTTTTGGTAGTTTCGATTCAAGTACTGCTGAACTTGCCTTATATTAGGGTTTCCCTTAGAAACTAATGTAAAGGCATCCATATTAAGAAGCGCTTTCATTACATCAACTGTCACATCGCCGTTAGGGCTAGCCAAACCGGCATCAGTTTTAAATGATATCACAGCAGCCTCTACTGGGTTATCAAAATGGTTGTCAAGAAAGCCATAGTGGCCTGGGGAATATCCCTTGCACCAGAATGCTCCTTGAAGAATAGCATACTGGTTACTTGTCCCGTTTGACTTGCTCATTGTTTGAAAAAGCGATTTAGTCGTAGGCCCAAAACTGTCCGCGGTATTTTGGATGCCGAGTTCAATTTGTAGTGCCCTCGTAAGTGCATAGATAGTGTTCCACCCAGTAATGCCATCTTCATCTACCGTATTGAACCTGCCGGATAAATGCCCATATGTCTGATTTAACCATTGTTGTGTTGCTAAAACCATTGCGTCAGCCATTTCATTGCCCTCCATTTTTATTTTTTAAGTGAAACAATCAAACGTTCCTTGTGCTTAAGCCAGCGCTATATATTAGCGCTGGCTTGAATAGCGAACCTGTATATTTTTGCTTATCTAATCGCTCGATTGCTGGGTGTTGATCCAAGATCAAAACCTAGGTCAACAAAACCATATGTTTTAGCTCCACTTGGGTAGAAAAGCGTCCAAGAAGCTGACGCACTCGTTTTATAGTATTGAAAAAGCATTCGGTGATTATATGTAGCACCTATAGTAGATTGATCTGTTGCAAGAAGATATCCAACCGGCAAGTTCTTGCTATTTTTGCCTTCAGAATCTATAGCTGTAACAGCTTTGTTTACAGTAAGTTGGCGATATTTTTTTCCATTAATATCTACTACCAAAGATCCTCCTAAAGTTGATCCGTTGCTGTTTAGAAGGTGGTAATACTCTTGGTTGGCCATATACTTTGGAGCAGTTGCGCCATACCCACCACTAGTATCAACCCACCCAGTTGCCTGTTTTCCGCTTGAATTTCTAAATGTGCACTTTTGAGCGCAGTGCCCAATATCTATTCGAGCTGCAAGGGCATACATCTCATTTTCATAAATAGTACCGACTTTTGTGCCAGAGGCAAACCAAAGGCCACTATCCTTGTCTTGTGTACAGTTTGCATAAATAGGTACATCTAACCCACCTCTATTAATGTATGCGTAACTCATAACAACAACCTCCTAATTTTATTAGTTTTTGTTGGCTTATTTGACAGTATGTTCAAACTTGTATTCATGTAACCAAAACGCTGCGCAGTACATTTTTGGAAATTGCTACAAGTTATACTACTCTGTTCCTTTTTGCCAACTGATAAATAAGGAGGCAAGAATACGCCATTTGCAAACCAACTGAATTCTTTTTTTTCGTTCAGCTTCATGGTAATATTAAAAACCGTGCTCAAAACTGCAAACGAGCATAAAAAACAAGTTCACTATGGCATAAATTTTTCGACCTGTGCAATTGGTTTAGGCAACAGCTAGTAGCTTAGTCTTCTTTAGCTTGGCAGAAGTATTTTCATATGACGTTTCAGTTCTTTTTCTGTTTCTTTTAGGTCTTTTAGGCGTTGTCCGCTCAACCAATTTGAATGAAAGGCTACCATTTTCAATCCAATTATCCAACTCATTATTATGCTGTATAGCCGAAACAGAAGCAAGAGCGGTGCTTCCGGCATCTGACCAGCTCATACCATTATGTTTCTGGCGGTTAGATACAATCAGGTCATTTGACTTTTCACCGCGATTTGACGAGTTCCTTAACCCAAGTGCTGCACGCAGCATATAGTTGGGAATGTTTTTTCGAACCCTCTCAAGATACCCTATTAAATAATGGAGCTTATCCTTATCTTTTACCATGCCCAGGTCTATCGACGCCAGTATTGCTATGGCTCCGTCGACATTCCCCCTCCAAAGCAGCGGCATTGTTTTCTGTAGTGTTTCATTCCTATAAGCCCTGTTATTGCAAATCGTACTCAGGCTTTCTTCTATCTTTTTCCTCAAATGATACCAGTCCAGGATAATCTTTATTTTTGCAAAAGCAAACATTTCGGCAATGGCGGTGTTCAAATTACGAGCCCCGTCGGCAAAAAACACCATGGTTCTGCCGAGTAGCCCGTTAATGCATAAAAAGCCAAGAAGCAATCTAAACGTGCCTAGCACCGATGAGCCATTCAGTGTGTAGCTGCTGTTAGAGATTACCTTTGGGGTGTCCGTCTCATTGGCCAGCTCAATATGGATCACCGTGTTCTGTACACTCTTTGGCTGTACCTTCCCATCTTCCCGTGGGCGGCTCTCCGTCTGTCTTTTTACACCGACCTCATCCGAAGAAATGTTCACCCCAGAGTATTCGTAATCGGTCGGGTCGTATGACCCTTCCTCCAGCTTCAGGCTTTTAGCTACCGCATGAACGACATGGGCGTCAATATGTTTAGGACAGGATTTGAAGTCTTCTTGCATGACTTTATTAGCAGTTTCTTTCCATGTTACAGCACCGCTGTTGTCTACAGCAAGCCCTTTTTCCTCTATAGCCGCCGCTGCTTTCCTCTCAATGTACTGCTGTATGGAAGCACCTTCGCGTTCAACACAATTTCTGAAAGTCGTATCAATAATCCCATTGTCAGATCTGCGCATCCTGTTCAAGATACTTGCTGCATTTCTAACGCTCATTACTGAGGCGAATTGTAGCATCAAGCCCCTTAACAGGTCAGATTTGAACGCTTCTCGGGGACCCATTTCTTCGAACACTTCTGCCGCACTGTTGAATGTGATCCTGTTCCCGACTTTGATCATGTGGGAAAGCGTCTTTAAGCTGCCAAGTTCGCATTCGATTCTGTAGGTTCTTTCTACGATTGTTCCTTCTGGCCAGGCTTGGCTTTCTGTTTTTTTTTGCTGGCCTCCGCAAGATACTCGGAAACGGCGGTGTCCCTTGTCTCTTTTGTCAATTCCAATGCAGCAATTTCTAGGTCGTTGAATGCGTCACGAAACCCCTTGGCCTCTATTTCTTCGATGAATGGTACTTCGCGGATACTTTTCTTTACAACTATCGTTTCACCATTTTCGTCTTTTATTTTGACGGTAAACTCCATTGTCTTACTCATTTTACCCACTCCTCATTTGTTGCCGAATGGCCATGATATATATATATTCGACACGGAGTGGCGAGAGACCTGCATGTTGATAACGTTTTATGGATATATATTTTGCTATTCTATTGCATGTGGAGTCTTGAAACTTGGAATTTATTTCTATCATGATTTCTTGCTGATTCCTAAGTAACCATTGCTACTTTTGCAGAATCAACAGAAATCTGATTGGTCAAACCAAAAATCAATTGGTCGAGTAGGTAGGCGTCTCGCGACACCTACCCCTCACAGATCCGTGCTTGCGCAATTAACGCACACGGCTCCTCACAAGTAGATTCAAATTATGTCAGCTGTAAATGTTGCTGTAGATTCGTGGTCGAGCCAGAGGGAAGATTCTCATCATCTCGTTGAACCCGTCCCACGTGTAGCTCGGTCTTTGGCTTCTCCGATTGAGCCATTTGAATAACATCCGCTTGGTTTCATAGAGGAAGTTGCCGATGCAAACAGAGTTGTCTGTAACGCCGTAGTATTGGTAATGCCCGCGTAATTTCAGGTTTAGTTCATCAGTCAGATCTTTTAGTCGCTTCTGCCGGTTCTGCTTTAGCCACTGGTTCATCTCTGCCAGCTTCGTTCGGTACTTCTTTCGTGCCGTTTTCCGCTTGACCCTGAACTTGCCTTTCCTGCTTTTTGAACAGTAGTGCGTGAGTCCGAGAAAGTCGAAAGTCTCTGGCTTCCCCTCGCCCCGTTCTTTCCTGTTCTCTTCCGCGAACCTCCCAAATTCTACTAGCCGCGTCTTCTCAGGCTCTAGTTCCAGCCCTACCGTCGCAAACCTGTCAGTTATTGCCAACATGAACTTCTCAGCGTCCTCCTTGTATTGGAACGTTGCTATGAAGTCGTCTGCAAATATAACAAGCCCGCTTTCCCCTCGGCACGTTTTCTTGAATCTTAGTTCAAACCAAAGCGCCAAGGTGTAGTGCATATAGATATTCGCGATTACTGGTGAAGCCAGATTTCCTTGCTCAGTTCCTTTAACTGTTGGCTGCCATTTGCCGTCTTCGACTACGCCTGCTTTGAGCATTTTCTTGATGAGCCACAGTATGTTCGGGTCTGCCAGCCTGAAACTTATCATTTCAATGATTTTCTCGTGTTCCAGATTGTTAAAATAGCCCTTGATATCTGCATCGATGACGTAGCTTGTCTTGCATTTCTCTATCAGTCTCATCACTTCTTTAAGCGCGTCGTGTTGCCCACGGTTTGGGCGGAAACCGTACATGCTGTTTGCGAATTTCGGCTCATAAACTGCCATCAGAATCTTCCCGAGCGCGGACTGCACGAGTTTTTCTTCGTATGCGGCTATGCCGAGAGGTCGCAGTTTCCCATTGACCTTTGGTATGTATACCCGCAACGATGGCTGAGGCTTGTAGCTCTTGTTCTTGAGTCGCCCCACTAAGTCCTTGAGGTTATCATCCAAGTTCGCCTCGTACTCGGCTTTTGTGATGTCGTCCACTCCCGTCGCTTTGTCGCCGTCCATCTCTTTGTGGCAATTCCGCAACAGTTCCTCGTTTAACAGGTGATACAACGACGTGAACACCATCTTTGGGTTGCTTGCTGACATTTCTTCTATCCTGTCCAGTTTTGTTCCCATTTTTTCCTCCTATCCCTGCGTACAGGAAAATGTTTCGCGTGGTCAGGTCCTGCTTGTGTGCGCGTCCTTCCCTTCCCCGGCATTACCCGGTATCCTCGGTACTATGACGGCATCCGACTCCCGCGCCCCCGTTTGGCTTCCTCCGTTTGTAGCGTTGTCAGCCATACTCCCCCTGAGTGAAGAGTTGCGTGGGTCTCCCGAGTTGCTACTTACACATTGTACATCATGCCTGGCTCTTCGACCCCGGGGTGGCTTCCATCCGCTAGCCTTTAACGCGCATGGTAATGTTGTCTTCCAGTCCTGTGACACCGTCGACCCACACCAACAATTTCTTATCGGGGCTCAATCACTTTCAGGCCTAATGCCTGGCTGTTAACGCTTAGACATGTGCATTGCTGCGCATGTCCCATAACTCGCTACCGGTGGAGTGGCTGCTCCTTTCCGGGCGGGGTTCTCACCCGCTAATGTAGGTAACCTAGGCTCGGTCGCATCCACAGGTCGAAATTTTTCAAATATAAGCAGGCTAATCAAAGCGGAATGGAAGTATAAGAATATCAACAGTAGCATAAATAAGCATGCACTTACCGGGAGGGTATTTTGTATATGCGGGTAGTTTATAATAGAGATAATCGGTATGTTTCATAACACCCCCTTTCTAGGTGGGATTCTCAACCGCTATTGTAGACAACCTATGCTCGATCGCTCTGAAAATTAGTGTAGAAGTTTTTAACTATTTCCTTTCAAAAACTGTTAAGTTAGAACTATTATAGTTTTAGTAGTTAATTAATAAACAGCGATGATATGTTATGATCTGATCTGTCATATAAAAAATAATGCTCAAAAATATTAATAGTAATAAGCAATAATATATAAGATTAGCCGTATTTCTAAATCATAACAAATTTAATGCTATAATTTTTCTAAGAAAATAATTATGGTGATAGTTTATGTTTATGGGTGAGCGGCTAGCGGAATTAAGAAAAGATAGATGCCTAAGACAAGGGCAATTAGACGAGGAAACGGGAATTGCCCGTGATTCCATATCTGCCTATGAAAGAAATCGCTACTGCCCTGGTAGTCATGCAGAAGAAATACTTGCCCGCTATTTCAACGTATCATTAGATTATTTTCATGGATTAACTGATGAAGTGATTCCACTTGATAATACTTGCATTATTGTCTTACCCGTAAACAGTCCACCAGAATTAAAAGTTGCAATGATGGATTATTTGGATTTGCTGAAGATAAAATACAATCTATAATAGGTTCAGTCTCACATCAGTTATTGTTTTGCGTAGATAAGGAAAAAATTTTTTTTGTATATTTTTTTCGAGTAATCTGATACAATAGTTGTTATTTGATAAAAAATTATAAGAGGGGTTTTGCTGAGATGACAGATAAAGAGCAATTTGCGTCTGCGTTGTACAAGAATCATGCATCCAAAATGAGAAAGTACATCAATCGCTACGCTGATGATTGGGAGCTTGCAAAAGATCTGGTCAATAAAACCTTCAGTGTGCTTTTGGTAAAATTAGATGTTGTTATTATGCATCCCCACCCAGTTGGCTGGTTATATAAAACTTTACAGTATATATATAAAAGGGAAGTTAAGAGAAAGTATTTTACAGAGGTACCGCTCTTTGAGGAAACAATATTTTCGATTTACGAAGCACATTATCCGCAAACTCCGGTAAACGTAGAATCGCTTCTGGAGATTCTGCCAACAGGATTATCCAAAAATGACAAACAACTGCTGGAATGGCGTTACGGTGAACAGTACTCTTACGAAGAAATAGCTCAATGGTTAGGGATAAAAGAAGATGCCTGTAGAAAGAGGGTTTCTAGAGCTATAATTCATTGCCGCGAATTATTAAATTTATAGTGTCACAAGATATGCTAGTAATAAGATATATAGATGAAAGGATGTAAATGATGGGCAAAAATAAGTGTTTTAAAAATAATGAATCAAAGGCAGCATTGAAAAATCAATTGAGGAGCAAAGAGCCGTATGAATTGCTAAATGAGCTTGATGCCCTTGCCGAGGAAATGAGTGAATATGATTTTGACGAAGAGCTTGTTGTGGAATATATTGAGGTTTTGCAGGAAAAAGCCCCCTTAGCAATGGAAGAATTTGATATTGATGAATCCTTTGAGGAATTTAAAGAAGAGTATGGCTTGCTTTTCGAAGCTGCTATCTCTGATTCACCTAAACCAAAATGGATATATCAGAAGCGTTTCCATGCAGCTAGCGTAGTAGCAGCTGCCGCCTGCTTGGTTTTCTTTATACTCCTTGTTCCGAAAGATGCATATGGCAACAGCTTTTTGGATAAAATAATAAATTGGGGCGAGGAGGTAATATCAATAAAGAGGTTGCCGCCAGGTGGCCAAATGTTATTGCCAGTCGGCAGTGAATCAGAGTACCGTTCTTTGGCTGAGGCACTTGAGAAAAATGGCATACCATCCACAAGTTGCCCAACTTGGATTCCCGCCGGTTATTCTCTAACTGAAGTTTTAACATCAAATAGTGAATCAAGCAAGAATTATTTGGCCATTTATAAAAACGGTGATAGTTCTATACAGTTTGTCGTACAGTATGACCTGAGTCAGTCAATGATTATGGTAGTTGAAAAGGATCCAGAAGGAAGCGTCTATGTGTCACAAGGATATGAATTCTATATTCTTGCAAACATGGGAGTAATAAAAGCTGTTTGGGTAGATGATTATGTAACTTATCAGGTAAGTGGGAATATATCCATAGATGATATAAAAACAATGCTTGATTCAATAAAAGAAAGGCGATGACAATAAATGAAAAAAATAATATTAACCATAATTACCCTTACCATATTATTCACATTATGTTTTTCCACCTTTGCAAACGCTGAAGCTAGTTACTATTTGGATTTGTATGGCGCTGATATGGTTGCAGAAGGCAATGGGAAATTGCGGGTGTCTTTTGACGTATTTGGTACTGGCCTGATGACTAGCATTGGCGTTACGCAAATAGAAATTCAAAAAAAAGTTGGTTCAAGCTGGGTTACTGATAGTACACTAAAATCCAGCAATTATCCTAGTTTTCTAGCATCGAATAGCTACCTTCATTCTTCAAATGTGCGTATTACTGGCGTAATTGGAACACAATATAGGGCTGTAGTCACATGCTATGCAGCAAATAGCAATGGCTCCGATTCAAAGAATGTAACAACATACTCAACAACGTGTTATTAAAAAATTGGCAGAGCGCTTAGAAAGCCAAAGCCCTCTATGAAAGTGCTCTGCACTATCTAGGGGGCTTTTATTTGCACAATAATAGCAGGAGACTAAAATAGCAGGAGAAGCTAGC
>Ga0082212_10012869_pt1 | contig 10513 bp, 10 predicted proteins | sample TergutNt197P3_FD_71548 | JGI IMG/M metagenome (GOLD analysis project Ga0082212, IMG submission 71548) | Neocapritermes taracua P3 segment gut microbial communities from Petit-Saut dam, French Guiana - Nt197 P3 | ecosystem: Host-associated > Arthropoda: Insects > Digestive system > Gut ...
AGGACATTCTGCTGGACACCTTGCGGCAGTTTAAGGGAACGATAATTTTTGTCTCCCACGACCGCGCCTTTATGGAAGCGCTTTCCACCAAGACCCTGGAACTTTCCCCTGCGGATGACGGCGGCCCCGCCCGCGTCAAACTGTTCTACGGCGGTTACGGCTACTACCTGGAAAAAACCGCCGCCGCCGTCGCAATGGGCAGTGCTGCGCCCGATGACATTAAGCGCGACAGTATTAGTAACGTCAACAGTGCTACCGACATTACCGGCAGCGCCCCTCCATGCGGCGCTATGGAACAGCGGGCGCAGAACAAGCAGCGGCAGGCGGAGATACGGCGGCTGCAGCGGCAGGAGACCGAGCTGTTAGACGCAATCGAAAAACTGGAAAGCGAAAAGTCCCGCCTGGAAACAGAACTGTCCCGCCCCGAGGTCTATTCCGACGGAACAAAGGCCGCCGAAGCAAAGCGCAAGCTGGACTCTGCCGCCGCCGCCCTCGCGGAAAAAACCGCCGAATGGGAATCGCTCGCGGGGAGATTTTAAGTTTTTCGCAAGTTACTCGCGTGGAGGCGTTATTCGCAAATTCATCACGCAGAGGCGCGGAGGTCTGGGCGAAACGGTAAGATAAAAGAGTGGCTATCTGGAAATTTAAATTCTAGCAATTTATCTATTGCAGACTAATAATTAATACTTTATCATTTTAATTAGGAGGTGTTTATGAAAACAATCAATATTAAAGCTAGGTATTTCATATTATTCATTCTATTTGTTACCATATTTGATCCATGCCATGCCCAATCACAATCAACTCAATACTGGTCAGGAGATGGTGGAAGAGGCTTAAGAGTTACAGTCTCAGAACCAGCAGGAATGGGTCTCAATACACAAGAGCAATCATTGCTTCCATTAATCCAAAGTACTATTATTGGTTCATTCCAGAGGTTTTCTGCCATGACTGTATTTGATAGGCAGAATCTTGAAAATATTCTAAGAGAACAGCGAATGACTTTGTCCGGTGATTTTTCTGATACCAACTATATTCGCATTGGGCAATTAACAAATGCTAGCCTTGTCGTTTTTGGTTCAATTACAAAAATTGCAAACACCTATACACTTGAACTTGCTGTAACAGATGTAGAAACAGGACAGCGTAGAGCTTCATATCTTCCAAAACAAATATCATTATTAACTTTGGAAAACCTTTCCGGAATAAGAGAAGCCTCTGCTGATTTGCTTGAGCAATTGGGGGTAAATCTTACAGCTAGAGGCTTGCAGGAATTAAGGGCTGTTGAAAACACCCAAAGAATACAGGCAGAAAATGCGCTTGCAAGAGGTATTGCCGCCCAAAGGCAGGGAACGGTGGTTGAAGCTCTGACATATTATTTTCAGGCGGCTGCCTTTGATCCTTCCATGAGTGAAGCACTGGGTCGTGTTTCAAATGTATCTGCCAATATTTCCAGCGGTAATTTAGGCGATGTTGTACGAGGTAGAATACAAGAGCATGATGAATGGCAAACAGTTATAAATACGGCAAGCAATTTCTATTCAAACCATTTACCATATGAATTTGTATACAGTACTAATTTAAGACAAGGCAATATTGACTTTGAAAGAAAAACGACAAGTCTTTCTATTGAAATTGGTTTGATACCAACAGATGCCTGGAAAACAATTAATGATTTACGGCAAGGTTTGAATAATGCTCGCCGCAATGATAACTGGAATTTTAATCTCAATCAAATTGAGCCAAGGCAAATTGTTGTTACTCTTCAAATTGTAAATCAAAACAATACAGTTTTATCAACAGCATCACACGTATTTGACAATACTTTTAATCCAAAGCAATTAACTCCAACCAGAAAAGATGCTGCATTGATATTCAGTAATATAAAGGCAGATGACATAACAGCTCAGCTAACGGTAAATGTTTCAAATGTAAATCAAATTCCGGCACTAAGGGCAGGTGAAACTGGCTTTATTCAAATATCAACATTAACTGAATATGATAGACGTGTTGCACAAATACGATCAGAAGAAAATGCTGCAAAAAGAGAACAAGAAAGAATAGAAGAGGCTGTAAAAAGAGAACAAAAAAGGGTGGCAGAAGAAGAAAGAATACAAAATGAAGCAACCGCACCGTTTCTTAATCATGGTTTTTTAAATTGGAAAAACATCTCTGTATCTGTCGGATATTTGTTAAATACAGCCCGTCAGGATTCCAATGTAATAACACCTGGTAATTGGTCTGGCGGAGATAACATTTTTTCTTCTCATCAGGCGCAATTTAATTTTACTTGGGGTGGATTAAGTTTGCGTTTTTATGCCCCATTTGGAATGGATATTATGTTCTCATTCCCTTATTTTATCAGAAGAAAATTTATAGTAGATAGTGGTTTAGGATTATATATCCAAGATGATGTAATTTCTTGGTTTATTAGTTTAAAAACAACATATCTCATAGGATCTTATGTAAACTTAAGCATAAACAGCCAAAGTGGCTGGGGGCCATATTTTGAATATTTATTTCCAATTGCTACTCTTGGCCCTGGAGAAAGGATGTTATGGCCGCATCGTTTTGCAATTGGGATGAATTATTTTTGGATGCTGAGATAACGTTAGTATAACGCAGAGATAAATTGATTTTGTAAAACCTTTGTATTCTTTCGCGTCCTCTGCGCCTTTGCGCCTCCGCGTGAAATATTTGGGGTACAGTCCCACAATATATTATTTATTATTGACATAGAAAGAAAAACCAGGTATAATATTAACATGGAACTCAATATTCCATTAAAGTATCAAAAAGATATACAAAACGCAACGAATTTTCTCAAAAATGAAGGGTGTGAGGCAATTTTTTTATTTGGTTCACTCGTTACAGGAAAAATCCGTGATGATTCTGATATAGATATTGGTATAAAAGGGCTTCCGAAAGGCAAATTTTTGGATGTATTTTCAAGAATATATTTTGACATGGAAAACGATATAGATTTAGTAGATTTTGACACAAATCATGATTTTTATAATATGCTCAGTAGAATAGGAGAGGTTGTTCAAATTGGATGATAAAACACAAATTAAAATTGAACATGAAATATCACCAAATTCATCTATTCATTAATTACCTCCTCTTCCCCTCCGCGTCCTCTGCGCCTCCGCGCCTCCGCGTGAAATTTTTGGGGTACAGTCCCCTAACACCCTAGTCCCCAGCCCCCAATTCCGCTATACTCTCACTTATGAACATATTGATAATCGGCGGGGCCGGGTATATCGGCAGCCATGTGGTCCGGGAATTCCTCGACCAGGGACATACGGTAACGGTTTTTGATAACCTTTCCAGCGGACTTCGGGAGAACCTGTTCCCCGAAGCTCAATTCATTCACGGATCCATCATGGATTATCAGGCGCTTTTGTCGGCCTGTAAGGGGGAGAAGTTTGACGCGGCGGTTCACTTGGCGGCTTTCAAGGCGGCGGGCGAATCGATGGTAAAGCCGGAAAAATACTCCCTCAACAACATCAACGGGACGGTTCACATACTGAACGCGATGGTAGAAGCGAATATTAAGCGTATGGTCTTTTCGTCCAGCGCCGCCGTATACGGTGAGCCGGAATATCTGCCCATGGATGAAAAGCACCCCACCAATCCGGAAAACTACTACGGCTTTACCAAGCTGGAAATTGAGCGCTTTATGTACTGGTACGATGCGATTCACGGCCTGCGCTGCGCCATGCTGCGGTATTTTAACGCGGCGGGCTACGACGTGAAGGGCCGCGTCGCGGGGCTGGAACAGAATCCGACAAACCTTATCCCTGTTACCATGGAAACCGCCATCGGCATGAGGCGCGAGATGCAGATATTCGGCGACGATTGGGATACCCCGGACGGAACCTGCATAAGGGACTATATCCATGTCAACGACCTTGCCTCCGGCCATGCCGCCGCGCTGGACTACATCACCAAAAACGACAAGAGCCTTACGGTAAACCTGGGAAGCGAAAACGGAACTTCGGTAAAGGAGATTGTTGACGCTGCCCGACGGATTACCGGCAAGCCCATTAATGCCCCCGTTAGCGGACGGCGCGCGGGAGATCCGGCAAAGGTTACGGCGTCCTCCAAACTTGCCCAGGAGCTTCTGGGGTGGAAGGCGAAACATTCCGACGTGGAGACCCTGATATCGACAAGCTGGAAAGCGTATACGGCGCACCAGAAATGAAAGAAAAGATCTTCGCATGGATAGACGGCGCGTCTTCTCTCGCGGCGGAACTGGAAACCGAGCTGACAAAACGCCCCGCCATTTCTCCCGATTCCGGGGGCGAGGGCGAGCTTGATAAATGCGATTTTCTTGAAAGCTGGCTAAAGGCGCATGGCGTTACCCAACTGGAACGCTGCGACGCCCCCGACAGCCGCGCCAAGGGCGGGAAGCGCCCCAACCTGATCGCCACCATTCCCGGCACCGGTGACGGGGAAGGCCGCCTCTGGATAATCAGCCACCTTGACGTAGTGCCGCCCGGCGAACTTTCGCATTGGGAAACCGATCCCTGGACGGTGGTAGAATCGACCGGCTCTGCAAAAGGCGCCAATCCGGGCCGCCGGCTTATCGGCAGGGGAGTGGAGGACAACCAGCAGGGGCTGACCTCATCCGTACTCGCCGCCCTCGCCTTTGCCGCCCTGGGACTGCAGCCCCGCCGGACGGTAAAGCTGCTGTTTGTCGCCGACGAGGAAACGTGCAACAGGTACGGCATTGGCTGGCTTTTGGACAATCACGGCGGCCTGTTTCAAAAGGGCGACACGGCGCTTATCCCCGACTCCGGCGACCCGCAGGGCGAGGGCATTGAAATCGCCGAAAAAAATCTGATATGGGCGCGGTTTGTCACCCATGGCGCGCAGACCCACGCCTCCCGGCCGGATCTGGGGGCCAATGCCCACCTTGCCGGCGCCGATCTGGCGCTGCGCCTCCACTACGGCCTTTCCGAAAAATTCGGCGGGCGCGACAGCCTCTTTGATCCGGACTATTCGACCTTCCAGCCCACCAAAAAAGAAGCCAACGTCCCCAACATCAACACCATCCCCGGCGAGGACGTGTTCTGCATGGACATGCGGGTGCTTCCCATGTATTCCGTTCAGACGGTGTTAGGCGAAATTGACCGCATCGCGGATGAAGTTGCCGGCAGGCACGGGGTAACGATCGATTACAGCATTGTGCAGTCAAACGAGTCCCCCGCTACCTCTGCGGACGCCCCGCTGATACAGTCCCTTTCGGCGGCGATCAGCGAGGTGTACGGGGTACAGCCCAGGCCCGTCGGCATCGGCGGGGGAACCGTAGCGGCATTCCTGCGCCGTCTGGGAATCGACTGCGCTGTGTGGGCGCGGTTATGCGACAGCGCCCATCAGCCCAACGAATATGTTTTACTGGAGAACATCCTTGGCGACGCAAAAGTAATGGCGGTAATGATGGGGACTAGGGACTAGGGAACAGGGACTGGGGGTCGTTTTCCAACAGAAATGCGGAGGCATTTCCTAGAATAATTTCACGCAGAGGCGCAGAGGATGCAGAGGAAGCCAGGTTCAGACCAAAGCGACAATCCCGCAGACCCTGGTTTTTTGATTTATGTTTCCAATTTTTATTTAAAAAATAATTATTTACAATAATTTCAAAAAATCTTCTAACTCTATTCCTGCCTGAAGTAATATACTTTTTAATGTTCCTCGGGCTACAGTATCATGTATTGGAACAATAACCGTACGATGCCCATTGGAATACTTTGCATGACTCCCTTTTTGACTTTTATATACAAACCCTTTTTTTGATAATGCCAAAATAATATCATTGGGTCTGAGTATAGGATATTTACTAGACATTATAATGCCATCTCCAATCTGGTTATGAGAACCTGTTCATTTTGGAGATAATTTAATTCCTCTTTATTTGTTTCATCTTCATAATATAGCGAAATTGCTTCTTTCAGGTTTACAATTGCTTCATCTATTGTTTTGCCCTGCGAGGCTATATTATTTTCAAGACAAGTTGCAACAACCCATTCTTCTTCTTGTTCTATCTTTATTGTACCTTTAAAAGTCATTTTTCCTCCAAAAAAAGCCAAAATATATTATACTTTACTTTTAATTTATGTCAAGTACCTTTAAAAATCAATAATTCCCATAAAATTTTAATCCGTATATTATTTTTTAACATTACATTTCAAAAAATTTGCCCGTTACCTCCTTATATTCCCTCTGCGTTCTCCGCGTCTTTGCGCCTCCGCGTGATGATTTTCAGAAGAAAGTACAAAGTGTAGCAGCGTGTTGCATATGCAGCGTGATTATGCTACAGTAGGCCAAGGAGCGTGATATGAAAAAACATTCGTGTGATGTGTGCGGTTATGTGTATGATCCGGCAAAGGGCGATCCTGCTGGAGGCATAAAGCCAGGAACGGCGTTCGAAGATATTCCCTCGGACTGGGTCTGTCCCCTCTGCGGCGCGGGCAAAGATAAGTTTTCTCCTATTTCTTAGCAAGGCAGCGTAGCGGCCATGCTTTCACGGGGCGATTTTATCTTTACCATCGGCTACGACGGCCCTGCGGCGGTTGTGGACGGACAGGCAAAAAGGCGCTACGGTTCCCTTTCGACAAAAGAACTTGCCGAAAAGGGACTGTTCCGCGCCGCCTATTCCTCGGCAATCTGGTCCAAGGACCCCAAAGACCTGGAAACCCTGGTGGAAACCTACAACCGTATCAGCGGCTCTTCGCTCAAACCCGATTCACCGCTGGATCGCCTGTTTGGGGTTTTCCCGATTGAGGTAAGCAGATCAATTACGCTGTAGGCTTGCGGCTTTTTGATAATGGACAACACTATATTCGATGATTCATTTATTGATGCCCCTGAAACGCAGGCAATTAAATATACAGGATCTAAATTAAAATTATTGCCATATATACTCAATATTTCCAAAAAAATATCGGGAAATCTGCAAAATATTGCCGTTTTTGATGGTTTTTCCGGTTCTACCCGCGTTAGTCAGGCCTATGCAAAGACGGGATATAGAGTTTACGCCAATGATATTGCACCATATTCAAAAGTTTTTAATACGGCCTTTTTATTGAATACCAATGATCCAAAACATTATCAGCCATTAATTGACCACCTTAATGCAATTGAACCGGTTGACGGATGGTTTACAGAAAATTACGGCGGTAACGGAGAGCAAAAAATTTCCAATGATGGCGATGGATTAAAAAAACCATGGCAAAAAAAGAATACCCGCAAGCTGGACGCTATTCGCAGCGAAATTGACAGATTAAATCTTGATGAAATTACCAAATCGGTTGCCATTGCCAGCTTAATGCTTGCGCTTGATCAGGTTGACAGTACACTTGGACATTATGCGTCTTATTTGAGTGAATGGTCGCCTCGTTCATATAATAATATGAAGCTGGAAGTGCCGGCATTGTGGGTGAATAAAAATAAAAATGTCGTAATGAATCAAGATATTTTTTCGGCGCTTGAAAAACTGCCGGATGATATTGTTATTGCCTATTTTGACCCTCCTTATGGTTCAAACAACGAAAAGATGCCGCCTTCGCGTGTCCGTTACGCTTCATATTATCATATTTGGACAACGATTTGCCTAAATGACAAACCGGATATTTTTGGCAAAGCAAGGAGGAGGACTGATACATCCGATAAAACAGCTGGATCTGTTTTTGAGGAATTCAGAAAAACCGATTCTGGAAAATTTATGGTTATTGAGGCACTTGAAAAACTGATAAAACAGACACCGGCAAATTACATTATTTTATCGTATAGTTCCGGTGGCAGGGCAACGGCGGGCGAATTGAACGAAGTGCTGAATAGTTTTGGAAAAATTATTGCAATAGAAAAAATCAATTACAGGAAAAATGTAATGTCTACAATGAAATGGACACATGATTGGGTAAAGGAAATAAACGAAAACAATTTTGAATACTTGTTTTTAATGAAGAAAACAGAAAATATATCTAATGGTTTGGTGCCTATCCGATAATGGGTTCTGCCGGAATGTTACTTGACAGCCTGGTATATGTGCGATATAGTGGTTATTAAGGGCGCGCGCTGCTCGGGCTAAAGCCCTCGCGCTCGTTTGCGGGCGCGCGCTGCTCGGGCTAAAGCCCTCGCGCCTTTAAGGGCATACGGTGGTAGTTATTTGCGCTACCATGTGCTAATTTTAGTGATCTACACGGCTTAACGCCGTGCATTCACCTATGGGGATGCACCGGTTTCGACTGGTGCGACTCGGGGTATTGGCTGCAGGTGGAGCGCCCATCTCCTGATTGGGCAAAAATTTAACTGCCAATAACGACAGTTACGGCTACGCTTTAGCAGCGTAACCGCGTGGAACCGTTCCGCCGCCTTGAGGGACGGCTTCCGCGTCGCAAACAGGGCTGGTTCTGCCGCCGCTTCCGGAGACGGCAGGGCAAGATTTTCCGGAATACGGGCCGGCCGCGCGCTGTTTAGCCAAGCCGCCCCCGACAAAACAATAAACGGCTAAACCTGTAGAAGCCACTATTTCGCGCATCAGGACGCGGGTTCGACTCCCGCCATCTCCAGAAATTTTATCCCCAATTTGCATAGCTGTTCTTTTCGGCGTGGCCGAGGAGATACATAAAGGCGTAGGCCGGTATCCGGTAAACGGCCGGGTTAATCTGGAGCGGCCCGAAATCGTCTTCTTTCTTGGTGATAAGCAGGGTGCTTGCTGACTTGTCTGCCTCCGAAATAATGGAGGCCTTTTCGCCGAGCGAATATTGTTCCCGGTATTTAACCTCGACGAGTATCCTGCCGCCCGGTATCCGCCGCCGAGGCTCGTAAGAACCGAGGTTCCCCTCCGGTATCCGCCGCCGAGGGGCTGCAGGGCTGGGGCTCCCTTCAGGTATCCTCCGCCGAGGCTCGTAAGAGCCGAGGTTCCCCTCCGGTATCCTCCGCCGAGGCTCGAAAGAGCCGAGGTTCCCCTCCGGGTAGTCTACCACAACATCTATCTCGCTATCCTTGCCGTTCTTCCGGTAATAACCGACATTGGCAGCCAGACGGTAGTAAAATGCCCTTACGTGCTTGTATACCGCCGTCTCTACCATAATCCCCATCTCGGTCGGATTGGTGAACAAATCCTCCTGCATGATAACGGCGTTACGGATTGCTGCGTCCGCAATATAAATTTTTGGCTGTGACTTGAGTATCTTCTTCCCCCTGATGTCGATGGGGTTACTGATATATATCAGGTTGGCGCTTTCGAGATATTGAATATACTTTTCAACCGTCGGGCGGGATACGCCGTTCAACTCCCTGGATACGGCATCCATACTGATGATGCTCGAAGAATTGTAGCAGAGATACAGAAAAATCTTTTCGAGGTCTGCAACACTCCGAATGTTATACAGCGCCGGGATGTCACGTTTGAGTACCTTATCGACCACGTCCTCCCGCATGATACGCTGCGCGTAATACTCATCTTTAGAGAGCGCAAGTTCGGGGAAGCCGCCTACCGCAAGATAGCGGTTAAAATGCCGGAGGAGCGGAGATAACTTTTGAAATGTCATTCTCTGCTCTTGCCGGGAGAGTCCCCTCAGGCTGGAAGGTTTTATATCCGGTGCAAGCTCGGGCGCTTCTATGTCAAGCAGTCCCTTGCAAAGGGTGCAATACTCGTAGAACGACAGCGTTGGTATTGAAAGGATGCTCCATCGGCCAACGCCGCTTTCGCTTGCCTTGACGGCGAGTACCGGACTCGCGGAACCGGTCGCAACAGCGCGGCATTTTAAGTTTGTGTCATATAACGTCTTGAGCCAGGTATCCCAGTCGTCGGCGTACTGTATCTCGTCAAAAAAGTAGTATATGTCATCGCCGGGGTATACATTTTGTTTGTAAACATCAAGTATCGCATCGAACCGGCAGAGCTTGAGGAGCGGATGATCAAAAGAAATGTAGGCTATCCTCTCCGGCCTTATGCCTTGCTCAATGAGGCTTTCTATCATCTGGTGCATGATGGTGGTTTTGCCGATTCTCCGGGCGCCGGTCAGGAGTACCATGCGGCGTATATCCGGGTGCTGCAATATTTTCATGCCTTCAAAATATGCAAATCGCCTAACCGGCTTGGTGATGCCGTCGGGGAGTTTGCCGTTTCGCCACCAGGGGTTAGTGCCCGATAGCACTTTTAAAAGGTTCTCGCTGTTGGTTATCATAAAATCGCCTCTTTCGCTATTATTTTAGCTAATATTTTCTTAAAAGTCAAGTATAATATAAACATATTTATATTATATTCGGTTTTTTGGCTCTGTTGGGTTTAAAATTCCTTCGTCCGAATGTCGGCTGGAAATCTTATAGATGTAATAAATTGCCCGCCTATACCGCTCAAATCCCTTGACTTATGGCACGATCTAGTGGATAGTTACAGTATGAGTGACTATCTTGATCCCAATAACGAGGAATTGCTCAAGGACTTTTTCAGCGAGGCCCAGATGCAGGTGGACACGCTGGAACAGAATATCCTGGTTCT
>Ga0082212_10012871_pt1 | contig 10513 bp, 6 predicted proteins | sample TergutNt197P3_FD_71548 | JGI IMG/M metagenome (GOLD analysis project Ga0082212, IMG submission 71548) | Neocapritermes taracua P3 segment gut microbial communities from Petit-Saut dam, French Guiana - Nt197 P3 | ecosystem: Host-associated > Arthropoda: Insects > Digestive system > Gut ...
GCTTGAAATATTCACGTTCATGGAAGCGGCAGACGAAAGCAAACGGCGCGGCGGCGCGGCGGTAAGTATGGCTGAAACAAAACAAAAGGCGCTCGCTCAGGTAAAAAAGACATGGTGAGATTCAATTTGATTCAAAAATTTAAAGATTCAATCATTATTCAAAAATCATCAATCAAAAATGGCAAATAAAATAATAAGTGAAAAGAAAAGGTACTATACCTCCATCGCCATCATGGGGGCGCTGTTCTTTATCTTTGGTATGGTTTCATGGGTAAACTCCGTTCTGATACCCTATTTCAAAGTAACCTGCGAACTTTCGCTCTCGCAGGCATTTCTTGTCGGTTTCGCCTTTTATATCGCCTATCTGATCATGGCGATTCCTTCTTCTGTGATGCTCAACAGGATCGGATATAAAAAAGGGATATTTTACGGTTTACTGACGATGGCTTTGGGGGCGCTGATGTTTATTCCCGCCGCTTTTACCCGTGCATATCCTCTCTTTCTCACAGGATTGTTTCTGTTGGGCATAGGGCTTGCGGTATTGCAGACAGCCGGCAATCCTTTCGTAACGATCATAGGACCTATCGAATCGGCGGCTAAAAGAATGAGCATTATGGGCGTCTGCAATAAATTTGCAGGTATCATAGCGCCGTTGTTGCTCGGTATGGTGATCATCAAGTCCACCGACAGCCAACTGTTCTCACAGTTAGAAAGTGGCGCTGAAATGATTGACGGCGTTAACCGTACCCAAATACTCGACGAACTGATACGCAGGGTTATTTTGCCTTATTCAATACTTGCCGCAGCGCTCATCGGATTTGCATTTTATGTAAAAAGTTCCATCCTTCCCGACATTGACACCAACAAGGGGATAACTTCGGCAAAAGAAAAGCCGGTTGCAGAAAAAAAATATCTGATTCAATATCCATGGCTCGTACTCGGCGTTATCGGCATGATATGTCATCTCGGTACGCAAATACTGTGTATTAATACATTGACGACTTCCGCTCAGGCGCTTGGCACAGACATCGCCCAGGCGAAGAACCTGCCGCCAATGATACTTTTTACTACTTTCATAGGTTTTGGTCTCGGCGTCATGCTTATTCCCAAAATTCTTACTCAGTTAAATTCGCTGAAAATTGCCGCAACGTTGAATCTTCTGGCTTCCGTTGCCGTTGTATTCGTGGGCGGCAAAAGTACGATATTGGGTATTGAGGCTCATAATGCCTTATGGATACTGATCATTATGGGAATACCCAATGCCTTCCTCTATTCGGGTATCTGGCCTCTGACGATACATGGACTGGGTAAATTTACCGGTCTCGGTTCGGCGCTCCTTGTGATGGCATTGAGTTCCAGCGGTTTTTTCCCGTTGATTTATGCACAGGCTGTTAAGGTAGCAGGCGTACAGACGGCTTACTGGATGTCAATCCCGTGCTTTCTGTTCCTCGTATTCTTTGCCTTTTATGGCTATAAGATAACTTCATGGAAAATTATCAAAAAATAGAACATGACCAGAATAAAAATCATCAACGGAAAAATCATCACGCCTAACCGTATTCTTTCTGAGGGCGTTGTTTGTATCGAAAACGGCAAAATCTGCGAATTAAGCGAAAAGAATATTGATTTTCCTGATGCGGAAATCATTGACGCCGAAGGACATTACGTTTCGCCCGGATTTATTGACCTGCACACGCACGGCGCGGGCAACAGCGATTTTATGGATGGTACTGTCGAAGCGTATCTTAAAATTGCCGAAACTCACGCCCGGCACGGCACAACGGGATTATATCCCACCACTCTGGCGTCAACCAACGAGGAACTGTTCAAAACATTTGAGATATACCGTCAGGCGAAGGCGCAAAATACCAAAGGCGCCGCTTTTCTGGGTTTCCATTTGGAAGGACCGTATTTTTCCATGAATCAAAAAGGAGCGCAAGACCCCAAATACATCCGCAATCCGCATCCTGACCATTACATGGCGATTCTTGATGCGACAGACGCCATTGCCCGTTGGAGTTCGGCGCCCGAATTGGAAGGCAGCAAGGGTTTTGCCGAAACGCTCAGGACGCGCGGTATTTTGCCCGCTATCGCTCACTCCGACGCCATTTACGAAGAAGTGGTTTCCGCTTTCGATTGGGGATATACGCATGTTACGCATCTCTATTCGGCAACGTCCACGGTTACGCGGCGAAACGCCTTCCGCTATGCAGGCATTATTGAGGCGGCTTACCTGATGGATGGCATGACGGTTGAAATCATTGCCGACGGAGTGCATCTGCCCGAAAGTCTGCTCAAATTGATTTACAAACTCAAGGGTCCCGAAAAAATCGCTCTGATTACCGATTCGATGCGCGCTGCCGGTATGCCCGATGGAAAATCCATATTGGGAAGCCTTACCAACGGAATGGAGGTAATCGTAGAAGACGGCGTTGCCAAACTGCCCGACCGTACTGCCTTTGCGGGAAGCGTAGCCACCGCCGACCGCCTTGTGAGAACCATGCGCCGCCTTGCCGGAACGCCCTTGCCCGAAACCATCCAAATGATCACCTCAACGCCTGCGCGTATCATGGGCATTGACAAAACAAAAGGCAGTCTCGCTAAAGGAAAGGACGCCGATGTGGTGATTTTCGATGAAGACGTCAATATCAGGCTGACTATGGTTGGCGGAAAGATTGTCTACAAATCACTCGCAAATTGAGAATCTGTTATTTAGCATTTTTAGGGTGATTTTTATCAAATATTGATAAATTATGCTTTTTATTTGTGAAAAGTAACTATCTTCGCCGTATGAAAAATACCCTTTTTATTTGGGTAAATTAGATGTAGCATGTTGTACAACAAGTCAAAAAACACTCATAATCAAGCTGATGAAGAAAACGTCTGTTTGAGTGCAAGGATTGAGGAACTCGAGAAAAAGTTGCTCAGGCAGAATGGCTTGGAGCAGATGGTAGAAGAAAGTGAACAGCGCTTCAAACAAATGCTCGGCCTTACGTATGACGGAATTATTCTTTATGAAAAAAATAGCGGCGAAGTCATTGAAGCCAATATACGGCTGATACACAAGTTGAAATATAAACGGGATAATGTCATTGGGAAAAGTGTAACGCAATTTGTTATTCCCTCACAACAGGACACGATCAGAGAACATTTATCGGAAGATTTACCCAATGTTTATGAAGTCAGTATTATTGACAGTGAAGGGAAACCTGTTGAATTTGAAATATGCTCGCGATCGTGCGCCTATCATGGTCGAAAGGTTAAAATGGCCGCTATTAGTGATATCTCCTACCGAAAACATTACGAAAAAACGCTAAAAGAGAGCGAAGAAAAATTCCGTTCTCTGACCGAAAATACCAACGATTCCATTATCCTGACCGATAAAACGGAAATTATTTACGTCAATCCGACTACGCCTCACATGTTCGGACTGTCCGACAAACCTGTGGTGAACCTGATACAAACGCTTGCACATATTCATCCCGATGACTTTGAGATTGCCAAATCGTTCATCTATTCCGTCGCATCCGGAGAAAGACATACCAAATCCGTTCAATTCAGGATTGTAGCAAAACATCAGAAGGAAAGATGGATTTGGTGTCGTGTATTTCCGGTTGTACCTGACAATCCTGACGATAGCAGATTAGTCATTCTCAGTAGCGACATTACTGATATGCGCGAAAAGGAAGAAATTCAGAAAGAAACAGAAATCGCAGCAAGAACCGCTGATGAAAAATACAAGGTCTTGACATCGCTTTTACCTGAAATGGTTTTCGAAACAGACACTACTACAGAGCGATTGACTTTCATTAATTTGAAAGCTATGGACACCTTCGAATATGGCTCCGATTTCTACACCAACAACCTTCGTTTCATCGAATTGATCAGCAAAGAAGACAGGCGACGTTTCACTGAAGATATTAAAAATTTTATTACTCACGGGAATCACGCGCTCAAAGCGGAATATACTGCTGTCACCAAAACCGACCGCAAATTTGAAATAGCGCTTCATATCACGAAGATGTACAGGGATAATGAGTTGACAGGATTGAGCATCCTCATGTTCGACCAAACAGCTCAAAAGTCTGCCGAACGAAATGCGTTGAGTTACAGAGAAAACTTATCGTTCCTGTCGAAGTCGGCGCTTAACTTCCTCACTTTTTCAAGCGATGATGATATATTTATTTTTGTCGGGAAATGTCTTTCAAAGTTTGCTTCGAAATCCATAATCGTCGTTTTCTCATACGATCAAAGTATTGATACATCAAACATTCGCTATATATCGGGAATTTATCCCCACATCAATGATTTGATCAGTATCCTGGGAAAGTCGCCTGAAGATTTTTACATCAAATTACCTGTTAAATATAAAAGCAAATATTTGTCGGACAAAACTCTGAAAAAAATCGAAGGTGGCTTAATTAGCATCGCTACCGACGAACGGTCGCAGAAACAGGCTGCCCAGATACAAAAACTGCTCAAAATAAATCATCTCTATTCAATGGGAATGGTGCGCGATGGCAAGCTATATGGCGGTTTGCTGATTGCTACCAGTAGCGATACGGAAACTATAGATACACAAACGATAGCAACGTTTATTTACCAGGCAGGTATTGCCTTGCATCGGAAACAAATCGACAATGAGTTGATGAAAGCCAAACTGGCTGCCGAAGAATCCGACCGCCTGAAATCGGCGTTCTTAGCCAACATGTCGCACGAAGTACGTACGCCGTTGAACGGAATACTTGGGCTGGCGCAAGTGATGCTCAAATCGGAAGATATTCCTGTCAGTTTCCGAAACGATGTAAAAATGATTGTCGAAAGTGGCAGTTCATTACTCGCCTTGATTGAGGATATCATGGATGTGTCGAAAATAGAAGCCAGGCAGATGAAAATCAAGTATAAGCCTTTCTTTCTCAACACCTTGATGGATCAATTATACTCCATGTTTCTGGCCAACCCGCTTTACCTGCAAAAAAATGCACAACAACAGAATATCGAACTTAGGTACGATAAACCGGGCAAAGATATCACCATCATGTCCGACCCAGACCGTTTGCAGCAAATATTTGTCAATCTAATTGGAAATGCGCTGAAATTCACGCAAAAGGGATTTGTACATTTTGGTTACGCTGTCAAAAAACAAGAAATTACTTTCTACGTAAAAGATTCAGGAATCGGGATACCTCATGATAAAACAGAAAAAATATTTGAGCGTTTTACTCAGGTGGACAATACCCTGGAGCGCAAATTCAGTGGTTCTGGTTTAGGACTTGCCATTTCTAAGGGTTTAACGGCTTTACTGAACGGTAAAATTTGGTGTGAATCTGATTTAGGAAAAGGTACGAGTTTCTACTTCACCATTCCATATCATCATACCACCATGCTGGCCAATACCGATGCGCCGCAAACAAACAGTTTTAATGAACACGACTGGGGTGATTATACGATACTGATCGTTGAAGACGACAACATCAATTACAAAGTAATCGAGGCCATGCTGCGCAACACGAAAGTAAAGGTATTACATGCCGATAACGGTTTGAATGCTATCAATCAGGTACGTTTTAATTCCAATATTAATTTGGTGCTGATGGATGTACATCTTCCTGTAATGAACGGTCTTGAAGCTACCCGTAAAATACTGGAAATTAACCCTGTACTACCCATCATCGCTCAAACTGCCAATGCCATGTCAGATGACAAGGACAAGTGTCTCGAAGCAGGATGTGTAGATTATATTAGCAAACCAATTGATATGGGCAATCTGATTACCAAAATATCAAAATTTTTGTTGGACAAATAAGCAAAATTAAAAATCTTTAAAAATGAAACTTAATATTGATCATATCACGAAGTTTGTATCAAAAGAGAAAGTATATGCCCGTAAGGATGAGGCAGTAGAATATGTTAAAGCCCTGTACGAAAAGACCGGAAAGGGAAGTGATTTTCTGGGATGGGTACAGTTGCCTTCATCCGTGCAGGAAAGTGAAATTGCTGCTATTGAGGAAGTGGCCTCATTCTACAAGAAGAACACCGAAATAGTGGTGGTGATTGGTATCGGTGGATCGTATCTCGGAGCAAAAGCCACTTTGGAGGCTTTGTCGGATAACTTTTGGGCGATGAGGGAGAATGAAAACCCGAAAGTGATTTTTGCAGGACAAAACATCAGCGAAGATTACCTATATGAATTGCTCAACCTCTTGGAAACACGTAAATACGGTATTGTAGTGATTTCGAAATCAGGAACTACCACCGAACCGGCCGTTGCTTTCCGGTTGTTGAAAGACCATCTCGAAAAGAAAGCAGGCAAGGCGCAAGCCAAAGACCTGATTGTGGCCATCACCGACGAAAAACGGGGCGCTCTGCGTACATTAGCCACACAGGAAGGCTACCGCACGTTCGTTATTCCCGACGATGTGGGCGGACGTTTTTCGGTGCTTACCCCAGTGGGCTTGTTGCCGATTGCGATAGCAGGGTTCAATATCCGCCAGTTGCTGCAAGGCGCTGCCGATATGCAGAAGGCTACAGGTCCCGGCGTGCCGTTTGAGGAAAATATTGCTGCTATCTATGCAGCCGCACGTAATGAGTTGCACTGTGCGGGAAAAAACACGGAAATACTGGCAGGCTATCATCCCAAGCTGTTGTATGTTACCGAATGGTGGAAACAACTGTACGGCGAGAGCGAAGGCAAGGAAAATAAGGGAATATTTCCGGCAGGCGTAACTCTGACGGCCGACCTCCACTCCATGGGACAATACATTCAGGAAGGTTTGCGCAATATCTTTGAAACGGTTATTTCGGTAGAGCGCACCGCACACAAACTGCGCATCCCCAACGATCCCGACAATTTAGACACGCTGAATTTCCTGTCGGATAAACGTATTGACGAGGTGAACAAGATGGCCGAACTGGGAACGATGCTGGCTCATGTAGATGGCGGCGTCCCTAACATTCGCATTGAAATACCTGCCATCAACGAGTATAATCTTGGCAAACTGTTCTATTTCTTTGAAATAGCATGCGGAATCAGTGGGTATATGCTTGGGGTAAACCCATTCGACCAGCCCGGCGTAGAAGCGTACAAAAAGAATATGTTTGCCTTGCTGGATAAGCCCGGCTACGAAGAAGAAAGCGAAAAGATTAAAGCGAGATTAGTTTAGGGGTATTTGAAAAAAGTTATTTTGCCCGGGAGTTTTAATTGGTGATAACGTAACAATAGGCGCCGGAAGCGTTGTAATCAAGTCTATACGCAACAATATTTACTGATTTGCAACAAATTAAGAACTTTTTTTATTTTAGTGTGAATAATGCAGGTTAATTTTTTTACTGTAAATATTTCGTTAATATTTTCATACCTCTCAAAAAAAACAATATCTTTGCGGCCTTAAAATTATCATTTAAATTCAATAAAATATGCCTGTAAAGATCAGATTATCAAGACAAGGGAAGAAAGGTTATGCTTTTTATCACATTGTTGCGGCTGACAGCAGGGCGCCACGGGATGGCAAGTATATCGAAAGATTGGGTTCGTACAATCCGAACACACATCCGGCTTCCGTCGAATTAGAATTCGACAAGGCACTTACTTGGTTGAACAATGGAGCCCAACCGACCGAAACATGCAAGAATATCCTTTCGCACGAGGGTGTTCTGCTGAAGAAACATTTGCTCGGAGGAGTGAAAAAAGGCGCCTTCACGGAAGCCGAAGCCGAAGCGCGTTTCGCAAAATGGAAAGCCGAAAAACAATCCAAAACCGAAACGATCAGGAATGAAGCCACCAAGCGGAAAAACGAATTGAACCGCAAGTTTAGGGAAGAAGAAGTGAAAGCCAAAGAAGCCATCGCAAAGAAAGTGGCCGAAAAATTGGCTGCATCTGAACCTAAAGCAGCCGAAGTTGCTGAAACCGAAAATGCTGAATAAACGCATGGGCTGTTCAAAAAGGCTGTCATTCCGCGCTTGACGCGGAATCTCCTCAAAAAGAATTTTAGGGGATTGCGGGTCGGGCCTGCAATGACGCCCTTTTAAAACTGCTCCGTCTTTATTATCCATATCCAAATGGATCAGATATTACATCCATTGGGCAGAATAAGCAAGAGGCACGGCTACAACGGCACGGTGGTTCTTGTTTCCAACCAGCCGCTCGGCGATGAAGTGGAGCAGTTGGAAGAAGTATTTGTAATTATTGACGGATTGCAAGTGCCCTTTCCGGTGGAGGAGTTTGTATTGCTAACCGATACATCGGCGCATGTACAACTCGAATTTGTGAGCAAACCGGAAGAAGCGCTCAAATTGGTCGATTGCGAGATGTATGCTGCAACAGTTCTCCGCAAACAGGAACCGGAAGCAGGGTTGGAACAATGGATCGGCTTCACCGTACACGATACAACATACGGGAAAATCGGTATCGTACAGAAAATAGAAAACTACAAGGGCAACATGGTCATGCAGGTCATGGACGGCGACAGAGAAACCTTGATATCTCTCTATCCCGAACTGATAACCCACATCGACCATGATACACAAATATTACATATTTCAGCCCCCGACGGTTATTATTCATAATTCAAAAAAAATCAATTTTTTATTGTATCTTTGTGGTGAATTATTCATCTTAAAAACTCATTCATGAAAAGATATTTTTTTTACATAACAGCAACGGCGGCGCTTTTGACGGTATCCTGTAATAAGGAGCCTCACATAAGCCCACCCGACCCATCTGAAGAACCGCACGAAGAGGAAGAGTTGGTGATTCCTGTAAGTAACATAACCCTCAACCAATCCGCCGTTTTATTATTAGTTGGCAATACGCTGGTATTGGATGCAATAGTTGAGCCTGTTGAGGCAACCAACAAAACTGTGACGTGGAGTTCAGACGATGACCGCGTAGTAACGGTAAACTCCACAGGCGAGGTTACTGCTGTAGCCCCCGGTACAGCAACGGTTACTGCTATCACCGACGATGGTAGATTTACAGCAACCTGCACCGTAACCATAACTGCAACAGGCATAACCATGACTACGAAGGCTTCCTATGTGTCGTTTGTGATATCAGCAGAAACTGGCAATATCACCATTGACTGGGGGGATGGCGAAGAAAGCAAAACGTTTGCATCTTCGTCCAGTCAGTTAGCATTTTCTCACAACTATTCAGGTACGTCTGAACATCACATCACCATAACCGGTAATAGTATTGTGAGGTTGGTTTGCGCCGGTAATCAATTAACTTCTTTAGATGTATGCAATAATACTGCGCTAACATATTTAGATTGCTCAAATAATCCATATATGATTTTACCATTAGATGTGAGCAAAAATACTTCGCTAACATATTTGGATTGCTCCGGTAATTGTATAGGATCAACATATGTGAATTGGTTAGCATTTTCGTTGGATGTGAGCAGTAATACTGCATTAACATATTTGAATTGCGCCGGTAATCAATTAACGAGTTTGGATGTGAGCAGTAATACTTCGCTAACATATTTGAATTGCGCCGGTAATTGTTTAGTAACTTTAGATGTGAGCAGTAATATTACGCTAAGAGAATTGTATTGTATCGATAATTATTTTTTAACAAGTCTGGATGTGAGTGGTGCTACTGCGCTAACAAATTTGATTTGCGCCCGTAATCAATTAATTTCTTTAGATGTGAGCATTAATACTGCGCTAACAAATTTGGATTGCAGCGATAATCAATTGACAGATTTGGATGTGAATGGGGCTACTGCGCTAACAAATTTGAATTGTAGCGAAAATCAATTAGCAACTTTATATGTGAGCAGTAATACTGCACTAACAAATTTGAATTGTCGCGATAATCAATTAACCACTTTGGATGTAAGTGTTAATACTTTGTTAGAAACTTTGGGTTGCGGTGGTAATCAATTAACTAATTTGGATGTGAGCGGAGCTACTGCGCTAACAGAGTTGGGTTGCGGCGTTAATCAATTAACAACTTTGGATGTGAGTGGTAATACTGCGCTAAGAGAATTGTCCTGCGACAATAATCTGTTAATCACTTTAGATGTGAGCCATAATACTGCGCTATCAAGGTTGTGGTGCTCCTATAATCAATTAAGAACTTTGAATGTGAACGATGCTACTACGCTAAATTATTTGTATTGCTATAATAATCAATTAACAACTTTAGATGTGAGCTATAATACTGCATTAACAGATTTGGCTTGCTCTGATAATCAACTAACCATTTTAGATGTGAGCGGTGCTACTGCGCTAACTGAATTGAGGTGTTCCAATAATCAATTAGAAACTTTGGACGTGAGCAGTAATACGGCGCTTGGGTGGTTGTATTGCCACAATAATCAATTAACCACTTTAGATGTGAGCCAAAATACTGTGCTAACATTTTTGTATTGTTCCGACAATCAATTAACAGCCTCTGCATTAAACAATTTGTTTAGAACACTGTGCGACAGTACACCATATACAAGTCGTTGGTACGGTACTTTACCCAGGATAAACATAAACGAAAATCCCGGAGCAAGCGATT
>Ga0082212_10012872_pt1 | contig 10512 bp, 9 predicted proteins | sample TergutNt197P3_FD_71548 | JGI IMG/M metagenome (GOLD analysis project Ga0082212, IMG submission 71548) | Neocapritermes taracua P3 segment gut microbial communities from Petit-Saut dam, French Guiana - Nt197 P3 | ecosystem: Host-associated > Arthropoda: Insects > Digestive system > Gut ...
GATCACGACCGCACAAAAACGCAAAAAAGTCAACCCGCCAAAACTCAACCCAACTGCGATGCACTGAAAATGAGATTTGAAATTTGCGTTGAGTACAAAGAAGGATAATTTTTACAGAAACTAGGTAGAAGGTAAGCACAACGCTTGTCAACAAAAGAAAGCCTGTTTTTGAGGAAAAAAGTCATGGGATTCCTGGGATATATTGGATTTATTGTTGTCATTGCGATCTTGTTTGTCGTGGTACAGGCCGTGAAAGAGTTCGCTTTCCGCAACAAGGTCCTTTGGGGGATTTATCAGGCAGTTACTATTGCGTTTCTGTGTGCCTTGGGTTCGTTAATTGCCATTGCTATTGTGGTAAGAGTATTCAATGTGTTTCCAGAAGCACCCAAATCACACTTTATGACCTATTGGGCTGCGGTCTTCATTTTCACGAAAGTGGCACATTGGCTGCTCGCAGAACCGAAAGAACCCTGGCTGCTTGATGAACTAAAAACTATAAATTTAACTTCCGAAGCCGACACCACCGAAGCCTACACCACGAAGTGCCTCATAGAACCGGAAGCCCCCTGGCGATTTGAAGGACTAAAAGCTCTAAATTTTATTTCCAAAACCGACAACCCGGAACGCCAATCATGATCCGGAACGCCAATCATAATCATGATAAGGAGTCCAACATGATCACGCACACCCAATTCGGGATGAACATTATAACCTTTTCGCCGTCGGACGATTCCGATGGCGTGAGTTCGCGGTTTTTCCATCCGTTGGAAGACTACCCCGACAAAACGGAGCAAAAGCGGTATTTTCAGGAACTGGTCGCCGGGACGACGGAGTTGGTCATGTCCGTCTATCGCACAAGGAAAAAACATTGGGGAAACAAATATCTCCAATATGCAAATGAAGGGATAAAAAACACGGTAAGTTCTCATGTTCAGGTTTTTCATGATCGCCGACAAGTGGGTTCCATTCGATTTGTCACCTCGCAAATGCAGGAAAGACTTCCCCTTGAGAACCTTTTTAATATTCGCCTTTGGGATGAGCCGAAACTGGAAATCGGGACTTTCGTAATCTGGGAAAATCTGCCGATTTCATTGAGGAATCGCGTGCTTGTGGAATTATGGCTGGGACTTGTTCAGGTCACTGCGATGTATGGAACACAGTACATTTTTGTCTTTTCCGACAAAGCAGGATGTCGGCTGTTTCAATTGTTTGGTTTTTGTCCCGTACGAAATTATTTTGACTTAACCGATCAACGAGAAATCACGATGGACGACAGTGTGGCCGATCGGGATATTGTCCATCCCCAACGTGAGATCATGGAAGCCAGGATTTGGTTCATGAAAAAACGAATGGACTATGACAATAAGGGATTTCTAATCCGTTGGTATGAACAAGGCACCAAAACCGCGTTTTCGTTAGACAACCCTTATTTGCGAAACCGGTTGGAACAAATGGGTTTGCTACACGTTTTCGATGACAATGCCCGAAACGTCGATATTTTAACAACAATCCCCTTTACGGAGAACAACCATGTTGAGAACTCTTTTTAAGTCCGGTAATTCATGTATGAACGTGTTGCTCCGGTGTATGACGATTTGTTGCCTTGTATTACTTTTGTCCGGTAACAATGCTGTTGGAAACTGGAATCAATCACAGTTTGACAATGCCGAATCTGAAGATGTTCACCAACACAAATTTTCCAATATTTTCGAAGCTGCCAAAGCAGGAACGGTTCACGATGTGAATGGTTTTATCGAAAAAGGTATCAATGTCAATGCAAAAAACGACGTTGACTGGAGGCCATTACACATTGCAGCAACATACAATTGCAGTATTGATATGTTGAAGTTTTTGGTCGAAAAAGGTGCCGATGTCAATGCTAAGAATGGGAGTGGCAGTACTTCGGTACACATAGTGGCCAATAATAATCCTGATGTCGATGTCCTGAAATATCTTGTCGAACAGGGAGGTAACATTGATGCAAGGGGCTTTTTGGGGCAATCGGTATTACACTACGCTGCTACCAACGACAACTTGGAAGTGATGAAATATTTGGTTGAAATCGGAGCGGATGTCAATGCGAAAGACGACTGGGGATCGACTCCATTACATGAAACGGCCTTTTGTCATCCCAGTATCGACAAGTTTAAGCTCCTGATCGAAAAAGGAGCGGATGCCAATGCCATGAATGACGAGGGATGGACACCTTTGCTACTGGCGTCGTGGCGATATTCCGGGATTGATGCTCTGGATTATTTGATTGAACAAGGGGCTGATGTCAATGTCAAAGGGAAAATGGGTTTCACACCGTTACATTGTGCCGCTCAGAATCATTCCAATCCCGAAGTGTTAAATTTTCTGATTATACGAGGAGCCAATATCAACGCAAGAGACGACGAAGGTAAGACACCGTTTGATCTTGCCGGCACCCCGGAAAAGAAAACAATCCTCAGTAATGTCAGCGAGAAGACTGACGGGCAAGCTGACTTTGAGTCAACGCGAAAGCCGACGTTGATTGGATGCTGTGGCTTGTTACGTCAAAGAACAATTCCAACTCCGAAGTGTCGGAATACCTTATCGACAATGCTACGGATGTCAACACAAATGAAGACGACACCGGCTGGATGTCGCTTGACCTGGCAAGGGAAATTGGTGATACTACGATAATGGAATACCTTTCCGATATAACCGCCGAGTCCACTCCCAACGACTACCGACATTTTTCACAAAACGAGGAGATACATCATGCCAAACGAAAATGAAATATTGTTCACCGTTGAAGAACAGGCGGAAATCGATAAAATTTGTGCAGAGTGCTTCGTGTGTAAGTATCAGTGCGGAATCGACATCAATGAGGGGGATGATAAAGGCGAGACGATACTTCATAAGGCGGCAATTGGGTGTAATTCTACAGTCGTCAAATTATTCGTGTCCAAAGGGGCGGAGGTTAATGCAAAAAATAAGGACGGTGAAACACCACTCCATAAGGCGGCACATTACGGAAATAGTGACGTTGTCAAATTTCTCGTTTCCCACGGAGGTGATGTCCATGCGAAAGATGATGGTGGCCGCACTCCACTGGATTTTGTGTATAATGCAGATCCACCACGTCTTGAATCCTGGGAGATTCTCCTTGCGGCATCGACCGATGGCCGGATGGATTCAAATCGCCTCCAAGAAGGCTTATTCCTTGCCATCAGAGCGAACGACCTTGATGCCGTGAAACGTTACATCGAACAAGGGGCGGATGCTAATGCAAAAAAGGACTACGGCATAACTTCCGGCACAACTCCGCTCCATGTGGCTGCCCGTCAGGCGTGGACCATGTATGTAGGCACAAAAAACGATGACGGCCAATATGCGGCATTTAACAAAAACGTAGAAATTGCCAAATACCTCGTTTCCCAAGGAGCCGATGTCAATGTGAAAGACAATGAAGGAAAGGTTCCACTCCATTATTCAGTATGGGAAAAAAGCGTTGAAATGACTAAATACCTCGTCTCCCAAGGGGCCGATGTGAATGCGAAAGACGATTGGGGCACAACCCCACTCATGAGCGTACATCATGTTGAAGTTGCCAAATTTCTCGTTTCCCAAGGTGCCGATGTCAATGCAAGAAACAAGGATGGTGAGTCCCCGTTCATATCTGCGGCAATTTCTGGGAATAACGTTGAAGTTGCCCAATTTCTCGTTTCCCAAGGTGCGGACGTGAATATGGCTGATGTCAATTCAAGAGGTAATGAAGACTGGACACCACTCCATCTGCTATCATACGAAGACAAAGACAAATGGAACGTCGAATTTGCCGACTATCTTGTTTCTCAAGGTGCCGATGTCAATGCGCAAAATGACAAAGGCGAGACCCCACTCCATCTGGCTGTTCAAAAGAATAACATCGAAATCGTCAAATTCCTTATATCCAAGGGAGCGGATGTCAATGCGAAAGACAATGGCGGCAAAACTCCGCTCCATACGATATGGGGGAACATCGAAATCGTCAAATTCCTTATATCCAATGGAGCCGATGTCACTGCGAAAGACCATGACGGCAAAACTCCGCTCCATACGACATGGGACACTGAAGTTGCCAAATTCCTCGTTTCCGAAGGGGCGGATGTTCATGCGAAAGACCACGACGGCAAAACTCCACTCCATACGGCAAGGAGCGTTGAATTTGCCAAATTTCTTGTTTCCCAAGGGGCGGATGTGAATGCAAAAGATCATGACAGCAAGACACCGCTCGAATTGGCAAAGGAAAAGGAAAACACAAAGGTCGTTGAGTATCTTTCCGGCATTATCGCTACGTCCACTCCCAACGACCACTAAACCATTTTCATAAAAACAGGAGAAACACCATGTCAAACGAAAAAGAAACCTCATTCACCGTTAAAGAGCAAGCGGAAATTGACGAGTTTTGTGCAAAGTATGGGCAGTATGAGCAAGGCAGAAAATTACTCTTTCGAGCGATAGAGTGTGGAACCCTTGCCTGTGTCAAATTTCTTCTTTCCGAAGAAGATGTCAACGCAAAAGAATATAAAGAATATGATGACAGTACCCTGCTCCATAAAGTGGCAAGGCTCTATGATGTGGCAAAACCGGAAAGAAACAGACGAAACATCGAGATCGCCAAGTTTCTCATTTCCCAGGGGGCAGACGTCAATGCGAAAAATAAACTTGATGGTACACCTCTCTTGGAAGCTGCGGAGTGGTGTGACACAGAACTCGTCAAATTACTCGTTTCCCACGGGGCGGATGTTAATATAGCAGGCATAGGGAAAAGTACACCGCTCAATAAAGCGATAGTCAATAATGCCGTCGAAATCGTCCGGTTTCTCATTTCCCACGGGGCGGATGTTCACGATAAATCCTGGCCTCCGCTGCACATGGCGGCAAGCAATTCCGATGCTGGAGTTGCCCGATTTCTCGTTTCCGAAGGGTTTGACGTGAATGCAAAAAACGACCAAGGCGTTACCCCGCTTCATGTGGCGTGTGATTATTGGAAAACAAGTCCCGAAGTGATTCAATTCCTCATTTCTGAAGGGGCAAATGTGAATGCACAAGACAATGACGGGAAGACACCACTTCATTGGATAACAAGATACGGTTCAGCTTCCGGGGGCATTGAAATCGTCAAATTCCTCGTTTCCAAAGGAGCGGACATTACGAAACGAAATATTAACGGAAGAACTCCGCTCAGTTTTGCAAAGGAACACGGAAATACGGAGGTTGTTGCGTACCTTTCCGGCATAATCGTCGAGTCCACCCCAAACCACGACTAACGCTTTTCACAAAACAGGAGAAACACCATGTCAAACGAAAAAGAAACCTCATTCACCGCTAAAGAGCAAGCGGAAATAGATGAGTTCTGTGCGGAATATGGTCGCGATGTAAAGGCGGTGGATGAAGAAGGCAAGACATTGCTCCATAAGGCATGGTACGTTGAAGTCGCCAAATACCTCGTTTCCAAAGGAGCAGATGTTCATGCGAAAGATAACGACGGCCGGACGCCGCTCCATCAGGCGGCGTGCTACCATATCGCGGCTAATGCTGATATTGCCGAATTTCTCATTTCCAGGAGAGCGGATATTAACGCGAAAGACAAAGACGGCAGGACTCCGCTTCACCTGGCGGCACATGGGAACGAATATGCGAAAGGCGTCAAATGTCTCATTTCTCTGGGTGCCGATGTTCACGCCAAAGATAACAACGGCAAGACACCGTTCGACCTGGCACTTGAAGACTGGTGGCCTGATGTCGTTGAGTATCTGTATCGATTTCAGTTTGCCGCGACTGAGCAATCGGAAATCGACAGGTTTTGCACGACGTTTGGAAGTGACGTAAAAACTGTAGATGAAACAGGCTGGACATTACTCAATAAGGCGGTGATGGTTGATAAGAGTAATGGTGCCGAAGTCGTCAAATTCCTCGTTTCCCAAGGGGCGGATGTTCACGCGAAAGACAAAGACAGAGACGGCCAGACACTACTCCATTCGGCGGTAATCTACAATGCGAATGTTGAAGTAGTCAAGTTTCTCGTTGCGCAAGGGTTAGATGTAAATGCCAGAGACGAATACGGTCACACTCCACTCCATTTCTCCTCTAATGCGAACGTTGAAGTTGCCAAATTCCTTGTTTCCCAAGGGGCGGATGTCAATGCGAAAGATATATACGGCAGTACCCCACTCCATCTGGTGGCATACTGGAGTGAGAATATGGAAGTTGCTCGATTTCTCATATCCGAAGGAGCGGATGTGAATGCGAAAGATGAGTATGGTTATACGCCGCTGCATCAAATAAGCGGGAATGTTGAATTTGCTAAATTTCTCGTTTCTCAGGGGGCGGATGTGAATGTGAAAACCGGAAATGGCATAATCCCGCTCCATAAAGCGTCGAGCGTTGAAGTTGTCCGATTTTTCATTTCTGAAGGCGCAGATGTGAATGCAAAAGCCGGTGACGGCGATACCCCGCTTCATCGGGTAGCACTTTTGGATAGAAACATTGATCTCATCATTTTTCTTGTTTCTCAAGGGGCTGATGTTAACGCAAAAAACGAAGATGGTGAAACTCCACTCCATTTTGCTATGGAGAAAGGACAAATAAAAACCATCAAATACCTCGTTTCACATGGTGCGAATATCAATGCAAAAAGCAAAAACGGCAAAACTCCGCTCCATGAGGCAGCATCGTCCTCATGGGCGAACAATGCAGCCATCAAATTTCTCGTTTCCAAAAGAGCGGATGTGAATGCGAAAGACCATGACGGCAAAACTCCGCTCCATTTGGTGGCGGCCCGCAAATATGGCAGGAACATTGAAGTCGCCGAATTTCTTGTTTCCAAAGGAGCGGATGTGAATGCGAAAGACCATGACGGTAATACTCCGCTACATTGGGTGGCATGCAATGGGAACGCGGAAGTTGCCGAAATCCTCATTTCTCAGGGAGCGGATGTTCACGCGAAAAATGTAAACAGTTGGACGCCGCTACATGAGGGGGTACGCAAAGGTAACCTGGAGATCGTCAAGTACCTCGTTTCCCACGGGGCTGATGTTCGCGCGAAAGACAAGAAAGGCAGGTCGCCGATGAGCCTGGCAAAAAACACGAAGAATAGGGCGGTTATGGAATACCTTTTCGGCATTCGGTGAGGATTATCGCCCTCAATAAAACCGGCCTGGTTTTTTTGCCCAAATTTGCTTCAAAATGCCCAAAATTTTTGCGTTTTGAGTTTGTTTTCCCGTTATATGGGATAGTAAGGATAAACAAAAAGTCCGGCGATCCGGCAACGCATTGCCGAATTTGAACAGACGGATTTTTATGGGTAGAATGACGAAAGGGTTTTGACGAAATCAACGAAGCTGGAGAAATATGTCATGAAAACAGTTGTCAAATATATTAAGGCAGTTGGTAAACACTTGGACTCGGAGTTCCGTGACTTGGGGCTAAAAGATAGTGTCATAGTCATACTAAAGGAATTACGTACATGGTTAATCCTAATTTTAGGGAGCATCGCGGTTGCTGGAGTTATAGGGTATATTGCTGGTGCTATCGTAGGAGGCAAAGATTTTTACGAAACGACCAATAGTGCACAATGGCATTTATATCGCCACATGGTCCAAGTAGATACTCAACAATTATTAGAAAAAAAAGTAAACACGTGGGCATGGACAGGATCGTGTATGTCTATGTCCATCGTAACGCTTCTTTGGTTGATAGGTATTACTACCATGTTGATGAAGAAAAAAACAAGGGTCATACCAAAAATGAGTGTGGCGATGATCAAAGCCTCTTCATTGCTCGCTGCCGAAGAGCAAGCGGTAATCGACAAGTACTGTGTGAATCCTGGAATAAGAGCGGTTGATGATGCTGGTCTGACTATACTCCATAGGGCAGTACGTGATAATATGAGCGTTGAATATATCAAATACCTCGTTGCTATGGGAGCTGACGTTAATGCCAAGGCACTTGGAGCAATATATGTCACCCAAACCCAACCAATTCTACCTTTTTCCCAAGGTGATCAATTCGTTTCCAAGCGAGGTTTTGGAAGCGGTTTAACCTCGCTTGACTTGGCAATAGATAGTGCAAATATTGAAACCATCAAATTTATTATTTCCAGTGGAGCGTCTGTAAACACCGAAGGCGAATACCATACGCGTCCGCTCAGTCGGGCGGTACGGAAAGGAAACATTGAAGTCATCAAATGCCTCGTTTCTTCAGGTGCGGATGTTAATGCGAAAACCCACGATACTACTCCGCTGGACATGGCAAAGAGAATTGGAGACACCGCTATTATTAAATACCTTTCCGGATTGTCGGCGCATGTTGATCCCTTGATAGCAGAAATCTGTCAGAACGAGCATCTCTACCACGGAGTCGAATTCCGCAAGAAGGATGGTAGGTTCAATCAAAATCGTCTTGAAGTACGGAGGGCAACCGGCAACTACTCGTGGAATTTTACCAGTGTTCCACCGGTCAAACTGGGTTCTGACGAAGAAAGTGCAATATCGGATGTTTCAAAACAATACGGCAACAACATAGCTTACATGGTTGCGGCAGTGGCAAAAGGGCTTAATGGACAAGCCAACTCAACTTCGTCTTCTTGCGGTGGGATATATGCTCCGAAAGGAAAAGAACAGGAGGTCTTTGTTAGCCTGCTAAATCAGGGATTCCGCATATTCGTCCCAATAGAAGAGTTTGACTTGATTGAATCTCAGGTGAAGTGGTGCCGTTGCCTTTCCAACATTTATGAAATGAGGCTTTCGCCGGGAAATTTTATGCCGGTTTTGTGGGCGAATAACAAGGCATCAATGTTAATTTGCTCGATGTTCGGCACATAACTTTCCGGCGAAAGCCTGAGAGAATTACCATTATCACGGATTCACTCCGGCGATAAAAAAAACTCTCCACCGCATCCACAAATAAGGAGCAAAGCCGAGATAGACGCAATATGGAAAAAATTTCCGCGTATTGGCAAAGAGCATGCAAAGATATTAGAATTTCTCAAGAGAAATGGAACGTATCACGACGGAGTGGGGCGTTACTTTAGATTCTCAGATGACGAACTCAATGAGTTGCTTTACCGCCCGTCTTCAAGAAATGGTTACACTTTTTTGTTGGTCTATTTTTCAGGAATTTATATTCAGTTATTATGGGAAAACGAAAATAGAGAACCACTTCTTCATCGTGCCTGCTACAATTTCTCGGTTGGGTGTGTCGAATATCTCATCGGGCTGGGAGCAGACATAAACGCTAAAGACAAAGATGGGTACACCGCGATTCACCATGTGGCAAGATACGATAATTGGATTGAATTCGTAAAAGCCCTCGTCACAAATGGAGCAGATGTTAACGCACAAGACAATTTCGGCATGACCCCACTCGACACGGCAATGTTATTTAAGAATTCTGCAGCAATTGAGTACCTTTCCGGCATTATCGCCGCGTCCTCCCCAGACAATCACTAACCCTTTTTCACAAAACAGGAGGCGGTATTATGACCCCCATTTGTACAATCGGCGACACGCACGGGCATTTGCAGCTTGCCCTTTGTATGGTCGCGAGTTGGCAGCGCGAGCAAAATATCGCATTTGAGGTGGTGTTTCTCTGCGGTGATGTTGGGACGTTCACCTCGGATGATCATCTCGACAGCACCACGCGGCGGCATGGCAAAGCCAATCCTTGCGAGTTGGAGTTCTTTTACCAATGGTCGGCTGACCCGTTTCCGGCTTGGTTGCGAATGATTTTTGAGCCGGTGGACAGCGGTGGCTTGGGACTGACCTGTCCGGTCGTCATGGTGCATGGTAACCATGAAGGATTTTCGTACCTGGAGACGCTCGTGCCGAACGTTTCGCTGGACACGATTTTCGACATTGATCAATTGCCGACGGTCGATACCGGCGGTTTGATTCGTTACCTGCCCAGTGGGTTTCGTTGCCGCACAACATCGGGTAAAATTGTCGGTGGTATTGGAGGCATCGAACTCGGACAACGCAACGCGAAGTACCACGAATTGGCATATCTCGACGAGCTTGTGATATTGCGATTCCTTGACAACCCGACCATTGACCTGCTCATCACACACCAAGGACCGTCGGGTATTCAGGCCGACGGCGGTTCGGTTTTATTACAGGAACTTCTCGATGCCGGAAAAATGCGTTGCTGGTGTCACGGACACTCGATTCGCCGACAGGAAATCGTCGATGCCGGGCCGAACGGTCGCGTTAGGGTCGTGCCGCTGGAAGACGCAACATTCACAAAATCGACCGACGAACCGGGACACGACTGTTTTGCCGCAATACGATTTGAATCACCTGATGAACTGCCCAACGTCGAAATGATTTACCCGGAAAACTGGCGTCACTACCGCCGCAAACACTGGCTCGCCCTCGACGAACAACGTCTTGTCTGCCCGGATTTGAAACGATTTGTTTGAACACCCTTTACCACCATCCCTTTCAAGGTGCCTTTTTGGTTGATTTTTTTACGATTTTTTTATTTGCTTTTCGTTGTTGGAGA
>Ga0082212_10012873_pt1 | contig 10512 bp, 3 predicted proteins | sample TergutNt197P3_FD_71548 | JGI IMG/M metagenome (GOLD analysis project Ga0082212, IMG submission 71548) | Neocapritermes taracua P3 segment gut microbial communities from Petit-Saut dam, French Guiana - Nt197 P3 | ecosystem: Host-associated > Arthropoda: Insects > Digestive system > Gut ...
GTAAAGGAATTGACAAGGAAACGACAGGGACTTGTAAAGGTTTTGACAAACATTTCGCAAAGGAAGAATACGTGAGTAAAGGAACACCGTACCAATCGTGTTTGGAGCCATTTATAGATGAGATTGTCGGTTTGCGCCAAAGCCAACACAAACGGCCGGTTTCATGCGCCAAAATTGCAAAGTATATGAAGGATAAACACAAAATTACTGTTACACGTCAAGCCATTTACGAGTTTCTTAAAATTCGTGCGAAAGGTTATAAACCTTGTAAGTACGCTGGAAATATTGAAGCGTTGGGCATAGTAAACCAGCCAACTACAGAAGTGCTGTCTTTACCTAAACAGACGGTTTCAGAAGTACAGGAAACACCAACACAATCGGTTGCGATTAAATCGGTAAAGTCGATAGAAAAGCCACGAAAACAAATCCTCAATATGGAGTGGAGTGATTCTTACAACCTTACGCGCATGTCGGATGAAGAAGCGGCGGCGCGTAATAAACGAATTGAAGAAAAACGAAGAATATTAGAGGAGGAACAACGCAAAAAAGAAAATCAATCAAAGCCAACAGAACAGCCACAGGAAGTAGAATTTAACATGAAGTGGAGTGACGTTTACAACCTTACGCGCATGTCGGATGAAGAAGCGGAAGCGCGTAATAAACGAATTGAAGAAAAACGCAAAAGGTTAAATGAAGAAAAACTCAAAAAGGAGAAACAATAGTATGTCTACAATCATTTTCGCATCAGGTGCAAAAGGCGGTACGGGTAAATCATTGGCAGTTCGTTTTCTCACAACTTATCTTCGTGAAAATAATCATAGACCCATGTTACTGGATATGGACGATGAAAACAGAACGCTTTCGCGTTTCTTTCCAGAAGCGGAACAGATCGAGATAAATAAAACGTCGTCAAATGATGTTTTGGTTGAAAAAGTAATGGCAGGTACAAAACTCATTATTGCCGATCTTAAAGCGGGAACAGGAAGAGATACTCTCAAATGGTGGCTTGACGTGCCTTTTGATGAGTTGCCGAATGTAAATTTTATCTGTCTTGCGTCCATTACAAGCTCGCCCGACAGTGTTCAGTCTTTCCTTAATTGGGCAAGTGAACTCCGGGACAAAGTTTCTTATGTTGTTATTAAAAATCAGAAAGACGGCGACGTTTTCCCTGATTATAACAAGAGTAATCAAGCGAGTGATTTCCGCGAAAAACACATGCCGATAGAAATCACTATCCCTCGCCTTGACGACGAATACATGACCGAGCTTGAAAGACTGAATCTGACCATATCGGAAGTGCTGGAGGCAAACGGCGGCACCATGACCGTTCCGACCGCAAACAGCAAACAAAATGCTAAACCCATCGGAGAGACTCTTTGCCGTCTCATGGTAAGGGCGCGGCTACGGCGGTTTCAGAATGACATCTACCGGCAATTTGACCCCATTTTAGAACTTTTGAGCGTGTAAAGGACAAAACTATGGCCGCAACCACAAACATCGACATTGAAAAACTCAAGGCAACGCTTACAGAAGGGTTGCCGCAGGAACAGGTAACGGAGTTTTACAAACTCCTGCATGAAACCGGAATCTCGCGGTATGACGTGGAGATTCTGCTTCTCATGCGAACACTCGGGACATTTCAGAAATTTTATGCTGAAATCCCGAAATCCATTCACGCCGCCGCCGACAGGATGCAGAAAGTGGATGCGGCCATTGACAATATGGCAAATTCGCTTAATCAGTCTCTCAACGATTTCGATGAGCTTACCGACAGTATCGGGGCGCACGTCAAAGAGGCCAGTAAAAAAGCGATGAACCGCGCCGCCGCAGAAATGCGCACTATCTCTGCGGGTTTCAAGGAAAATCTGACTGCCGCGATGAATGAATCTCTGCCTTTGTCTGAACTCAAAGAGGCCGGAAAGACCTTTACCGATACCATTGCCGAAAGCAACCGGGCGTCCGCCGAACTGCGAAACGATATCAAGGTTGCGGGTTTGACACGTATAGGCGTCATTGCCGCTGCTACGCTTGCCGTGATTCTCGCGTCATGGCTTGTCATTTATTTCTTGTATCAATCGCGGTTTGAGAATGAGCGCTTGAGCGTTGTCGGCATAGTTGTTGACCAGGTTGAAAACAATCAGGCGATACTCAGCGAACTGTCCAGAGCCAACCGAAAACTGGAACTGTCGTACAACGAGTCAGGTCAGAAACTGCTCACTATCAGTAACGCGAGAGGCTACACGTCCACATCCAAAGAGGGCGTGATTGCGTTCAAATAAGGAGTAATGCCAATGCCCACACGCGCCTTTATCGCCCATGACCGTGTTGTAACCGCCATGCGGATGTACCTCCGCATGGCAATGATCGGCTTGCTGCTTGCCGTCGTCATTTACGGCGGCGGCATGTACATGTTTTACTCTTATTATCTGGCATTACCCGTGCCGGAACTAATCGGCGATATGCTTGTATTTGCCGATGAGAGTAAAAAACTGCCAGCCCGGTCGATTGTAAAATACTACGTATCGCCTAAACTCCAGAACCATATCAATTTCACATTCGGCTTCAACCAGCGCGGGAAAGTTTATGTTCCGCAGGAATACGTAGAACCCGAACTGCGCCCGCTGCTTGGAGAGGTTGAGAAAGTTCCAAGAGAACTCTATCAACGGGCGGTGTTTATCGCTACGAACGGGCGCGTCGAGATTCTGCGGCGCGTCTTTCCCATCAGTCTGCTGTTTTTCCCGGTGTTTGGCGTCGGCTACCTGCTTCTTTTCAGTTGGATAAACAAACTGACGGAGAAAACCGAGTTTATCCGGGGAGCCGACCTGATCACTTTCAATCAGATGAAAGCCCAGCTTGACCAAGCCATAGCAAGGGAAAACACCAAAAGCCCGTTGCGGCTCGGCGAAGTAGAGCTATCCGATTCTGTATCAAGACTGCATATGCTGATTCTGGGTACAAGCGGCACGGGCAAAAGCGTCTGCCTTAACCGGTTTATCAAGTCTCTGAAAGGACAGGGGACATCGGTTATATACGACGTTAAGGGCGAGTTCTGCGGGAAGCACTACACGGAAAACGACATCATCTTTTATCCATTTGATAAAAGGTCTGTCAGATGGTGTTTTTTCAACGAAATCCGAGACTATCCGGATTTCGACATTTTAGCCACGTCGCTGTACGAACCGCCCGACGACAAGAAGGACGCTTACTGGTACAACGCCGCGCGGGATGTTTTCAGGACGGGCATAACGTATCTGTACAAACAGAACAAAACCACAAATGCCGACATCTGGGATTTCTTTTCAAAGCCGGTCAGCACGATGCTGGCCGAGCTTACGGAATGGGGCGAAAAGGGCAACAGGAGCGAGCTTGGGGCGCTCAAGCATATTCAGAATCCCGAAAACAACACGGCGTCTTCAATTATTTCAATCGTGCAGGAGCGGCTGACGTTTTTCCGCTATCTGCGCGAGGAAGAAGACGAAGACGCTGGAACATTTTCTTTCAGGGATTTCATCAGCAGCGGAAACGGCGGCAACCTATTTTTGATGAATATCCAGCAGTATGAATCCATCTTCCGCCCGCTAATGACCTTTGTGATCGACATTATGATCCGCGAGGTTTTATCCCTGACCGACAGCCGGGAGCGGCGGATTACCTTTGTCATTGATGAATTTGGTTCATTGTCAAAAATGGCCTCGATTTTCGGGTTTCTGACAATGGGAAGGTCAAAGGGCGGATTTCTTGTTTTAGCCAATCAAGACCTGGGTTCGGTCGCCAACGTTTACGGCAACGACCGGAAAGAGACATTTTACAACAATTTCAATATTCACCTGACGTTCAGACTGAACGACCCGACCACATCGGAATTTCTGGCAAGAGGTTTCGGAAAGCGTGAAGTCATTAAGAAGTATAGAAGCAGTTCATTCAGCCCAAGTGATTTGGGCGACAGATTCAGTCTGGGGGAGCAGGAGAAAGTAGAAGAAATCGTTCTGCCTACGGAATTTCAGAATCTGCCGAATTTCTGCACCTATCTAAAAGTCGCCAATTATGGCGTCACCCGGATGGAGACGACGCAAAAATTCCTGCCGGATGTAAGCCCGGAGTTTCTCCCGCGCGATTTCAGGCTGAAACGCGCGGAAGAAACAAAACCACAAAACCCCGAAAATCCGCCGCAAGGAAAGAAGGAGATTTATGCCAAGTAAAACAGAATGGGTTTCTGAATTATCAAATCGCACGGCAGAGCGAGTGAAACATGAATGGCCGTCTTTCCTCAACACGGCCGGGGCGATGTACAAATATCCGTTTTCCGACCAGCTTCTGATCTATGCGCAAAAGCCGCAGGCTACGGCTTGCGCTACTTTTGTTTTCTGGAACGAGAGGATGAACCGCGGCGTAAAAGGCGGTTCAAAAGGCATTGCCTTATTGAATAACGAAAACGGCGGACAGCAAAAACTCCGATACGTTTTCGATGTCGCTGATACGTATCCCGCCCACGAAAGTGCAAAGAATTTTCAACTTTGGAATTTTAAGCCGGAACATGAAGCGATGGTTCTGAAAACTCTGAATCAGACGCACGGCCTCACGTCCGACAGCGTACCGGAGGCATTGGAAGCGGTTTCAGCAAAACTGACCGACGAGCATTTCGCCGGTAATGCCGGCGATATTGAAAAATCCATACCATATACAACAAAACACGATTTTCACGAGATGACCGCCGCAAGTATTGCCTACGTATGCCGCGTCCGCTGTGGTCTTAACGCGGAATTTCCCGAAGATTTCAGCTTTTCCGATCTTACGACGGAAGGGGTTCATAGTCTCGGCGAGACTGTCAGCGGTCTGTCGGAACGGTTATTGCGCGAAATTGAATTAACTGTTAAAAATCATGAGCTTGAAACAGAAAGGACGAACAGACATGGACGAACCAGTGGAATTGACCTACAAACAGGCGGAAGACGGGGATTATTTGATTCCGGATTTGAAGCTGCCGGAACAGTTGCCGGTGAACAAGTACGGACTCTTGAGACTGGATTACCTGAAAGTACACCGTCCGATTCTGTACAACGAACTGGTTTGTTCGACGACGCTGAATCGGCACCTGCACGAGATCGGCGAAGCGGCATACGACCGGCTGGAACTGATAATGGAAGAGCTGGAGAAACGCGACCCGCCGCCGGACAAGGCGACCAACCAGATGGGTTGGGTAGGACACATGAACAGCCTGAAAGCGCAAGCGGAAGAGATCGTACTGGCGGAATTGATTTATTTGTAACGGAGCAAGACACGGATGCCGCGTTATCCGCACCGGAAATCGCACAAATCGACCTCGATAGCATAGCCGATGGTCTTACCTACTGGAACCGCATTGAAAGAAAAGACGGAACTGCGCTAACCCCGCCCGGCGCACCAGAAGATTACAAAATACGCGAAGGCGACCGATTCAGAATCGACGGGTCATACTACGAAGTAAACGGAATAACCGACGAAAGCGTAACTTTACGCGACATTACACCAGACGTAAGCATTAACGAATCTTTCCGCAACATGCCGGCGGGTCGAAGCCGGACTGAAACGCAGTATTTCATGTCAAGGTTTCAGGCGCTCCACATGCCGCGAACCGGCGATCAGTACCTTATAAACGGCCGGACATTTGAGATTCAGGAAATATCACACGCCACAGTTAAAGACGATAACGGAATCATAAAATTGTCCGACATCAACAATCCGAATGGAGAGTTGATGAACATCCCCATCGTATACACGTCGCGAGGATATCAGGCCGTTCGGAATCAGCCGGATAATGAACCGACGAAACAAGCGCCGGAAAACGCAACCGTCGAAAAGAAATACGATCTTGGATACGGACATTTAGGCAATGGCACGACCGTTTGGAATCGGGCAGAGGAAAGAGACGGAGATTACGTTACCGTCGCGCATATTTCGCCGAACCGTGAAATAACTTTCCACGATGAACATCTGCCGGAAAAAGAAAGAAGCGAAATACTCCGCCATGCACGAGAAAACATATTGTCTGTATCGACGGAATCAAACGAGCCGGTATTTACAACGCCGCCGACGTCGGAACAAGACGCCGTGTCTGATATATCGACCACACCGGAACCCACACCAGAGGCACCCACGCCTGAAATCGGCGACGAATACCGAATTGACGGGCGGTTATTCGAAGTAGACGAAATCAGAGGCGGACGAGTAAGCCTGCGCGACATTACATTTCACCGACATTCAGGTTTTCCAATCTTCCGAAACGAATCTATTGAATTTTTCAAAGGATTAACGCCGGAAGCGCCTGGCACAGTAGTTGAAAGTTTGCCAGGACAACCCGCGCCCGCACGGGAACCGGCAAGGCAGAGTGTGGTAAAAACAACCAGACAGAAGTCTTTATTTGGACTGGACGCTCCAGAAATGGCCGGGCCGGTTATTCCGGCCGAGCTTAACCAACTGCCGTCAGCCGTCGAAAAAGACGCCGCGCAAACGAATACCGTGTCGGAGATCTCCGCACAAAGCGTTGAGGAAGTCATTACCGCCGCAATCGAACCGGAGCCGACACTGAAGGCGAGGCTGGAAGCACCCACCGGCGAGAAAAATAATTTCCGCATCACGGATTTCAATCTCGGCGAAGGCGGCGCAAAAACTAAATACAACTGGAACGCCGAAGCCATACGAACACTCAAACAGATCGAAGCAGAAAACCGATTCGCTACGCCGGATGAACAGAAAACGCTGTCGCGTTATGTAGGCTGGGGCGGTTTGCCGCAAGCCTTTGACAGCGAGAATCAACAATGGACTAAAGAATACGCCGAACTGAAAACCCTGCTGTCTGATAAGGAATACGAATCGGCACGGGCAAGTACGCTTAACGCTCATTACACTTCACCTACCGTCATTCAAGCCATGTACGAAACCATTGAGCGCATGGGGTTCAAAACCGGCAATATCCTTGAACCTTCATGCGGCGCGGGAAACTTCCTCGGCATGTTGCCCGAAAGCATGAAAGATTCAAAACTCTACGGCGTGGAGCTTGACGGCATCACGGGGCGCATTGCGCAAAAACTATATCCGAACGCCGATATTCAGGTAAAAGGTTTTGAGAAACTCGATACGCCCGACGCGACGTTTGATCTCGCAATAGGCAATGTTCCTTTCGGCGATTACGGCGTCGCCGACAAGCGTTATGACAAACATCGGTTTCAGATTCACGATTATTTCTTTGCCAAAACATTAGATCAGGTTCGACCGGGCGGCATTATCGCTTTCGTAACGTCACAGGGAACGATGGACAAACAAACGCCCGACGTTCGCCGGTATATCGCGCAGCGCGCGGAACTTCTCGGAGCGGTACGCCTTCCCAATAACGCTTTCCTGAAAAACGCCGGTACGGAAGTAACCACAGATATTATCTTCCTGCAAAAGCGCGAACGGCAAATCGACATTGACGCAAGCTGGATTCATCGCGGTTTGCTGGAAAACGGCATCCCCGTAAACAGCTATTTTGTAGAACATCCAGAAGTGATCTTAGGCCGCATGGAACGCGGCGACAAACTGTATGGCAATCAGACCAACAGTACTTCATGTCATCCAATCGAAGGGGCTGACCTTTCAACACAGTTACGTAAAGCACTTTCGCGCATCGAAGGCAGGATCAGCGAACCCGAATTTGACGCCGCCGCGCTGGAATCACAAAATTATCAAAGCTCTAAAGACAAATCCATTCCGGCCGACCCAAGTGTAAGAAACTTCAGCTATGCCGTCATAGATAATACGGTTTATTTCCGCAAAGATTCGCGCATGAATCCCGTCCAAGCCAACGCCGCCGTGCTGGAACGCATCAAAGGCATGGCCGCGTTGCGCGATTGTACCCGCGAGCTTATTGATTACCAGATTGATGATCGAAGCAACGACGATATTCAGGCAAAACAGGCTGAACTGAATAAACTCCATGATTCCTTTATGGCAAAACATGGGCTGATTAACTCCACAGCCAACAAACGCGCCTTTGCGGACGATTCTTCATACTATCTGCTGTCTTCTCTTGAAGTAATTGACGAAAACGGCAATCTGTCGCGCAAAGCCGATATGTTCACAAAACGCACAATAGCGCCGCGTACCGTCGTTACAGAGGTAGATACGGCGAGTGAAGCCCTTGCCGTATCAATCGCCGAGAAAGCCCGTGTCGATTTACCTTATATGTCAACACTAACCGGATTTTCTGAGGAAAAGATCATTGACGATCTGAAAGGCGTCATCTTCCGTGATGTAAGCCATCCATCTGATTTTAACGATTGCCCATTTGTTACGGCGGACGAATACCTTTCAGGCAATGTCCGTGAAAAATTGCGCTTTGTCGAATATCTTTCTGAAACCCTGCCACCTGAACAGGCCGTCACCATTGCGCCAAATATTGAAGCATTGCAACGGGCGCAACCCAAAGACCTTGACGCCTCGGAAATATCCGTCCGACTCGGCGCTACGTGGATAGATAAAAAACATGTCGAGCAATTCACCAAAGAGCTTCTGCAGCTTCCTTTTTATGGCAAAACCCTCGTCAGCTTCAGTCCGCACAGCGGGCAGTGGGATGTTCAAAAACTTCATTCAGCAAACACCGTACTTACAGGCGTCACTTACGGAACACGCCGCGCGGACGCTTTCAAGATTATTGAAGAAACGCTGAACCTCCGCGATGTGCGCATTTACGACACCACAACAGATTTGTCCGGCAAGAAAACCACCGAACTGAATAAAAACGAAACCACAAAAGCGCAGCAAAAGCAGGAAACCATAAAACAGGCGTTCAAAGACTGGGTTTTCAAAGATCCGGAACGCCGTCAGGAGCTTGTTAAAGCCTATAACGAGAAATTCAATTCCACGCGGCCGAGAGAATACGACGGCACTCACCTGAATTTTTCCGGCAATAACCCGGAAATCACCCTGCGCCCGCATCAGCGCAACGCCATTGCCCATATGCTCTATGGCGGAAATACCCTGTTGGCTCACGTTGTAGGAGCGGGGAAGACTTATGAAATGGTTGCCGCCGCAATGGAAGCCAAGCGGCTCGGCCTTTGCCGGAAATCCCTTTTTGCCGTACCGAATCATTTAACCGAACAATGGGGAAGCGAGTTTATGAAACTCTACCCATCGGCAAATATCCTTGTCGCTACGGCAAAGGATTTCGAGACGGGAAACAGAAAGAAATTCTGCGCGAGGATTGCAACCGGCGACTATGACGCCGTAATCATAGGGCATAGCCAAATGGAAAAGATTCCCATGTCGAAAGAGCGGCAGGAACGGATGTTACGGGAACAGATCGACGACATTACGCGGGGTATTGATGAACTGAAAGGAGAATACGGCAACAGGTTTACTGTCAAACAACTGGAAAAAACCAAAAGCTCTCTGGAAACGCGGATGAAGCGATTGTTTGATGAAGATCGCAAGGATGATGTCGTTACATTCGAGCAGCTTGGATGCGATAAATTATTCGTTGATGAGGCGCATAGTTTCAAAAACCTGTTTCTCTACACGAAAATGCGTAATGTCGCCGGTATTCCCCAGACCGAAGCCCAGAAATCAAGCGATCTGTATATGAAATGCCGATATCTGGACGAACTGACCGACGGCAAGGGAGTTGTTTTCGCAACAGGTACGCCGGTTTCCAATTCGATGACGGAAATGTACACCATGCAAAGGTATCTGCAATACGACAAGCTGGAAAAGCAGGGATTAACGCATTTCGATTCATGGGCAAGCACTTTCGGGGAAACCGTAACGGCTATTGAGCTTGCGCCGGAAGGAACCGGCTACCGGGCGCGGACGCGCTTTGCGAAATTCTACAACCTACCCGAACTTATGAGCATGTTCAAGGAAGTCGCGGATGTTAAAACCGCCGACATGCTGGATTTGCCGCGACCAAAGGCCAATTATCGCACCGTCGTGGTACAGCCTTCGGAAACTCAAAAGGAAATGGTCGCGGAACTTTCAAAACGCGCCGTCGCCGTCCATAACAAACGGATAGAGCCGAATGTTGACAACATGCTGAAAATCACGAGCGACGGGCGAAAGATCGGCCTTGACCAGCGATTGATTAACCCGATGCTGCCGGATTTCCCGGAAAGCAAAGTCAATGCCTGTACCGAAAACGTCCATCAAATATGGAAAGAGACGGAAAAGGACAAACTCACACAGCTTGTGTTTTGCGATTTTTCAACGCCGAACGCTGACGGACGTTTTAATGTTTATGACGACATAAGGGAAAAGCTGATTGCGCGGGGCATACCTGAAAAGGAAATCGCTTTCATCCACGAAGCCAAGACCGAAGTGAAAAAGAAAGAACTTTTCGAGAAAGTGCGTCATGGCGATGTGCGCGTACTGTTTGGAAGCACCTTCAAAATGGGAAGCGGCACAAACGTTCAAGACAGGCTGATTCACCTACATGATCTTGATTGCCCGTGGAGACCGGCCGATCTCGAACAACGCGCCGGGCGTATTGTCAGGCAGGGCAAT
>Ga0082212_10012874_pt1 | contig 10511 bp, 8 predicted proteins | sample TergutNt197P3_FD_71548 | JGI IMG/M metagenome (GOLD analysis project Ga0082212, IMG submission 71548) | Neocapritermes taracua P3 segment gut microbial communities from Petit-Saut dam, French Guiana - Nt197 P3 | ecosystem: Host-associated > Arthropoda: Insects > Digestive system > Gut ...
ACTGATCCTGCGTCCCAAATCTTTTTCTTTCCCCTTTTTTCTTAGGCTAATTAAACTCCCAATGGTTATCCAGCCTCCTATCCATGGGAAAATAATATAGAATCCCCACCAGCCCAATGTAATAGCTAACGTAAGTCCAATGAGGAATGGAATGAAGTGTTTAAATTTCATAATGCACCTTGATCTTTTCCATTGATAATCTGCTTTTTATTGCAGATTCTCAAGCACAGCCACCAGTAGATTGCCTTTGATACGCGATGCGGCACGGATGCCATCGGGGCGAATATCTTCAAAGAGGATTCTTTTGTCGGCGCCGACAACAAATGTGGAAATTACAGGCACAAATCCCTTGTTTTTGCCACCTGAGTGTTCGGACAGAGTCTGTAACAGCCTTTCCTGCTGTTGCCAGGCTATTCCCATGGCTACAGAAAGGTCGCCGGCAGCATCCGAATAAATCATCGAGGGCGAAGCATTAATTTTACCGGCAGTTGTCCGAATATGTTCCGGATCGTCAGGACCGATAAATACAACATTGTAACCCAAAGCATTTATCTTCGCAAGATTAGGAAGAATTTCGTCTTTGAAGTGATTGATACAGTTACCGCACCAGTCGCCGCGATAAAACAGAAGAACGGTTGGCTTGTCGCCGATAATACTGTGAAGCGATTTTGCATTACCGTTTCCGTCGGTAAGCATCTTGTCGGGAACTTCCTGGCCGACCATCAATGGTTTGACATCAACGGCATTAGCGGCAAATTGCGCTTTGGCGCTCCAGGCAAAAACGCACACAATCACTGTCAGAATTGAAATAATAATACGCTTTTTCATAACTTTTTTTTTAGATTTTTAATTGATGAAACAATATGATTAATTTATTAATTTGTGCAAAGGTAACGATTTTTATTGATACCTTCAATCGCAATGGTTTTTGTTTGCGCCGTTCTTAGCATCTGTTCCTTATAATAATACAATGAATAACATATAGCATACACATCGGCTCCAACCATAACAAATGTTCCCTGTAATGTAAAAACAGACTTAACTGATTTCAATACGTGAATGTCCGTTGCCGACGGGGGTGACTTCGATGTGGGTGGCAATGCGTTCTTTGAGTTCGGCGAGATGCGAGATGACGCCGATGATTTTGCCTTCCCGGTGGAGGTTGGAGAGGGCGGAAAGGGCGACGTCCAAATAGTCCGAATCAAGTGTACCGAAGCCTTCGTCGATAAACATGGTGTCGATTTGCATGTTTTTACTTGCCATACCGGAAAGACCGAGCGCTAATGAAAGCGATGCGATAAACTTTTCGCCGCCGGAAAGGTTTTGGGCGGTGCGTTCTTCACAGTTTTGGAATTTGTCGATTACCGACAGTTCAAAAGGATTGGCGGCGTCGCCTGTCCGTTTCAGCAGGTAACGGTCGCTCATTTTTTGCAATTGCCTGTTGGCTAAAACGATGAGATGCTCAAAGGTCAGCGCCTGTGCGAAATTGCGGTATCTTTTGCCATCGGCCGAACCGATAAGTTCATTCAGACCTCCCCAGTTAGCGCAAATCTGTTGCTGCCATTCTTTTTCTTTCAGTTTGTCGCCGCTGTTTTTTAGATTTTCAGCATTGTCGGCTAATTTTTGACGGTTTGCGCCTGTTTTTTGGGAGACCGATTCGCTTTGCGTCTTTTTCTCTTCGAGTTCGGATTGCAGCTCTTCGGGCGACTTACCGGTAATGACCTGTGCTTGTTTTGCGGTCAGTTCTTTTTCCTTTTCAGTTATAACGGCCTGACATTTTGCAAGTTCCGTTTCTGCTGCGGTTTTCGACTTTTCCGCGTTTGCCTTAACCGTTTCCGCTTTTTCAAGCATATTTTTCAGACGCTGTTCTTCGGCTGTAACTTGTCTGTCGCCAAATATAGCGGTTCTTTCTGCAACGAATGACTGTCTTTCGGTTACAATGCTTTGTTGTTCGGATGCCTTGTCTGCCAACAGTCGGGAAAGGCTGTTTGTTTCGGTCGTTGTCGCAGTCAGTTCATTATTCAAATTACTTATCAGTTCTGTAAGCGAGATGATTGCCGCTTGGTATGTCTTCCACCGGTCAAGGCAATTTTTCAAAGCGGTGATGTTTTCTACGCCATATTTTTGAAATATGAGTTGCAGTGCATCGTTTTTACCGTTATAGCTTTTCCGGGCTTCATCCGATAAAAGTTGCTTTGCGTCCACCTTATGTTCGGCTAACTGATAGTCCGTAGCGGCCTTGTTCATTAATTTCTCCGCTTCTTCCTTTGCTTTTTGCAGGGTGGGGATTTCTTTGTTTCGAAGATTACTGAGTGCATTTTCGTGCGCGGTAGCCTGTAGGATGAGGTCGTTTACCTGTTTGTATTCCGCCTCTTTACGGGAAAGGATGGCAGAAAGCAAAGCCACTTTGTTTTCGCTTTCAGGCATGGCGAAGTCGGGTTGCAAAACCCTCATTTCTATCAAAACCGTCATGCGTTTTTCATAGTCGGACGACAGTAACCGTTCATCTTTTTCCTTATTTCTCAAAGCATTATCTTTGTCGGATGCGCATTTTGTCAGCGTTTTTTCAGCCTGTTGGACGGTGGTTGTTACCGTTTGCAGTTGCTGTTTCAACGCTTTCAGTTCGGTTTCCTTTTCGCCGGTCTGCGGGATATTTCCGATGGCATACGGGTGTTCCCGTGCGCCGCACAGCGGACAGGGTTTACCGTCTTCGAGCGCTTTACGATGTTCGTCTAAGCTCTGAATTGTACGGGTGAGTTTAATGATTTCTTCGAGCGCATGTATTTGCGTTTCAATGTTTTGCTTGTTGGTTTGGCCGTTTTTGACGATGGCTGTAAGTTCCTGTTCCGACTTTTCGGAATCGGAAATGAGCGCGGCATATTTACCAATTTCGGTTTGATGGTTTATGATGGCTGTTTCGACTTCAATCAATTGCCTGATTTGATTGCCGAAGCCTGTCATATTTTCTTTTTCCTGCCGGTAATCATTCAACTCTTTGCCCGAAAGGACTTTTTGTAAAGCTGTTTTTTTATTTTCTATTTCCTGATTCTTTTGCTGTAAAGCGGTTTCTGCCTTTGTGAAACCGGTTTGTGATTTTTGGAGCGCCGCTGCTTTGTCCGACTTTTCTTTTCCGGCGGCTTCGTGTTCTTTTTGTTTGCTTGTCCAGTCTAACAGGATGGCCTGAGCCTGTGCGTCTTGATGCTCGATGGCTGCATATTGACCTACCAACGATTCATAAATCTCATTTTTCGCTGCCCAGTCTATTTTCTCTGTCAGGGTCGTTTGCGATTTTTCTATATTATCTTTCTGTCTTTCTAACAATTGCGATAATTCGTGTTCTTTAGCTTTCAGTTCTTTGATAGATAACACGACAGGCGCAAGCAATTTGTTTTTCGCGTCGATCTGCGTATCTAATTCCCTGACTTTGATAAGGATTGTGTCTGTCTTGTCTTTTTCGTTTTTGGCGTCTTGCAACAAGATGCCGGTCTGTTCGAAAGCCTCTTTTTTCGCAAGCGCCCGCTGTTGAAGTTCGGGCGTTTTGGCATTGGCATCGTCAATTTGCCGTTGCAGACTTTCCAAATCGGTCAGCCATTTGCGGGCGATTTCAATTTTTTGCAATTCGCCGTCGATCAGCCGCTTTTGTTCTTCAAGTTCGGTTATTTCACGGTTGATTGCCGTTATTTCGTCGTCCGAAAGGATTTTGATAGCGCCTATTTCAACGAGTATTTTGTCTAACTTTTCTTTTTCCGTTTTATGCCTTTCGTATACTTTTTTTGATATTTCGCCATAAATTTCCGTTCCGGTGATATGTTCCAACAGTTCGCCCTTGTCGTTTTTATCCGCCTGCAGGAATGCGGCGAAACTGCCTTGCGCCAATAATATCACCTTTGTAAACTGCTCAAAATCAAGCCCAAGTAGCTGAGTAATCGTGCTGTCGCAATCCTTGATTTTTTCAGCAATAATTGTATTGTTCGCGTCGGCTATGGTACGATGGACGGGTTTCAAATTTCCTGTGCGGGTTCGCTCCTGCTTCCATGCGGCTTTCCATTTCTTACCACCTGCTTCAAACACGATTTCGGAAAAACAATCGCCCGTTCCGCGCGTCATCACATCGTTGTACAGCCCTGTAATATCCACACGGGGCGTTTTGCCGAACAACGCCAATGTAATGGCGTCTAAAATCGAACTTTTTCCCGCGCCGGTTTTACCCGTTATGGCAAAAAGTCCGTTATCGGTAAACATCGGGTCGGAAAAATTAATTTTGTTTACGCCTGCGAGCGAATTGATATTTTTAAAGGTAAGATGCAGAATTTTCATGACCTGTCAGTTTTCAATTGGTAACAAACCGGCGATTTCGTCGTACAACGCCCGAAACGTTGCTTTCTGTTCGTCCGAAACCTTGTTTTTGTCTAAGAGTTTTTCGAAAACCTCCAATTGTTCAAGGTCTTCCAATGGTAGTGCGCTGTCGTCCTGCGTAAGTACTTCCGTCAGATATTGACGGTTTTGCAGTTTGAGAATTTCAATGTTTGTGTTGGCGGTCTGTTCGGCAGCCCACGTCGTAAAATCCGGAAAAACATTGCTTCCCTCGTATATAATCTCCACCCAAACCGAATCGCCGGATGTCTTTATATCGTCCAAACGCCTGCTGATAAACGCCTGATCACCCCGAATGGATTCCAATTGCTGAAAAACAGGTATTTCGAGCGTCGATACGATTGGTTTATCTTCCTTAAATTCAACAATATAAACACTTTTTCGTTGCGTTGCCTCGCAAAAACCCATCGGAATAGGCGAACCGCAGTAGCGGATTCTTTCGCTTATCACCGAAGGAATATGATAATGTCCAAGCGCCACATAATCAAATGTATCAGGGAAAATATCACTTCCGATACATTCGATATTGCCTATGTAGGTTTCGCGCACGCCGTCGTCTTCGACTGTTGTCCCGCCTGCAACCGACAAATGTCCCGTGGCAATGACCGGAATTTTTTTGTTCGCATTTTGTTGTATTTCCTTTGCTGTTTCAGCCAGTTGTTCATAGTGTTTTCTGATATTTTCCGCGATGCGCTTTGAACGGTCGGCATACGTTTCGCCTTCGGTGAAGCGGTTCAAATCTCTTTCCCGCAAAAAGGGCGCGGCACAAACGATGGCAAGCGGCGTTTCGTTCTCATCTTTGATAACAACCACCTCATCTGCAGGATTTTCACTCGCATTGCCAACCACCGTTATATTCAGCGCCGACAAAACGGCTTTCGGCGCGTTCAGAAAACTTGGCGAATCATGATTGCCGCCCGCCACTATCATATTTTTACAGCCTACATTCCTGACATTCAGCAGAAAGTCATAATACATTTTCTGGGAAGCGCTGCCGGGCGAAGCGTTATCAAAAATATCGCCGGCAACGAGCAACAAGTCAACCCCGTTGTTTTGAATCGTCTGCAAAAGCCACTTCAAAAAGGCGGCATGTTCATCCTGCCGGTCTTTTTTCGCATAGAGCATCCTGCCCAAATGCCAGTCGGATGTATGTAGCAGTTTCATACACTACATCATATTAGTGTTCATCTATGACTTTTAAGGTTTCCATCGAAAGACGTACTTTCAACCAATCAATCAGTTTGCTTGCGTTGACGGTATCATTCGGATTAGTCCACTCAATCAGCAGCGTTGGGATCGTATCTGTTTTTCCCGTCGTTACATCCGTGTAAACAGCAAGGTTGGAAACGGAAAACCGTTTTACATTTGGATAACCGGCCGCTATTTCACGTGCTATTTGCAGGTTGTCGATACCCGATAATCTCATTTTCTCCAATTCGCTGTTCAGCTCCATAATCGTTTCGTCCTTGCTCCGAAGTTGTTCGTCTTTGCGGTCGAGCAGCCTGCTTAATACATTGGCCTGCATATTGACATCGAGCGTACCGCCTGTCTGTTTGACCGACAATTTGGTATCTGCAAGCCCATAGTCGTGCAATTTCTTTTGCAGGTGGTCAATCTGATTTTGTTCCAATGTTTTACCCACCAAAGAAAGTGCGATTTCCTTTTCTTTTCTTGAATAATTACGTTGCACGCTGATGATTTCAATTTCATCAAAGATGACTTCCTTTTGAATATCCTGCACGTAATGAATGGCTTTCGAGTCAAAACGGGTTTCGGCAATCATATTCCATGCCACAAAAACGCTCGGCACAATGACGATAATGGAAAAAGCGGTAATACTTCTTTTTACCATTTTCTGTCGCGACGCTTCTATGTATTGTTTCATGGGAAAGTGCATATAGCGTACCATGACGAAAGTAGCCAGCGCGATAAAAAATGAATTGATAAAAAAGAGATAAAACGCTCCGAGAAAAAAACGGTACTGTCCGGTAGCCAAACCAAATCCGGCCGTGCAAAGCGGTGGCATCAGGGCAGTTGCAATGGCAACACCCGAAATAATGGTTATCTTTCCTTCTTTTCTCGATGAGGCTACGATGCCTGCAAACCCGCCGAATACAGCGATAAAAACATCGTAAATGGTCGGACTGGTACGCGCAAGCAGTTCCGATTGGGCGTCGTTGAGCGGACTGATGAAAAAATAAGCGGTAGATGCAGTCAAACTAATCAAAACCATCACAATCAAATTCTTCAATGAGTGTTTCAGCAGGGTGGAATCGTTGATTCCGACAGCTAAACCTACACCGTTGATTGGTCCCATCAGCGGCGAGATAAGCATCGCGCCGATAATAACAGCCGTAGAATTGACATTCAGACCTACAGAGGCAATAATAATAGCAAAGAAAAGAATCCAGACATTTGCGCCTTTAAATTCAACGCCCTTTTCAATGCTGTTGACGGTTGCTTCAATATCCGTGTCGTTGCTCAGATTGGCAAGCGTTTGCACAAAACGCCGCGATTTGTTCCAGTAAATCTGTAATTTTTCCATAATTATTTTTTTTACATAAAACCATTGTATACTAAATACCGCAAAATTACATGAAATTTCAGGAAATCCAAGCGTGCTAAATGAAAAATATTTTGTGTTACGCTCGACTTTCGCTATCTTTTATCAAACATCCGTAAATAAGACAGACCCTTACCGGATGTTAATTTTTTCGATTACTTCCTCGCCTGCATAGTCATTCAGGCTTTTCAGCAATCGTTTTTTATTCATCGACAGTTCGTTTCGCAGAACTGAAGAATTGAGGAACACATGTAATACACGGTTTTTCACAAAAAGCCGTTGAGTGGAACGCATAATGTTCGGGCCTAAAATCTCACCCCAGGCTTTCTGTATGCGTACTTCAAGTATTTTCTGCTTTATTTGCGGATTATCCCTATAAAAATCACGCAGGACATCGCCAATGGGAACTGCACTGATACGCTTCATTTTTTTTAATTGATAATTGACAATGGACAATTGACAATGGATAAATATTTCATTTCACTCTTAACTCTTAGTTCTTAGTTCATAACTCTTAGTTCTTATTTCTTAGTTCTTAACTCAATAACATCGACTTCCCCGTTTTCCACCCTGTACAACGCATAATCCTGATTGATAGCAGTTAATATCCTGTCTAAATATTTACGGTTGGTATCTGTCATGAAAATTTGACCGAATTGATCGCCACTAACCAATTCCACAATCTGTTCGACTCTTTCTGTATCCAACTTATCGAAAATATCATCCAATAAAAGTATTGGCTTCGTATTCCCTTTTGCTGCTAAAAAGGCATATTGTGCTAATTTCAAGGCAATCAGGTATGTTTTGTTTTGTCCTTGTGAACCGGTCTGTCGGATCAACCGATCGTTTAAGGTCATATCCAAATCGTCGCGGTGAACCCCTGTCAATGTATACCCAACGATCATCTCACGTTCCCTGTTGGCAGCCAGCCGCTTTGCTAAATCGTCCTCATATAGTTGGGAGGTGTAACTCAGATTGACTGTTTCGGCCGATCGGCATATCTGTTGATAATATGCATTAAAATATGGTACCAATGATTGAATCAATCGACAGCGACTTTCAAAAATCATTTTGCCAAGCGCTCCCATTTGCATCTCAAGTATTTCAAATAAAGTAGTATCCCGGCTTTGATCGCGAAGCATTTGATTGCGCTGCATCAGGATTTTATTGAAGTTAATCAATGTCTGTAAATAGGGTTTATCATATTGAGATATAATGACATCCATAAAACGGCGACGCTCTTCGCCGCCCCCCCGTATCAACTCTGCATCAGTCGGTGAAACCATGACCAACGGTAACAGACCGATATGGTCGGACAATTTTTCATAGACTTTTTGGTTACGTTTGAACTGTTTTCGTTGCCCTCGTCGTATTACACAATAGATTTCTTCTTTCTTTTCATTAAAACAATAATCGCCCTGAAGTACGCAAAAATCTTCATCGAACGAAATAATCTGACTTTCAGGTGTATGTATATGACTTTTGCAAAACGATAAATAATAAATCGCATCGAGTAAATTGGTCTTCCCCATCCCGTTATTGCCGAAAAAACAATTCAATTTCGACGAACAATCAATGTTCGTCTGCAAAATATTTTTATAATTCAAAAATGATATTTTGTTGATTATCATATATTTAATATATATTTACAAATACAGGTCATCAGCTGTTTTTAATACAAAAGTAAAAAAATAGTTTATATGTGATGATTATATCACGAAAAAAAACTAATTTTGCGCCTTAAAACGAAAAAGCAACGGAAAATTAAATAATTACTCAAAATATGGCAAACAAGCATATCGCAAGCAAAAAGAAGAAAAACGAACCGGACATTGAAGTAGACGAAATTCTTTCGCGTTCGGAGCAATTCATCGAAAAAAACAAAAAGAGCCTCATCTATGGTGTCACATGTGTTGCAGTTTTCGTGGCTGTAATACTTGCATATAATTATATGTATATGCAACCAAAAAGTGAAAGGGCGGAAAAATCCATTTTCAGGGGACAACAATATTTTGAACGTGATTCATTCGCTTTGGCATTGTATGGTAACGGACTTGATTTCGACGGATTTGAAGCCATTGTGAATCAATACGGTCGTACAAAAACAGGAAATTTAGCTAAGGCATACGCAGGCATTTGTTACTATAAATTAGGCGACATGCATAGCGCCATTAAACAATTGAAGGCCTATAAAGGCGGCGACGATCAGTTAATGCCAAGGGTAACAGGTTTATTGGGAGATAGCTATGTGAGCATCGGCGACACAAAAGAAGGCATCAGGTATTTCGAAAAAGCTGCATCGAAAGCCGATGATGCAAATATCAGTCCGATATATCTTAAAAAAGCCGGTATCGCTTACGAAAGTCTGAAGCAATACAAAGATGCCATCAGGGTTTATACCATTATAAAGGATAAATACAGCCAATCAGCTGAAGCCGGCGAAATAGACAAATATATTATTCGTGCCGGACAATTGTCTCAAAACTAACTAATGGCAACCGCTTTCCAGTCTCTGTCGAGCTACAATCCGGATATAGTTCCAGATGCTACCTCCATGCGTTTTGGAATTGTCGTATCCGAGTGGAACCGTCAGGTTACCGAAAGATTACTTGAAGGTGCATACAAAACATTGTTACGACATGGAGCTAATCCTACAAATATTTATATGGAATGGGTGCCCGGAAGTTTTGAACTTACGTTCGGAGCACGCCGAATGGCTGAAAATTTGAAATTAGATGCTGTTATCGTGATTGGCTGCGTAGTAAGAGGAGACACTCCGCATTTTGATTATGTATGCTCGTCGGTGACCCAAGGTGTCACAGAACTAAATTTAAAATATGATATTCCCTTTATTTTCGGCGTTTTAACTACCGACAACATGCTTCATGCAGAAGAGCGCGCAGGAGGAAGGTATGGAAATAAAGGTGATGAAGCTGCAATAACAGCAATAAAAATGATTGATTTGTGTTGGAGATATTAAAAATAATCGTATCTTTGCAGCGCAATTCAAGAAAGGGCAGTTTCCAGAGTGGCCAAATGGGGCTGACTGTAACTCAGCTGGCTTCGCCTTCGGTGGTTCGAATCCATCACTGCCCACGAAATTAGGCCTCCCCCATCCCCACCAAAAGAGGGGCATAGTTTTCCCCCTTTGGGGGGGAGTTAGAAGGGGCTTATATTTATTAATAAATTTGCGGAAGTAGCTCAGTCGATAGAGCATTAGCCTTCCAAGCTGAGGGTCGCGGGTTTGAGCCCCGTCTTCCGCTCTCACTGAAAATCAAGCGTTTACGATATTGTAAGCGCTTTTTTTATGCGATTATACATGTGTTTGCGCTTTATTTGCTACTTTTGTAAACGCACAGAGACGTATTGAGACGCATACACACGCATATCATTGAGCAAAAGAGATGTACGAGCCGTTAAGAAGAGCAATCGCAAGAAAAATGGAAATTAATGTCGATTTCGGTGAAAGTGTACCAGCCATTCCGCTCGAAAGTGTACCAGTGATTCCGGCGAAAGTGTACCGGTAAAATCCATGTTGCATTTATCACACAAAAGTACAAAAATAAAGATTATC
>Ga0082212_10012875_pt1 | contig 10510 bp, 9 predicted proteins | sample TergutNt197P3_FD_71548 | JGI IMG/M metagenome (GOLD analysis project Ga0082212, IMG submission 71548) | Neocapritermes taracua P3 segment gut microbial communities from Petit-Saut dam, French Guiana - Nt197 P3 | ecosystem: Host-associated > Arthropoda: Insects > Digestive system > Gut ...
CCGCCGGTCCGGTATCACCGTCAGCACCCGTAGGTCCCGCCGGTCCGGTATCACCGTCAGCACCCGTAGGTCCCGCCGGTCCGGTATCACCGTCAGCACCAGTCGGTCCTGCCGGTCCGGTAGCCCCGTCAGCACCCGTCGGTCCTGCCGGTCCGGTATCTCCGTCAACTCCAATCGGTCCCATCGGTCCCATCGGTCCCGTCGGCCCTGCCGGTCCTGTATCTCCGACACCGGGTCCTGTTGGCCCAGTCGGTCCCTCTGGTCCTTCGGGTCCGGTAGCACCGTTAACTCCCGTTGCCCCAATCGGTCCTGTCGGTCCTTCGGGTCCGGTATCGCCGTCAGCTCCCGTCGGTCCTGCCGGTCCCGTCGGTCCTGCCGGTCCTGTGGGACCGGTATCTCCGACACCGGGACCCGTTGGGCCAGTCGGTCCCTCTGGTCCTTCGGGTCCGGTAGCACCGTCAGCTCCCGTTGGTCCTACCGGTCCTGAGGATCCTGCCGGTCCTGAGGGCCCTGCCGGTCCTGAGGGTCCTGCCGGTCCTGCCGGTCCTGTCGGTCCTGCCGGTCCTGAGGGCCCTGCCGGTCCTGAGGGTCCTGCCGGTCCTGTCGGCCCGGTATCCCCGTCAGCCCCGTCAGCCCCGTCAGCCCCATCAGCTCCGGCTGGTCCCGCAGCTCCTGCTGACCCGGAAGATCCCGACGGTCCCGCAGGTCCGGTGGGTCCGGCTGGTCCTTGCGGTCCTTCCGGTCCGGGCGGTCCTTGGGGGCCTGCCGGGCCGCTGGGCGCCGGTGGTTCGGGTGAGTATCCTATTGCTGTGTCGAGCCCGACAGATTCACTCTCTTTGTCCCACCACAAGCCGAAATCAAGGATGTTTGCGATATCTCTTAGCTTGACAAAGTTAAAACCGTCAATACTGTATCCGCTGAGGCTTTTTGTGACCCCGTCAACTACGATCTTTATCGTAACTGCCTTTATGGTTTTGGCCTGAGGGCTAAGTGGAGTAAGCTCTTCCCCGATCGGAGTATATGATTCTCCGGTTGTAATGTGAATAGTTTGAGTAGTCTGATTCCATTCCACCTCAAATTGTTTGGGGGTGCCATCAAGCAACATGGCAATATCCCGCAGTTTACTGTAGTTGCTTCCATTGATATTATACGAACCGATATCAACTTTTTTGCCGTCCATAGTGAGTTCGAGCTTACCTGCAGTCGCAGTTGCCGCGGCAGCGGGCAGGCTGACTGAGAGTACTAGCGCAAGTACAAGCGCCAGCAAAAGAAACCGTTTTTGTCTCATTACTGATACCTACCTTCCTCTTCATGATGATTAAAATTTTTGCCCTATACCAACAAGCCAAAAATATATGATAATAGTATGTCACGATTATATAAATTTATCAATTATTTCGCTATTTTAGCCTGTTTTAAAAAAATTTGTAGAATCGGATAAAAAAAATGCTATTGACAGCAGGCTGCTGATTGTGCTATAATCAATCCGCTATGAAGAAAGTGGAAGCGCCCGCTTCTCACCCGGCGACTAATCGTCCGGGTCAATATGACGGCAACTTTGGTTGTTTTCTTGTGATAGGCGGGCAAAAGGCCCGCTTGTTTTTATTTAATTTTATCTGGAGGTGAATCTTTATTAAAGAGTTGCGAATCAATGAAGAGATTCGGGCGCACGAGGTTCGTTTGGTCAGCGATGGCGACGAGCAGAAGGTTGTTCCCACCCGCTTGGCCCTGGAAAGGGCTCAGGACAGGAATTTGGATTTGGTGGAAATCTCTCCCAATGCCAAACCGCCTGTCTGTAAAATCATGGATTACGGTAAATATCGCTTCGAGCAAAACAAGCGGGAAAAAGAGGCCAAAAAGAACCAAAAAATCGTTCAGATAAAAGAGGTCAAGCTGCGCCCTAATATTGAGGAGCATGATTTTGAAACCAAGGCAAAAAATGCCGAGCGTTTTTTGCGTGATGGGGATAAAGTAAAAACTACCATCATGTTCCGGGGCCGGGAAATAACCCATCCCCAACTGGGCAGGGTACTTTGTGACCGCATGGCCCAGCGCCTTGCGGATGTGGCGAATGTGGAACGCCCGCCAAAGGTGGAAGGCAAAAACATGATTGTAGTCTTTACTCCAAAAAACAATTAAAGGAAAGAGGGAATACTATGCCAAAAATCAAAACTCACCGGGCTACCGCGAAACGGGTCAAAATCACCGGTTCCGGCAAATTAAAGCGCAGCCAGGCTTTTAAGCGGCACATACTAGGCAAAAAAACTTCCAAAAGAAAGCGCAACCTGCGCCAATCAGCCCTGGTTTCTGCTGCTGATCACAAAAGAATTAAAAAACTGGTACCTTATCTTTAAGGAGGATAATTAATTATGACGAGAGTGAAAAAAGGCATGACCAAGCATCGCCGCCATAAAAAGATCTTGAAATTGGCCAAAGGTTACCGGGCTTCTAATTCTAAATTGTTCCGGGTAGCTAACGAGCAGGTTCTCCACTCAATGGCCTATGCTTTTGCCCACCGCCGCAAGAAAAAAGGTGATTTCCGTAAACTGTGGATAACCAGGATCAATGCTGCCGCCAGGATGAATAATATTTCTTATAGCAGGATGATGAACGGTTTGCATAAAGCAGGAGTAGTTGTAAACAGGAAAATGCTGGCAGAATTGGCCGTAAATGACGCAGCAGCCTTCAGTCAATTCGCCGAACTGGCCAAGGCCAACTTATAAAATTAAGGTTCTATGAACAAATTGATAAAGGCCGCGAGACCGCGGCCTTTATCTTTAACTTAGTCTCTAATCCCTAGCCCTAATCCCTAATCCCAGCACCAGGTGAAGTTATGTTAAAAAATGCGAAACAGTCTAATTCAAAAACATTTGTATTACGGATGAAGAGAGAGCAGCAAAAGCGTTCCTTTTTCGGGGGCTTGCCGCCCCCCAAAAGAGTTGTTCTCTTTTTCTTTGCTTTGATTATCCTGGGGGCGGTTTTACTCTCACTTCCTGCCGCCCAAAACCGCCCTATTTCTTTTTTTGATGCTCTTTTTACTTCTGTTTCCGCAGTTTGTGTTACCGGGCTGAGTACAGTCAGTATGGCGGATACTTTCAGCCTTTTTGGCCGGGTAGTGATTTTGGTCTTATTTCAGACCGGCGGCCTGGGTATTATGGCTATTTCTACCATGGTCGCCCTTATGCTGGGCAAGAGAATAATGCTGCAGGAACGGATCATGATCAAAGAATCCTTTAATGTGGATACTATGGAGGGCATTGTCCGGATCACCCGCAACTTGATTTTATTTGCTCTGGGTTTGGAAACCTTGGGCGCTCTGGTGCTCACCTGGCGTTTTTTACCCTATTATGGCTGGCTTTCTGCCCTGGGCCAGGGTTTTTTTCATTCGGTCAGCGCTTTTTGCAATGCCGGTTTCAACTTGTTTGCCGATGGCTTTTCCGCTGTGATTATGGACCCCCTGACCAGCATTACCTTGATGCTTCTGATTATTGCCGGTGGCTTGGGGGTAACGGTAATAGCGGCTTTGAGCAGGTATTTGACCCGCAAAGCTAAGCATCTCAGCCTTCATGCCAAATTGGTGCTGACAGTCAGCGCCTGCTTGCTTGTGGGCGGTTTTCTTGTTGCTTTCCTGGGGGAATTTAATAATCCTGCTACTTTTGGCGGCAAAAGCTTAGGGGAAAAGATCTTATCCGGGGCCTTTTTCAGCGTTTCCGCCCGCTCTGCCGGATTTAATATGGTAGACACATATCACCTTAACTCATTTACTCAGTTTTTTCTCATATTCCTGATGTTTGTGGGGGCCAGTCCCGGCTCTACCGGCAGCGGGATCAAAACAACTACCCTGGGGGTTTTGGCGGCGGTTGCCTTTTGCATTTTTACCGGGCGCAGTCAGGTGGCGGTTTTTGGCCGTTCTATTGGCGCCGAAACGATTTATAAAGCCCTGGCTATTTTGCTTTTGGCTATATTCTGGCTGATGGCTGCGGTTTTCCTATTACTGATAACAGAGAAGCTACCCATAGGCCCGGTTTTGTTCGAGGTTGTTGCGGCTTTGAGTAATGCCGGCATTTCCGAGGGGATCACCCCCGGTTTGAGCATAGCCGGCAAGGTCATTGTGATGATCACTATGTTTGTGGGCCGCCTGGGGACATTGCTGATCGGTTATGTTTTTGCAAATTTAATTCAGCCCAAGGGTATTCATTATCCGGAAGAGAAGATTATTATAGGTTAGGCTACTAATATATAACCCGATTTCATATGGGTTTTATGCCGGGAAAGGAATGATTTGAATATGAAACAATATGCGGTAATCGGCCTGGGGCGTTTTGGCGCCAGTGTGGCCCGGACTTTGGCTGATCATAACCGGGAAGTTTTGGCTATTGACAGCTGTCAGGATAGTGTTGATGATATTATGGACGAAGTTACCCATTGCGCCCAGGCGGATGCCACTGATATTGATGACCTGAAATCCTTGGGTTTGCGCAATTATGATGTAGCAGTGGTGGCCATTAGCAATCTGGAAGCCAGCATTATGACCACCGCACTTTTAAAAGAACTAAATGTCAAATATGTGGTAGCCAGGGCTGCCAGCGAATTACATGGCAGAGTTTTGGAGCGGGTCGGGGCGGATAGAGTGATTTATCCCGAAAGGGATATGGGTGCGCGTCTGAGCCATAATCTGATCCATGCCAATATTATGGACTATATCGACATTGCTCCGGGCTATAGTATCGTAGAAATTGAAGCCGCCGGCTTTTTGCTGGGCAAAACCTTGGGAAAACTCAACTTGCGGGCAAAATACGGGGTATGTGTTCTGGCTATCCGTCAGGGTGATTCCGTGCTTGTTTCTCCCGGGGCCGAGGCACTGATTTCTGCGGGAGATGTGCTGGTGGCTTTGGGCAGTGAAAAATCATTGAGGGGCTTTGGTGATAACTTTGCTTGATTGGGGTCAATTAGAGGAAATACCGCTGATAACTTCCCGTGATAATTCTCAGCTGAAATGGGGCGCTTCTTTAAGCCAAAAAAAATACCGGGAAAAAAGCAGTTGTTATTTAGTGGAAGGCTTACGCTTGGCAGAAGAGGCCCTGCTGGCCAAAGTAAAAATCCGGGCCGGCTGGCTCAGCCCGGTATTGCTGCAAAGCCCCCGCGGGGAAAAATTGGCTCTTGATTTATGGCGCTTGGGCTGTCCTTTGCAGCGGCTGGATGATCAGCTGCTGGCAGCTCTCAGCCAAACTGTCAGCCGGCAGGGGATAGTACTTGCGGCGGAGCAGGCAGTCAATGATATTTCCTGGCTAGCCAAGGGTGAAAATGATTTAGTGCTGATTTTAGACCGGCTGGCTGACCCCGGCAATGTGGGGACTATTGTCCGCACAGCGGCGGCTGCCAAAGCCGGGGTGATTTTAACCCCGGGTTGTGCCGACCTTTATAATCCCAAGACAGTAAGGGCCTCAATGGGGGCTTTGTTTCGTTTGCCATTATGGCAGGCGCCTTCCAAGGAGGAGGCGGCAGTGTTTTTACGTGAATCAAATTGGAAAATATTTTTAGCAGATACTCAAGGCAAGAATATCTATAACGGGGCAGATTTGAGCGGGCCTTTGGCCTGGGTGCTGGGCTCCGAAGCGGAGGGGGCGGATCCTTTTTGGCATCATGAGGCGGATGAGATCATCAGCTTACCTATGGCAGCATCCAGCGAATCCTTGAATGTGGCAGTAAGCGCGGGGATCATTTTATATGAATGCAGACGATATTGGTAAAAATTACCAAATACCAAAAATTTCCTATTATGCAAGCTAAACTGCCTTCAAAATTGCCTTGTCATCTTTGTTCTTTTATGTTATAATAAAAAGCAAGAAGCAACGAGGAAAGGTAGTGGTGCGGATGACAATAAATGCCGAGGTTTTCTGGCAGATTTTTGAAGAGACCGGTTCTATTACTGCCTATATGATTTATCGAAAAATGAGGATGCATTAAATAGAGGATAGAGGATAGAGGATAGAGGATAGAACTGGTAGGTTTTGCTTCGCAAAACATTTGATTTTTGTTTTATTTATGCAGTATCCTAAAAGGTACTGAGAAGGGCTGCGTCCAAATAGATAACCTTGTGCCTTTCGTTTGCCAAGAAGCGAAAGGCATTTAACTTAGCAGAGGACAGAGGACAGAGGAAAGAGGACAGAGGAAAGAGGAAAGAGGAAAGAGGAAAGAGGAAAGAGGAAAGAGGAAAGAGGAAAGAGGAAAGAGGACAGAGGATAGAAATTGAAGTTTTTGCTTCGCAAAAACTAATTAGGTTAAAAACAACTGTTCTGTCCTCCGATTTCTGGCTTCCGACCTTCGAAACGGGGTGGTATTTTGCGGGAACAATTGATAAATATGGAACAGGAAGCTTTGGCGGCTATTGAGGCTTGCCGGAACCGGGAGGAGCTTTTGGCCCTGCGGGTGACTTATTTGGGAAAAAAAGGAAGCCTGACTGCGGTTTCCCGGGGTATGGGCAGCTTAAGCCCGGAAGAAAGACCTGTTATGGGCCAGTTGGTCAACATTGTCAAAGACAAAATGGAGGCAGCTTTTGCAACAAAGCTGAGCCGGCTGGATGCCGCCTTGCTTCAAGCCCGTCTGGCAGAAGAGAAAATCGATATTACCTTGCCGGGGAAAGTTTTTCCTTCCGGCAGCCGTCATATTATTACCCAGGTGCGGGAGGAAATAGAAGATATATTTTTGGGGCTGGGCTATGTTATTGCCGAAGGCCCCCAGGTAGAATTGGATAAATATAATTTTGAAGCCATGAATATGCCCTCTGATCATCCGGCCAGGGCTATGCAGGATTCCTTTTATTTCAGCGATTCGGTGCTTTTGCGTACCCATACATCGCCTATGCAGGCCCGCACAATGGAAAAAATGGCGCCCCAGCTGCCGGTAAAAATCATCTGCCCGGGGGTGGTTTACCGCCGGGATGAAGATGCCACCCACAGCCCCATGTTCCACCAAATAGAATTGCTTTTGGTTGATAAAGAGGTCACCATGGCTGATTTGAAGGGGACAATTCTGTCTTTTGTCCGGGCGATGTTTGGCAGGGAGCGGGAAATCCGTCTGCGGCCCAGCTATTTCCCCTTTACCGAGCCCAGCGCCGAGGTAGATATTTCCTGCTTTGTCTGCGAAGGGAAGGGCTGCAGTCTCTGTAAAAATACCGGCTGGATCGAAATCCTGGGTTCCGGCATGGTCCATCCCCAGGTACTGAAATATTGCGGCTATGACCCGGCAGAGGTCAGCGGATTTGCAGCAGGCATGGGTTTGGAGAGGATTTCCATGCTCAAATACGGAATCAAGGATATTCGGCTGTTGTTTGACAATGATGTGAGGTTTCTAGCTCAATTCTAGGAGGGCATATGAGGGTTTCCTACAAATGGCTTCAGCGTTATGTTAACATTAATCTTTCCCCGGAGGAGTTGGCGGAACGCTTGACAATGGCCGGTTTGGCTGTGGACGAAATTGAATACCGGGGGCGGGATATCAGCAAGGTAGTGACGGCCAGGATCACTGATTGCCGGCCTCATCCGGCCAGTGACCATCTTTCCGTCTGTCAGGCAGATGCCGGCGGAGACAAAAAGTATCAGGTTGTTTGCGGAGCTCCCAATGTGGCGGCGGGGCAAATGGTTTGCCTGGCGCTACCCGGAGCTACCTTGCCTGGAGGGCTCGAAATTGGGGTGGCTACCCTTGCCGGAACATCTTCGCAAGGAATGATTTGTTCCCGGGCAGAGCTTGGGATTGACCCTTTAGCCACCGAAGGCATTATGGTGCTACCGGCCAATTTGAAGCCGGGGCAGGATGTGGTTAGCGCGCTGGATTTGCTTGATGCGGTCTTGATTTTGGATTTGACCCCGAACCGGTCCGACTGCCTGGCTATTTTTAATGTAGCCCGGGAAGTGGCTGCCATTTGCGGCAGCCGGGTCCAAATACTGGATAGCAAGATCGGGGAAACCAGCCCGGAAATCAGCTCTCTTTTCTCCTTGGATGTTTTGGACGAGCAAGCCTGCCCCCGCTATTTGGCCCGCCTGGTCAAAGGGGTAAAGGTTGGCCCTTCTCCCCTTTGGATCCAGAATTATCTGCTGACGGCGGGGATGCGTCCCATCAACAATATAGTAGATATCAGTAATTTTGTGATGCTGGAAACCGGCAACCCACTCCACACTTTTGATTATAATAAACTCTCGGGGCAAAAAATCGTGGTCCGAAGAGCACTTGAGGGTGAAAAACTGCTCACTTTGGATAAAAAAGAAAGGGCTTTGCGTACCGCAGACCTGATGATTTGTGACGGGAGAGGTCCCGTTTGCCTGGCCGGGGTCATGGGCGGCCTGGAAAGCGAAGTGACGGAAACTACCACTGATGTTCTGATCGAGGCAGCGGCCTTCAATCCTGCTCTGATTCGTGATACAGCTCACTATTTCGGCATTCCTTCCGAAGCTTCTCTCCGCTTTGAAAAAGGCGTGGATATTGAAGCCTGCGCCCTTGCTGCAAAGCGGGCGGCCCAATTGATAGCCGAATATGCCGGAGGTATTATTTGCCGGGGCGCTCTTGATGTTTGCCGGCAAAAAAGTCAAGCCAAAGTTATCTCCCTCAATAAAAGCCGGGTAAATCAGATCCTTGGCTCCAATTATAGCTTTACTGATATAGCAAGTGTCTTGCAATCCCTGGGTTTTGCCTTGCAGCCCCAAGGTAAGAATCTTTTGGTAACTATACCCTCCTATCGTCAGGATATCAGCCTGGAGGAGGATTTGATCGAAGAAGTAGCCCGGCTTCACGGTTATGAACAAATCCCAACTACCTTGCCTGCCCAAAGCGCTACCCAGGGCTATCGTAGCTATACCCAGGAGCTCCGGCGCAAGGTAGGGCTATTTGCTGCCGATTTGGGTTTGGCGGAAGTAATCAATTATAGTTTTATCAGCCCCAGGGAATTTGAACGCTTATTATTGCCTGAAAGACATCCTTGGCGGAACCATTTGCGGATCATTAACCCCCTCAATGAGGAGCAGAGCCTGATGCGGACTACATTGCTTCCGGGCTTGCTTAACAATGCCGCCCGTAATTTCAGCCGCCGCAATTTGGATATTGCCTTATTTGAGCTGGGCGCTTGCTTTTTCCCTCATCAAGGCGAGCCCTTGCCTAAAGAGAATGATTTTTGGGGTATGATCCTCAGCGGCAAACAGACCGGAGGCTGGTATGAAAGATCCGGCAACTATGATTATTTTTATCTGAAGGGTCTTTTGGAGGCCCTAAACCGGCATCTAAAAGGAGGTTTGCTGGAATTTGTTCCTGCCGGCAAGCATCGGCATAGTTTTTTGCATCCGGGACGCAGCAGCGATGTGCGTTTGGATGGGCAAATAATAGGCTATTTAGGAGAAATCCACCCCTCAGTCACCGCCAATTATGATATTGACCAGGCGGTTTTCGCGCTGGAAATCGCTATAGAACCCCTTTTTACCGGGACAAAAGCTCTTAGAGAGGCCCAAAGCCTGCCCCGCTATCCCGGAGCAAATCGTGATCTGGCCTTTATAGCTCCAATTACGCTGCCGGAAGCAGAAATCGCAGCCGCCATCCAACAATCAGCCGGCCCCTATCTGTGTAGGCTGGAATTATTCGACCTATATGATAAACCCCCAATTGAGCAGGGCAAACGCAGTCTAGCCTACAACCTCTTCTTCCAAAACCCGGAACGGACCCTGACAGACGGTGAAATCAACGAGATTGTAATGGAAATTATTGCCAAAGCGGAGGAGCTCGGACTGAAACTACGATAGAACAGGTAATTAGTAACAGGTAATAAGTAATAGGTAATAGGTAATAGGTTAGGAAGTTTTGCTCTGCAAAACATTTTATTGAATAAAAAGATTCTTGCGATTTAGATGGTTGATGGTGGCAGGGCTATACCTACTACCTATTACTTATTACCTATTACCTAGAAAAAGGGGGCTGATGAAGTGTTGAGTTTGGAAAATACTTTGCAAGTGCAAATCCAAGGTTTCTCTTATGTACTTCGGGGTGATGGTGAGCAGGCTCATTTGCAGAGTGTGGGGGATTTGGTGGGACGTAAAATCGAGGCGATCACCACTGCTTGCCCCAACTATAGCAATAGCAAAAGCGCCATCCTGGCGGCTTTGCAGTTGGCGGATGAGCTTTTGGTGCTGGAAAAGGAGCATATGCAGCTCCTGGGGGAGATGGAAAAAATACTGGCAGGGTAGGCGCCCGTTGAGCGTAGTGTTGAGTTATGAGTGCTGAGTTCTGAATTGGAAAATATGGACAGGAATTTAGATTGAGAGGATATGACTATGAAAATTAAAGAAATCTATGAATTAGCTATCGAAATGGGTATCAATGCCGATCCCAGGGGGCGGGAGGCGGTGGAAAAGGTTTTGGCCAAGGCCCGGCAGAAGTATGAAAAGCGTAAGGATAAGCCTGAGGAAGAGAAGGGTTATTTTGACGAGGAATCCCTGCGTAATCCCTATGCTGACAGCCGTATTCTTTATGG
>Ga0082212_10012876_pt1 | contig 10510 bp, 8 predicted proteins | sample TergutNt197P3_FD_71548 | JGI IMG/M metagenome (GOLD analysis project Ga0082212, IMG submission 71548) | Neocapritermes taracua P3 segment gut microbial communities from Petit-Saut dam, French Guiana - Nt197 P3 | ecosystem: Host-associated > Arthropoda: Insects > Digestive system > Gut ...
GTCTTTGAGACGCACCACTTTCGCCGGTGGGAATGACCCGTCATTACGAGCGTGGTCGCTCCTATTTCTTCCGGTTATCTCTTCTGCCGTTCTTGGCTTGTTTTCACAGTTTCTTTTCACGAGAATAGCCATGACAATCACCTTTTCCTGTCCGAACCAGACCTGCGAATCACATGTTCAAAGAAAAAAATTGAACGCCAAGGACGAACAGGTTGGTCGAGAATTGCCCTGTCCTGCTTGCAGAATTGACATCACGGTTCCACCAAAGGAAGTGGCGGACTGGCTTAAGCAGACCAAGTTGATACAAGGTAATGATGTTATTTCTCTTTTGCGAAAGCACTTGGCAATAACAAGAAATCAGTTGAATACTGCTGAGTGGCGTAAGTATCTTAAGTTGATACAAGGTGGAGATTTTCTTTCGCAGGTACATCTGGCAATCGCAAGTAAGCAGTTGGAGGCTTTGAAATGGCTCTTGAATCATCGTCCTGACATAAATTCAATCATCAATGCAACGAATGCAAATGGAGAAACGCTTCTGCACTTTGCAGCTTATGGTGGGGACGTTGAGATAATGAAATGTCTGAAGGGCAAAAGTGCAGAAATTGATGCCCGGATAAATAATCCCGGCAAGCCATTAGATGATGATATGCCAATACATATTGTGGCAGGTAATGGCCACTTTGATGCGGTGAAGTGGCTGCTGAAACAAGACAAAAATCTCGTCAACGCCCGGGGATATAAAGGCCGAACACCTATGCACCAAGCGGCTACGACTGGTAAAATTGACGTAATGCGATTGCTTCATGAGTGTGACAAAAGCGTCATCAATGACAAATGTGATGAAGGTTATCAGTCCATCCATTACGCAGCAATGAATGACCAAACAGAAAGTTTAAGATGCCTAGTGAAAGAACTGGGAACCTATGTTGATGTAAAAGTCAATAGAGGCACAACACCTTTGCACATGGCAGCTTCACTAGGAAAAATAGCAAGCATATAATACCTAGTTAAGAAATTGGGAGCCGATGTCAACGCTCGAGATAATGATGGCGTGACACCCATATTTATGGCGGCAATTGCTGGCAAAAGCGGGAGTATGGATTGCTTGTTTGATTTGGGTGTCGATCCAAAAAAACCAGATAACAATGGCATGACACTCTGGAATATCGCAGTTATGGCCAACAATTTCGATATGCAGGACTTGCTACGCCGCAAAGGTGCGAAACCCATACCTGTAACGCCAAAGCCCGCTTCATCTCATTTCACTAATGTTTTTGATGCCGCCCAAGGTGGAACTGTTGAGGACATAAGGAGTTTTGCTGAAAAACGTGTGGATGTAAAAAATGTGGCTGACAAAGATGGTATGACGTCTTTATTTCATGCGGCGATGAATGGCAAAATTGAAATAATAAGATGTCTTGTGGAGGAATTTGGAGCTGATGTTAATGTCAGAGATAATATTCGTGCAACCCCCATATTTTGGGCGGCTATGGCGGGAAAAATCGATAGTATGGATTGCTTGTATGACCTTGGTGCCAATCTGAACGTACAAGACAAAAATGGCATGACAATCATGGGTATCGCAGGCTTGGCCAACCAGACTGAAGTGCAGGCTTGGTTACGTGCCAAGGGCATACGGTAACTTGTATCCAATCTATCCGGGAACTGCGCCGAGTACCGCTTCGTCCCCGGCTCTTTGTGTTTGTGACATCCTATGGACGATGAACATTGACTCGCATGTCAATCGTGAAGCGGAAGTCGCCGCCATTAACGCACTGCCGAGCGTGCCGAAAAGCATTACAGACCAATCGAAACCGGAGAGTAATGAATCATCGGAAAGCAATTAATCACAGCCTTGCAAGGCGCATTTTTCATAGACGTTGCCAAGAACCGAAAAAGTCCGCACAGGGCAACGTGCGCGGCGACAAAGGGAAAGGTCGAAAACCGGCGGCTGGCTTTCCGTCAGAAGATCATGAAGTTACTACTTTTCACCATTTTGCTCGAAAGCATTCATTGATCATGCTGTCGGTAGTCTCGTTACCCTGCTTGCAAGAAACGTCTTCAGAAACCGGGCGAAATTCAAATATTCACCCATGCAAAAGCCGCTCGTATAGGGTAGAATAATAGAGTTGAGGTCATGTCATCACCGGGAGAAAAAATGAGCACGGACAACCAGCAAGTCAAACAAATTTCTCCCGGCAATTACATTGACGTTTTCGTGAAGCGGATGTTCAGTCGTCTTGTGGTTTTTGTCGATTTTTTGTTGTTTTATGCCGACCAGACATTTGTCAATGCCATCGACCTTGAGAAGATCGCACCGGCACCAACGCATTATATCGGTAAGGACGGTAGCGAGCGCATCGTTGACTTGGTTTTTCAGTGTCCGCTGAAAAACGGTCAGGGTGATTTGATGGCAGTCATCATTTTTGAACATCAGAGTGGAAGTCTCAAGGAAATACCGCTCAAGTTGCACAAATATATCAGCTCGATTTGGGATGCCGAAAAAAAGGCGGACAAACCATTGTCGGCACCGTATTTTATTGTGTTGCGAACGGCAAAAAAACCGTATCGCGTGCCGTATCCCAAGATGGCGGATTTACTGCCCAAAGATAGCGACGGCAAGCCGCTTGGTAAGACGGTTGAAATCGAGTACGACGTGGTGGACATCCCGGCATGGGATTTTGATCGACTGGTCGGCGGCACTGTGTTACGTCTCGCCTTGGGCATCTTGAAAAAGATGCGCGAAGGTCATGAGGATGAATTTGCGGAAGCGTTGTTGCCGCTTCTTGAGATTTCCGATGAGGAACAGAAAATCGAGTTGACGAAAGAAGCGTTGGATTTTGTGGTCAAAGCATTCGCGGCTCACAATCGCCGGGTTGACGAAGCAATGTTAAGCCAGGCGTTGAAACCGATATTTCAGGACAAGGAACAAACGATGATTAAAACGATTTTCGACGAAAAATATGAAACCGGCTTTGAAAAAGGCGAAGCCAAAGAACGTGACCTATGGGTGACGGATAAAATTGAAAACGTGTTACAAATTTTAACCAGGCGCATTGGCGACGTACCGCCCACAGTCTGTGACAAGCTTCACACCATCCATGACATTGACGTACTTGGTCAACTGACAGAGGTTGCTTGGGACTGCCAGTCGCTCACCGAATTCGAGTCGGCCTTGAATAAATAACAAGTGTGCCAACTTTCGTGCCATCAAACTCAACACGTTTTGCCGCGAGGTGGTCAAGTTTGCCACCTTACAAAAGCCCTTGTTAGCGAACAGCTGTTCGCTATAATTCATTGATCCTTTGTGAGTTACGGTCACAACACGCGAGATTTTGATACTTGCACATTGAGCAGTCTCTTAATCCGTGGGTCGTTGGTTCGAGTCCAACAGGGGGTACTTTTGATTTGCCGCAAGTCTTGATTTATTAAATGCTTGCGGCTTATGTTTTTTGCGATATTAATGTTTTTTGAAACACGTACAATGTTTGGGTACCCAAAAAGTGACGTTAAGTTCTCCCGTTTTTTCCGGGTTTTGCCATCTGGGTTTTGCTGGCAAATCCGCCTGAATTCGCCTTAACGCCTTGTGACGCCCAGTTTTACGCCGTGTCGCGTTCTTGCGGTCACTGCGACCTTTTGGCCAGCCCTACGGACTCTCGCCCGTTTGGGCAAAAAAGTCCGTAAAAAATCCGTAGGGTTTGCGATTCTTTCAGGATTTTTCTGTCGGCTTTAAGTTGCTTATTACCAATGACTTGAAACGTTGCTGTTTTTTGCATTGACTTTTTTAAATAAACGTTCGGTATTAGAGTGCCAAAAAAGAGCCATCAAAAACGCCGTCAAATGTCATTAAATGTCACGTTTTGCCACACAGCGAACCAAACCAATAAAAAAAACCGCCGTGAGGTGCCAGCCTCCGGCGGGTATGAATTGTTACAAGATTCATCAATACGGGTCGACGTACTCCAAGATGATGCCAAGAGCCTCATCGAATGAGTGGGATGCCCAAACTCGGTCGTCCATCTCTTTGATCTGATCGACCAATCCTGCTTTGCGAAGTGCGGCACCGGCAATGCCGAGTAAATTAAACACGTTGGAGTCGGCACCAATCAGTTTGGCCTTGGGTCTATGTTTCGGGTTTTGTTCTGTCATTTGTCAACCTCTGATTTTTCTGTATAAATTGATCACCCTTTTTTCAAGCCCGGCAGGGATTTGATCGCGTCGGCCTGTTCTTGGGCGTTGATATGGGTGTAGAATTGCATGGTGAGGCGAATATCGGAGTGCCTTGCGAGCATTTGAGCGGTCTTGGGGATGATGTTGGCGTAACTCAAGTTCGTGATAAACGTATGTCGCAGGGCATGAAAGTCGGCAAACTTGCCGTCGGTGTCCTGATATTTCAAGAAGTCACTGGCGAGGCGTTTTTTCTGTTCGGCCTCATCGTCAACCTCGGCAATCCAAAAGCGTCGCGCCGCCATGAGGTCGAAGGCCATCATGTCCGCCGTCTTGCGTTCGACGCTGCATGATGCCTCGGATATAGGGAACAATATCTCGTCGTCGCTGGCAGGCTGACGAATCTCAAGCCACTTTTTGAAGTGGTCGGCAATGTCCAAATGCAAAACCATACTGTCGTCGCGTCGTCGTTTGGAATAACCGGCGCGTACCATGACCATTGGCGTCTCGGTATCAAGGCCGACAAAGTTACGCAAGGTCAGACTGCCCAACTCGCCTTTGCGAAAACCTGTCCATGCCGCCAAAAGATACAGCATGGCGCGGTCATGGCCGCTGATGCCCTCGACGGGCGGGCCGGTCTTGGCGGCCTCGTACATGCGAATGAATTCATCCATTGAAAGAGGACGCCGATCGTGGCGGCGGTCGGTACTGGTGTTGACAAGCTCCAGATTGTCGAGTGGATTGCGGTATAAGCGGTCGTTGCGCACCATCCAACGTGCGAAGCTCTTCATCGACCGCATGTAATGGTTGCACGTTTGAAGAGAGGCATTGTAGTTGGCGCGAAGGTCGTTGATGAAGGCTTCGATCTCGACGGCTTTGAGCTGCATCGCTGTCTTGATTTGACGGTCTTCCAGAACACGTTTGATGCGACGTATCACCTCCCTGATGTGCCGCTCACTGTCGTTTTTGGCAATCAAGTGTTGCTTGTACATTTCCAAATGCGCGGTGATTGGTTTTTTCATTTCGACTTCGGTGCCGTCCGCCAAGCCAGACTTTTCACGTTCGACCTGTTGTACGAGTTCGTTCAGCTTCTGGTGGGCAATCTTCTTGTCGGCGGCAAGCGATACGCGACGTTCAACGCCCATCGCGTCGCGGTAACGTCCCCACCAGCGTTTCGACGGCACTTTCGTTTTTTTGCCGGTCACGCGGTCAATGGTTGTTCTCATCTTCTTGTAAATGTTTGCCATGTTTTTTTCTCCTGTAAAAGTTCTGTTAAGGGAACGGATACGCAGTCTGTATATCAGCCATGAAAACGCGACAAAGGGAAGCCATATGTCAAAAGTTTTTCGGCTTTTTTTCACGATAGACCCACATATCACGTTTTGGGCAACCTGCGGTAATCCACGCCTCAACTTCTCTATACCTCCAATACTTCGCACGCCCAATGTTGACGGCCTGCGGCGTGTATCCCAATGCGTCCCAGAGTCGCCACGTCCGTTTGGAACAACCGCACAAGAGGGAGGCTTCGGCACCCGTGATCAAAATACGCATATCGTCGGTGATTTTTAAGGTCATGAAATTTTCAAAAAGAAATGGGATTGATGAATAATATCTTGTTGCGATCGGTGTTCAGGCCGATTATACTTTGGAGCAAAGAAATGAAATTGCTCCCGTCATATTGAGAGGACGGAAGGCTGTCATCGCAGCAGGTCTATGACAATGAGTTAGAGCAAAACAGAAGAACGCTCCGGAGTTGGCGGCTCCGGAGCGTTGCGGGAGGGGATTGGTTTAAGGCAAAAATTCGTCCAACTCGGTGTACGCTTCAGACAGGGCTTCTGCAAGTCGCCAAAATCGGTTCGTATCCGTTATACTCTCTTCCGCTTCATCCATGACGGCGGCAATTTGCCCTACACATTCCTCAAGTTCGAAAAGGTCGTTTCGCAAATTCTGCATTTTGGCTTGAGGCAACTTTTCAAGATAATCTTTCAACATGGCTTCCTCCTATTCCGTCCAACATTCGACTGCGCCGAAGAGTCCTTTACCAGCCTTGTAAAAACGCGAGTCTTCGCCCTTGTTGACGACCTCACGTTGGATGGCCGAGCTGATGGTCAGTTGCGGCGTCGCGCCGTTGAGATTGGGGCAGTAGCCTTGATCGATGATCACGTCGGTGATCTGCCTCACGGTGAGTGCGGTGCCGATATCGACCAGCACTTTATGTGCCCCGTCGAGTGCGGACATGCCTTCGCGTGTCGATTGCCGTCTAGCTCTGGGCGTTGCAGACTCTTCGGACGATGAGTCGTCGGTTGTTGCGATTGTCCTCGCCTTGCGCACGAAGCGGTCGGCGTTGTTGACCTTGACGACCTTGTCGCTGGCGATCAGGCGGACGTTCCAACCTTTGTCGGTGGCTTCGACGACTTCGCCCTGAACTTCGTTGCGGCCAAGCATGAAGTGGTAAATCGCGTTGAGGATGATGTTCTTTGCTTTCATGTCAGTACCTTTCATAAAAATGTGTTTGGTGCCTGTTTTTCAGGCGTTTTTGCGTTGCATTCAACACGTGACATATTGCCTCAAACACAAAATCAATCAAGTGCAGTCCGCAAAAGTTCTGCAAAGTTTCCGCATCATTCCAGAGTCGATTAACACAGACTCGCATATTCACGCACATATCGCATCAGAAATATTTTTGCGAGATAGCGAGTCATTAACCAGACACTTGAAAAAATGCAGAGTTTTTTCGTTGGCAAAGGCGAATCCACCATGACCCGATTATCCTTCACGATACAATTCCGGCCAAACCGGGCGACCGACGGAAATGAAACCGTTCTCTTCGTTTCGCAGTTCGATGAATTTTCTCTCTGCCAATTTTTCCAGTGCGTGATACTCTTCGTCTGAAATGATTGCCCGCCGAAAATTGAGCAACCAACCATGCCGAAAGCCCGACTCGCTGATGTATTTGCAAAAGATGAATTTCTGATGATCGGTCAGGTCGGATGCAAACACAGCGGTGAGATAGGAAAAATCACAAACCCGACCGTCTGTAGTTTTATCTTTTCGGCACAATGCCGAACACGTACATTTTGAATGATTGTTCATCTCTGAACTATCCCTCCCGTCAAGGAGGTCTCCGAAGTTTTTTTGTTAATTAATTTAGTCCATTCGAGCGTATCACAAGCGCATCCTGCCTGTCTCGGCGGAGTTTTGTGATGATTGAATATGCAATCGTGATTGGGTTAATGTGTTTTTGTTGTGCGAAATGTTTTTTGTGGAATGCGTTTTGCATTACTCATTAAGTTGTTCAATCGTTGGGGTCACATTTTATTCGAGACTGCTCTGCCCATTGGCACGGCGCGTTGGCCGTTTGCGTCCCCATCCATCTCTTCGTGATTTCGGCCTGCGATTTTCGCAAGACGCCCGACATCATTTGTGTCGGCACGGATGATTTTTATCGGTTGTCTTGAAAACATCGCGGGACCAAATCATTGGCACGCCCAACGGAACGAAAGCTCCCCAAACAAATGAACAATACGATCCACATCGAATTTCAAGGAATCATCGCAATGATGATTCGACAAACAAACGATTTCAACTTTTTATAAAAACTTTTTTCCTTCTCGATTTTGTATTGATTTACAACGTATATTTAACTGTCCGATGAAGCGGAGGCAGGCTCTGCTGGGGAGCAACCTGTCGAGGAATAATCGGACCAACGGGAATCACGCCTTTGTTTTGACCGGGGTTTTGCCCTTGTTTTTCAAAGGCGTTTTTTCTTTCTTCAGGTTGCGGGTCGCATTGCTCCCACTAAAATGATTCTTGTTGTTATGCCTTGAAAACCCTTTCTTTGAACTGCTTTTTCCTTTCATATTTTTTTGCGGCTTCACCGCTTCGTATCGAAATTGATACGGCTTGTCCCAACGCAACATGTGCCAAATGATCGTCGCGAGTTTTCTCATGACCGCAACTCTTGCAATCTTTGCTCCACGCCTTGCCTTGATCTTCTTGTGCCAAGCTTTCATCTCCGGGTCTTTGCGAATAACATGATTGACCGCAAAATTCAAAACCTGTCTTGCGACAGGACTGCCTGCCTTGGTGATGCCACCGATTCGCTGTTTTCCTCCTGTGTTATGACAGCCGGGCGTCAGACCAAAGTAATTCGCCAGACTGTCGGGATTCTTGAATCGTTTGATGTCGCCGATCCGCGAAAGTAAAGTGATCGCCCCCATCGCACTGATGCCTGGAATCGCCGCAATTTTGGTAACTTCTTTGTTGTTTTCCGTCCGTTGGGCAATTTCCGTTTCTATGGTGATGATTTGCTTGTCGTATGTTTTCCACAACTCCAAATGGGCATCGACTTCCATCCGATCAATACAAGGAAGCGTCACCGTTTCGAGCCACTTCCTGAATTTATTCGTAAAAGACAATTTTGTCGGCGCGTCTTGCAACATGTTGTGTTTGTTGAGAATTCCCTTGATCTTGTTGATGAGTCGTGTGCGTTGCATGATTAAAAATTGCCGAAAATTTGAAAGCTGACGTGCGTCGGCATCTTCCTGATTGGCAGGAATAATCCGCCGAATCCCGTTAGGACGTTTGCCATTCTGCAAGCGTTTGCGGTTGTTCCAAAGCAACTCGCCGAGTGCGTTGGCGTCGCGTTTGTCGGTTTTTTTGTTTGAGTAACCGTTGGGCTGAATAACGACGATCTCGTTGCATTTGTATTCCTTGAGTTTTTCGAGAAGCCAGTGGTTGAAGCCGCATACTTCAACGATGGCCATATACCCGCGATGCCTGCCTGCTTGCCGAGCAAGCCCGTCGAAAAAATCGTTAATATCGTCGTGTTTGGTGCTGATTTGCTCCTTCTGGATGACATCTCCTTTCTCGTTGCGAAGATTGATTGTGAGTTGATCGCGGTGTTGGTCGATAGCCAAGTACAACATGGTACGGTCTCCGTAGGTTGGTGGTTTTGAGGTTAAAACCAAGTTTAGCTTACGTGAGACCTCCTTTTTGCGCCCTCAAACGCTCTCTACGGGAGGGTAGTTCTGAATATCATACTTCTTATTCATTTCCCAAGAGGTTATTGTTTCAAGAAAACCGTACTGTGGAACGCCAATAGATTGACATTATTGTCTTTATGAACTCTGTGAATCCTTTGTGCCCTTTGTGGTTAAGAAAATGTTTGTTTTACCACAAGGGACACAAGGATTTTTCACGAAGGACACAATGACATAAGTCACATTTTGCCACCACAACCTTACGGGAGTGAAACGGCTTCTCCGTCGCTGACATTGCTGAAAGCACGCAGGATTCGATGCGGCGTCGTCACGGACACGGATTGAACGGAGCCATCGCCGATAATGAACATGCAAACGCCGGGATGGTAACTTCCGAACGAATAGTAATGCGTTGGCCCACGCGTATCGTTACTGTTATCCTTGGGATTGGAAATCGTTTGTTCGTGGTTTTGCCAGCCGTCAAAGCTACGTGCAAAACCCGCACTCGTCCATGTTCCGTTACAAAAAATACTGCAATCGCTGGTCAGCACATCAGTATCTTCGTTTCCATTATAAATGTGGGAGCATAAACCCAGCCGACCAAGCGGAATATGTTTTTCCCCGAAAACAAACTGATTGCTTGTTCCATCAGCCATGCGGGAAAAGGTATCACGCGGTCTCCAGGCATTCCAACCGGCAACACTTAAGGGACCTTGGACGAGGGCAACGCGAATGGGGCCAAGCTGGCCTGTAAGTCGTTGAGGTACACCCTGATCGCCTGACCAAAACCATCCTCCGTTTACTGCGGGGTCTGAACCGGGAACTGTTACCCCCTCGTACCGATCAAGGCAAACAACGGCATAGTCTCCTTGTGGACCGGTACTTGGGTCAGAATTTCGTGCGGTTTCAATAAAAGCCGTTTGAGCAACACCGGAACGGCGGGACGGGCATTTCACAATGGGAATGGAGGAGAACGACGTACGCATTGGGTCATCCAATTGGGTCATCCAAGCCAGTCGGTTTTGCCACCAAACCTTATTGGACTGTTCCATAAAACCATTGACACGGTTGTTCATATATTCATAAAGTGCCATTTGTTCGATGTAAGGCAGGAGAAATGAGTATGTCGATTGACGCTCAGTACCAATTGCAAACGGCGGAAGGCCTTTTTGTGCATCGTGAAAATTATGCACGGCAAGCCCCAGTTGTTTCAAGTGGTTAGAGCACTGCATCCGACGTGCAGCTTCTCGCGCGGCTTGGACGGCGGGTAACAAAAGAGCAATCAAAATACCGATGATCGCAATGACGACCAAGAGTTCAACCAGAGTGAAGGCTTGTAAATTAACACACCACCCCCCAAA
>Ga0082212_10012877_pt1 | contig 10510 bp, 3 predicted proteins | sample TergutNt197P3_FD_71548 | JGI IMG/M metagenome (GOLD analysis project Ga0082212, IMG submission 71548) | Neocapritermes taracua P3 segment gut microbial communities from Petit-Saut dam, French Guiana - Nt197 P3 | ecosystem: Host-associated > Arthropoda: Insects > Digestive system > Gut ...
GGCCAGGGTCAGGTGATTACCGGCGGGGGTGGAGGCGGCGGCGGTGTTTCACGGTAACTGTAACCATTGGTAAAGACATAGTCATACCTAAACGAACCGTCGACTCGTGTTTCAACTGTCACCTGCATATTCTCGATTGCTTCCGGATTTTCCTCCAGTATTTCTTCTATGTTTCTGACGAAGAAATTAGCGGGAATATTGATCTCTTTCACAGTGTAATATACGCTGACTGGGTGGTCAAACTCAAATTCCCAAATGGCTGTTTCGCCTGCCCTGACCTGCCTGTCCTGAATCAACTCATAAGGCTCGCCGGCCTCATCGTCCTCGTCCCCGGCTTTATCGTCATAAACGGTCATATTAAGCCGGAAAGTGAACATTTGGTTACTGATGTACGGGAGAGCTTCCGACGTTACTTCCTTTTTCGCGGTTACCTTGACTGCATACGGCTCTGTATAGCAGTTTATGATCCTTGCTTCAACAGCCCCGCCGGTTGCGATAACCAATGATTCGACAGTCACCTCTGAGCCTTCAGCCCTGAATCTGTATCCTTCTATATCGTCAGGATCTGTTTCTTCAATGTAGTATTCACCAAACTCCAAATCTTTGAAAGTATATGGTAAATCCTTATATAGTATTCTTACCGATTCGATTATACTGTCGGGTTCGCCCTTTTCGAATAAAGTGAACGTAGCGCCCCACTCATCATTTATCGATTCCATCAATTCTTCAGGCAAGCCGATGAAATCCTTGTAAAGAATAATATCACCCAATTTTGGCGGTGGCAGGGGGATATTGCCAAATGTTATTTCATCGGGAATGCGCCCGCCAAACAGTAGTATGAATTGCGGCTGATGCACATTGTAGTTAGCGTAGATATCTGTGCTCTTCAGGAACAGAACGTCGGTCACACAATCATCATTACCTGCAGCAATTCTGTTTGCGTAAGCGGATTTACAGTTGGCGAGGATGTACTCGATTTCATCGTCAAATATATCATATGTCTCTTCGACGTCTATTGATACCAAGACGTCGTCATGGATGATCCGCCATACCAGTATCTGCGCAAGAGCCCTGCTGAAGTATTCCAGAGTTACCGGATCCTGCTCAGGATTATTCCAGTAATGCCCTATACTGCCGAAGTTCTCCAGCCCGTAGTTGGCGTACACATAGTCAAGCGCCGCTATGAGCAATGCTCTATGAGCCTCAGTAACTTCGCGATACGGATCAAAATCATACCCGTCCTTAGCCCAGTTTATCCCACCGTTAAACATATACGTGCAGAACGATATGTGTTTGTTCCCGTTTGCGTCAAAAATATCCATTGGCCAAATATTATTGGTATAATTGCCGCCATCCGACAATGCCGCGGCGTAATCGATTCCCGTCGGGAGATGTCTGGGTATATCTATTGTAAACGGGCCTTCGGGAACATCAACGCTTGCTACATATTCAGCATATGCAGCCTTCCCGTCGAAGTATATCAGCAGGTCTCCGGCTTGTTCGAATACAGCCGCGCCTTTGCCGGCCAGTATTTCGCGCGCCAGATACCATCCAGCTTCAACATCCGGCGAGAACGTGATCCAACCCAGAGTGTCCAGCGTCCCGGTTGCTATCGGCTCGCCTGTTTCCGCTCCGGTTTCGTCTGAAACGTACAATTCAAATGTAATATCTCCGATTATATCGATGATATCTTCGGGCTGATATCCGTTTGATATCAGCCAATCTACTATGTTCAGCCCGGAATCGCCGTCAATGACTGTTTTCTTTATTCTGAGTTCGCTCAAATCAGCTTCTTCAGGCGCCGCCATCGCGAAACCAGTTAACGCAAATACCAGCACTGCGGCTAGAATAATTGCTAATATCTTCCTTTTCATGTTTCCCCTCCAAAACAGCTTTTACCGGTATGCGGCATTTTTTCCCGTCCCATTTTGCTTCTGTCAAATCATCCGATCCATTTTTCTCTCAGCATATCGATCGTTCCGTTGTCCTGCAGTTCGTCAAGGGCGGACTGCAACTGCTCGAACAAGTCGGTATCCTCAACACGGACTCCTACGGCGTAGTTCGAAACCGATACTGTGTCGCTCATCCTATAAATGTCACTGCCATATTGCTTTAGGAAAAACGACGCAAAACTTGTGTCTGTTATCATGCAGTCAAATTCGCCTGATGAGAGGGCGTTTTGCAATTCCCGATACCCTGTTGGCGTAGAAGACCGCTGGCTCTTTATGACGTCACTTCTATAGACTTGTAAATAGTTAAAGGCAGGCGTGAAATTAAGCGCGCATACGCTGAGCCCCTGAAGATCCTTTGGCTCGTTATAGTCCCTGTCCTCAAGCATGAGAAACACAATATTCGAACGCAAGTATGCTTTAGTAAAACGCACTATACTTTCGTCGAGGGAAGCGCGCGCAAGGCCGCCCCAGAGCATATCGACCTCCCCTGATTCGAGCACTTCTGTACTCTCAGACCAGAGTATTGGAACAAACTCTACTTCAACACCCATGATCTCAGCCGCCGCGTTTGCCAAATCTACGTCAAAACCGACAAGCACTTTATTTTCATCGGCATAGTGCAGCGGCGGGTAATCGAATTTACTTTGGCCTATCTTGATGCTTTTCGGTGTTTTGCTGCCAAACACTCCCGAAAGCGGTCCGAAAATAAACAGCCATGCCGCCGCAGCTATGATAATGACTACTATTATTATAATTAACGCAACCGGTCTTCTTTTCTGCTTAAGTCCTATAAGGACTTTTTTATTCTTTTCCATTCTTTCCTCACACTCATCGAAGTCTGTAAAGCAGAGGCTTTCGCCTCTACTTTACAGGTACTTTCAGTACCATTCCCGGCTTTATGTTACCCGGGATCGGGCCAATCAGATCGGCGTTCTGGTCGTAGATTTCAAACCAGCGCTTTCCTGTCCCGAACAGCTTCTGCGAGATATTCCACAGGCTGTCGCCTTTGAGGACTGTATATGCGATCGTTTCAGGCTCTTTCAGCTCTGTCGGTAACCAATCCAGCGGAACTTCGTCCAGCAGAATGGTTGTTTCATCATTCGGGTCCAGAATAAGTACATCGCGGGTGACTACCGCCGGTATACCCAGCGGACTCATGACGCTGTAGGTTATCACATATGTGCCCGCTACAGTCGTGTCAGGCGCCCCTATCGTTATGATCTGGTCGGAAATGTCGTTACCGAGGTAATCGACCGCTCTGGCGCCCTGCTCGAAGTAGCTCGTACCGCCTATATGAAGTATTATCGGGTTGGAACCCACCGGAGCGATCTGCGGCATTCCGAACAGCGGTACTTCATCATCGTCGTAAATATACGTCGCCTCAGCTTCAGGCATCAGCAGTTCGATCGCGTACTTACCGAGAACATTAGCCTGGACGAGAGTGACCACAAGCTCATATTTGTTCTGATCGATCTTATATTGCTTGGTTCCCGCGGCGGTAAATGTATCCGTCAATACCGCTTTTTTCGTAGCTGACTCAACAAGCTGCACGGATATCGTCATGCCGCTGTCTAAAGCGGTGACTTTCAGATCAAGAAAACCAAACGCGTTTGCTACAAGTCCTGTATGAGTAACTACGCCGCCCTGCTTTGACAGGCCGTTCAGACCGTATTTCGTGCGGGGATCGCGCAACTCGGTCGGCGCTACTATGCGAACATTACGGGTCGCCGAGGCTGTGAGGCCGCTTACCGGGCTGGTTATACTGTATGTCAGGGTATATGTGCCCGCGACGTCCCTGTTGACATTTCCGGAGATTTGAACCAGATTTGATATATCCGTACCGTCATAGTCCAGAGCCTTGGCGCTCTGCTCCTTATAAGGCGTCCCGCTTGTCAGATGCAGGATAATCGGGTTTGAACCGTTTATCGTTATTTTCGGAGCTTCGACCGGAATGGGCGCAACCGGCTGCGGCAGCACTGTTACCGTGCGCGAAGCGCGCGCCGTTAAACCTGCGGAATCTGTAACTTCATAAGTTACCGTGTATATGCCGGCTGTCCAGATGTCAACAGTATTCGTGATTTTTACCGCGGCCGTCAGATTGGCATTCTTGCAGTCTACCGCGAGATACCCTGATTCTTTATATGCCTGGCCGTATTCGAGCGTCATTTCTGTGAAACCGACCAGCCTGATCGTCGGCGGGTTGCGGGTTTCTTGTGTTGTTTCAGGCGGGGGTGTGGTCTCTTTCGGCGGTTCAACTACGGGTTGTTGCGCCGTAGGAGTTTCCACTTCAGGCAGTTGTGTCACTGGTGGCTGCGCTGGTGTTCCTGCCGCAGCGGGCCCGGAAACAGACTCAGCCGCGAGTTTCAGTGTATTACCTATATTGATAACTCCAAAACCGGTCTCTTGATTATAGCCGCCGCCTAACGTCTTGCACCCTTCTTCAATTATTCTGTATACCTGGTCGTTCGTCAGCTCCGGGTTGATCGCCCAGACAAGCGAAGCAAGCCCGGCAACCTGAGGCGTGGCAAATGATGTGCCTGACAATGTTGTATATCCGCCTGTAGGCGTTATGGTTGAGTAGCTGCTAAGCGCGACAACGTTCATTCCGGGGCCGTAGTTCGATGACGCCAGACGTGTCGACCCGTTTCCGGTCGAACCAACGGCCATGACATTATCGTACCGTGCCGGATAACATACCGAGTTTCTGCTCTCGTTCCCGCTTGCCGCGAAAATAGCGCAGCCGTTGTTGTATGCGTAATTTATAGCGTCCCTCAGCGTTACGCTTTCAGAGGCATACCCAAGGCTCAGGTTAATGATCCGCGCGCCGTTATCAACAGCCCAAATGATCCCCTTCGCCACATTCGAAACAGATATGCTGCCGGTGCCGTCATCTATTTTAACCGGCATGATCGAGGCGTTCCAGTTGATGCCCACGCTGCCAATGCCATTATTTCCGATTGCTCCGATGGTCCCTGCTACGCCTGTGCCATGCCCCTGCTTATCGTTGTTCGGAGATAGCCCCGCAATCGCGGAATAACCATCGAGAAGCGGAGGCATATCAGGATGCGCCGCTACGCCGGAGTCAATGACTGCTATGACCGGCGTGCTGGAACCCATAAGTATGTCCCAGCCTTCCTGCGCGTTGATTGTCGTCAGGGCAAGCGACGCAGCTCTGTAATTCGGGTCGTTTGGTATAAGTTCGGGTACCATTACGTAGTTCGGTTCGACATACTCAATAAATCTGTTGTTTTTAAACCTGTTCAGCACTGCGTTCGGGTCTATTTGAAAATCGTCGACCTTAATAACATATAAGCCAAGACCTTCGACAAAACCGATCTGCAGGACTTTCTCTATTTCTCTTCGGAGCTGCCTTTCCCTGCCGGGAACCTGGGATGGGTCCTTGAATTTTACTATGATCTCGTCGATAATGTAGTTACCTTGTAACTGCTCCGCATTTTCCGCGTCGAAATTCTCATCGTCGTAGATCTCCGATTCGTCGTCATCCTCATCCGGGTCTTTCGGCGGGGGCGATTCTATAGGCGCCAAAGGCACATCCTCTTCATTTTCCAAATCATATATAGTCGACTGGTCTATATAAACCTCCTCGACAGCTTCTGCGTCGTGTCCGACTAATTCATCATCAAAGTATCCGTCAAACTCAACGCCGGCGCCGGTATCAACTTCCGCGTCAACACCGGCATACGCGTCATCCTCACCATCATTACTAATGTTTACGCTATCGCCGCCGGGTTCACCTTCGGCGGCTAATACTATGAAAGCTGATGACAGGGTCATCGCCATCATACACAGACAGAGGAGTATCGCAAATATACGTTTCAAAATTTTCACCAGCTTTCAAAGTCTTTGTGTGGTGCGGCGCACCGGGCTTACCTCGTCCGGCGCGCCGCGTTTTATTTATGCGTTGTTAATCATCCTTACCGATTTCAACATCGGCGCCCTTTGCGGTAAAGTCGAAGTGCACAGTTTCGGTCCCGCCTTCCGCTATGTTCACGATTTCTTCTTTGTCCTCGAACTCGTCGCCTTTAAGCACAACCGTGTATGTACCCGGCTCAAGTTCGGAGAAAGTCTCCAGACCCAGGAATGGATCTACTATTGCGCTAAACCCGTTTGGACCTGTAACCTCCAGCACCAGCGTTCCCTCGTATACACCGGTCTTCGTCACTCTGCTGACTTCATACCAATCACCATATCCGGTGATTACATCGTAGTCGTAGATTCTGATCGGGTTGGCATGCATGTACAGATAGATATTTGCGCTGTCCGCTACAGAAGGATGTCCTACGACACTGTCCCAGTCCTTATCGTAATTGCTGCCATTCTTGTTATTGCTCTGGAAAGCGTCGGCGCCGTAAACTGCCACGGTCGTGTTATTGTTTGCCTTAAAGAAATTCAATGAATGTATGTTTTTCTCATTTGGCAGGAATCCGTCGAATGCGGCAAAACCGTAAGTCCCGGAAGCGTTTCCGTCAAACTCTACTACCAGCTCGCCGTCAACCATGCTGACCCACGCTGTTCCTACTTCATTTAACTTGTTGCCGTTTACCAGTACAAGCTCAATGACGCCGCCTGCTTCAAGAGTCTCTCTATCCAGTGTCGCGTAGCAGAAGTGGTTGCTGCCCGGTACTATCGTTTTATTATCCGGGTTGGTCAAGGTCGTTGAATCGTAACTGTTGACTTTGTAAATCGGATCGTGCGCGTATGTCACTTCGTCATACTCCAAGTCAACGATTGCGGTCACCACAAGCTCGCTGTCACCCTTAAGGCCTCCGCCCGGCTTGTTTACGAATACGACTTCACCGTCGAATACCGGAACGAGCTGCGGCTGGCAATGGTCAAACAGGCCTGCTTCGTTGTGGACCGGGCAAGTCAGATAGACCAGGTCTACTATCTTTGCTTCGCCTACATAGGCCGCTTCCGCCGCTGCAAGAGCAGCAATAACGGCAGCTTTGTCCACTTTCCCGTCTTCTATCGCCGCAAATGCCTCCGATTCAACATCGATGGCGCCAAGCAACGCCCAGATGACTGTCTGCGTGATCGCCCTGTTGTCGTTCAAATCGCCGTATTCATCATAGATGTAGTTGAGGGCGGATATGAAATACTCGTAGGGCTTTCCGTTATCGCCGATCCTCTCGATCGACTTGAAGCTCTTCGGAACCATGTAGCCTTCGCAGTATCCCGTTCCAGGATGGTCGTAGTCTCCCGCGAAGTTTGTGGAGCCGGCGTTCGCGCAGAATGAATCATATGTGTCTGCGCCGTTTGTGATTTGGATACGGAAGATATCACCGCTGTTATTGAGGCCCGGATAGCCAAGCGTGTATCCGCTTCCATAACCGCTGATGATCGTGTAGAGGGAGTCGTAGTTGAACTCGCTGCTGTGCCCGACGACGTAATCTCCATCGCTGTAGAAGTAGAAGAGCAGGTCTTCAGGCTGTTCGAAAATAGCCGAAGCTTTTGCGCCCATTACTTCACTCAGCAGATACCAACCGGATCCGACCTCCGGGGAAAAGGTTATTTTCCCCGAGAAGTCCAGCATTCCGGCGGCGGCAAAATTGCCTTGTGTGCCTTCAATGTCTGACTCGTACAGTATGAAGCTGATGTCGTTAAGGATGTCATTGATGTCGGCGTCGTCAACGTCCGGGCTGTCCAGAAGCCATTCGACGATTTCCGCTTTGAGTTCTCCGTCTTCGACGATTTTAATCAGGCTGAACTCGCCTTCCAGCTTGCCTTTTGGTGTATTGTCGAATGTCACTTCGCCGCCGAACAACGGTATGACCTGTGGTTGATGGACGTCATATCCTGCAAACTCGTTTGTGCTCTTCAGGAACATGACTCCGGTGATAACGTCTTCGCCCGCGGCTGCCCTAGCAGCGTAAGCTGCTTCGCAATTGGCGAGGATATACTCAACCTCATCGTCGAATATGTTGTATGTATCTTCGACGTCGATTGATTCTATTACGTCATCATGGATGATCCGCCATACCAGTATCTGCGCAAGCGCCCTGCTGAAGTATTCCAGAGTTACCGGATCCTGCTCGGGATTGTTCCAGTTGTGCCCGATGCTGCCGAAGTTCTCCAGCCCGTAGTTGGCGTACACATAGTCGAGCGCTGCTATGAGCAATGCTCTTTGCTCCGGCGTTACCGCATAATCCGCGTCGGCGTCATAACCGTCGGCTGCCCAGTTGATACCGGCATTGAACATATACGCGCAGAATGACACATATACGTCGCCATTTGCGTCGGTGACTGTCATCGGCCAGATGTTGTTGCTGTATGTGCTGCCATCTTTTTTATTTGTCGTGTAATCGATCCCGGTCGGGAGATGCGTTGGCACACCGATCGAGAACGGGCCAACAGGGACTATAGCGTCACTGCCGCCTACCACACTTGTGCCGTTGAAGTAGATGAGCATATCCGGGGCTTGCTCAAACAGTTGCGCCGCTTTGCCTGTGAGCACTTCGCGTACAAGATACCAGCCTTCGCCGACTTCCGGCGAGAAAGTTATCATGCTCTGGTCGTCAAGCGTACCTGCTGCCGCGAAATCGCCTTCCGCGCCTGTCTCATCCGATTCGTACAGGATGAAGCTGACGTCGGCAAGGATGTCGTAAATGTCGGCGTCGTTGACGTCCGGGTTGTCCAGAAGCCATGCGACGATATCTAACTTGAGTTCGCCGTCGATCACAGCCTTCTTCAGCCTGAGCTGGCCTTCGAGCTTGCCTTTAGGCGTATTGTCGAAGGTTACTTCACTAAAGATCGGAATGATCTGGGGCTGGCAATTGCGTGTGATTTCCGGGAAATCCGCTGCGGCAAGGAAGAGGACGTCTGTTACCGCTCCGCTGCCTGTGTAGCCCTGCGCGACCGCTGCCATGACTGCCTGCACCGCTTCGTTGATCGGCGCGTATTCGTCACGGAGTTCAGAGCCTGCGTTCAGACCGTTACTGATAGCAGAAACAAGTTCTACATTGTCATAGCTGATCATCCATAGCACTATTTGTGCAATGACCCTGCTGGAGTCTTCCGCAGTAATCGGCCTGTACCAACCGTCGCCATCGGGGATCGTCCTTTCATTGTTGCCTTCCTGCCAGCCGTCGAGGCTGCCATAGGTATCAACAATGTAGTTGAAAGCTGAAATGATTTCCGCCTTTTTCTCCGCTCCGAAGTAGAAGTCCTTGACCTCGTACTCGAAGTCGTTCTTGCCGTAGCTCAAGCAACTCAGCCATGCGCAGAACGAAACGTAGTCTTTGAATCCTTCGTCTGTGAGTACTCTAGCGTAGCTCCTGTACACCGCGTTAGGATTCCCTTCGTTGTTTCTAAGAGTCCATGTGTCTGATCCGTCATTGAATATAGTCTCAAGAAGGACGCTGCCATGGAAGCCGAACAGATCGTCATTTACCTTGTATTTAGCATTGACGTCGAACGCTTCACTGTCACTGCTTCCGCCGACTATGCTCTCACCGTTGAAGTAGATCAGCATATCCGGGGCTTGTTCAAAGATAGCCGCGGCCTTGCCTGTGAGCACTTCGCGCACGATGTACCAGCCTTCGCCGACTTCCGGTGAGAATGTGATCATACTCTGGAGATCCAACGTTCCGGCTGCCGCAAAGCTGCCAACCGCGCCTGTCTCATCCGATTCGTACAGGAAGAAGCTGATGTCGGCAAGGATGTCATTGATGTCGGCGTCGTTGACGTCCGGGTTATCCAGCAGCCACGCGACGATGTCTAACTTGAGTTCGCCGTCGATAACAGACTTCTTCAGTTTGAGCTGGCCTTCGAGTCCGCCGTCGTATGTGTTTGTTACTACAAACCCATCAATAGCGTTTCCTGAATAGCTCTCGGCGTAGCCTTCGGGTATTTCAGTCTCAACTACTCTGTATGTGAGCAGGTCTCCAAAAACACCGTATTTGTCTACCGTGAATGTCCAGGTTGTTACCCATTCACCGTCTTCGTACAGTTGCATTGATACTTCTGTGAAATATCCGTCGAAGTCATCGATCACACCAATATATTCCGCAAACGCAGGATCAAAGGATTGAAGTTCGATGACGCCGTCTTTACGTGTGCCGGCGCTGTCGTCGACCCAGAGTTTTGTTATTGTGATTTTGAATACATCCAGTGTGTTGATGAACAGGTTGCCTTCTTGCGTCGTCGTGTAGTTTGCTACCGCATCCTCTGTCACGGTGTATGCGTAAGGCTCGAAGTCTTCGTCATACATATCGAGGTCTGCGAATGTGTAATCCGCCCACGGTGATCCCATTGTATAGTCGTCGATCTCTACGCCATTCTGCAGCAACCTGAAGGTGATGCTCGTCGGACGCAGTTCGTTCACGTCTTCGCTGTCGTCCCATCTCTTGCTCACTGTTACTGAAGTCGTATCCTGATCCAGTGTGTTGATGAACAGGTCGCCTTCTTTTACTGACGTGTAGTTGACTATCGCTTCCTCTGTCACGGTGTATGCGTAAGGCTCGAAGTTCCCGTCATACATGTCGAGGTCTGCGAATGTGTAATCCGCCCACGGCGATTCCATTGTGTATTCGTCGATC
>Ga0082212_10012878_pt1 | contig 10510 bp, 8 predicted proteins | sample TergutNt197P3_FD_71548 | JGI IMG/M metagenome (GOLD analysis project Ga0082212, IMG submission 71548) | Neocapritermes taracua P3 segment gut microbial communities from Petit-Saut dam, French Guiana - Nt197 P3 | ecosystem: Host-associated > Arthropoda: Insects > Digestive system > Gut ...
CGGATTTCAGATAATCAACAATGCCCGCGGCAAGAGGCGCTTCAGGGCCGACCAGCACATAATCCACGCATTCCCCGCGCGCCAGTTCCGCAATCGCCCCGAAATCATCCATGCTTATCGCGGAGCAGCGGGCTATGCCGGCCATGCCGCCGTTTCCGGGAACGCAAATTACGTCTGTTACCTTCGGGCTTTGGCGTAATTTCCAGGCCATCGCATGTTCACGTCCGCCTGAACCAATAATAAGTATTTTCATATTTCTCCATTAAACTTTTTCCAAATCAAGCGCCTGACATGGGAGCGCAGGCGTCCTCGCCGGCGTGTAATAAAAGGCGCGCGACGAAAGCCGCGCATTCCCAATGTAGGGGCGCAATAAATCGCGCCCTTTATTCTTTTACACGCAGGCGAGGACACCTGCGCTCCCATGTCATATCAAGATTTGGCAATCATATCAAAATCAAGCGATTTTAAATACGCCTTGAACGCCGGACCAAGCTCTTCGTTTTTAAGCGCGAATTCAACCGTCGCCTGAAGGAAGCCAAGTTTGTCGCCGGCGTCATACCGTTTGCCTTTGAATTTATACGCGAGAATTCTTTCGCGGCTCAAAAGACGGCGCAATCCGTCGGTCAGTTGAATTTCTCCACCGCTTCCCTTTCCTGTCTCTTCCAAAGCCTCAAAAATACCGGGCGTCAGGATGTATCGCCCAATAATCGCGAGATTTGACGGAGCGGTTCCTTTTGCCGGTTTTTCCACCATGTCCTCGATTTCAAAAATCCTTCCGTCGCCGTCCGGCAGCGGCGTTCCTTTTATAACGCCGTACCGGCCGGTTTCATCTTCCGGCACCTCCATCAGCGCCACGACGCTCGCCCGATATTTTTCGCATATATCCATCATTTGCCGTATACATGGAACCTCGCCGGTAATCACGTCGTCGCCGAGCAGAACGGCGAAGGGTTCGTCATTAACCAGGTCGCGAGCCATGGAAACCGCGTGCCCGAGTCCCAGCGCCTCCTTTTGGCGGATATATGCTATATGCGCCAGTTCCGAAACGGTGCGCACACGTCCGAGCAGATCGGACTTGCCGCGTTCCTCAAGCGTTTTTTCCAGTTCATATGAGACGTCGAAATGGTCTTCTATCGCGTTTTTTCCCCGGCCGGTAATGATAACCAGGGATTCAATTCCGGAATTTATCGCTTCTTCTATTGCGTATTGAATGATCGGCTTGTCCACCAGGGGCAGCATTTCCTTGGGCTGCGCTTTTGTGGCCGGTAAAAACCGGGTGCCAAGCCCGGCGGCAGGAAATATCGCGCGCTTTATTTTCATCATAGGCCGGTTCCTTTAAAGAGAAAAAATCATTGAAACAATGGTATCCCGCAAAGTCAATGATAATGATAAGATAATTGTTTCAATATTATTGGAATATTTTATGTTGTCCATCCAAAGGCGGCAGGATTAGCGGAGAATTGTATGCTTGATAAAAATTTGGTTCGGGAAAAGCTGGATTTTGTAAGGGAGAGGCTTTCCACCAGAGGCGGGGAATACCCTCTGGATGAACTCATGACCGTCGATGCCGAACGAAGGGACGTCCTGCTCCGTATAGAAGTGCTGCGCCACAGGCGCAACGAAGCCTCCGAAGCCATAGGAAAATTAAAAAAAGAAGGCGACGACACGACATTTCAGCAGGCCCGCGTCAAAACGATTTCCGGTGAAATCAAATCGCTTGAGGAAACTGTGCACGAAACGGAAACCCGTCTTGACGCAATCATGCACGGCATACCGAATTTGCCCCACGCTTCCGTTCCTGTGGGCCATGATGCAGCGGGAAACGTCGAAGTGCGCCGCAGCGGAACGCCGCCGGCATTCGGCTTCAAGCCGCTTGATCATGTGGATGTGGCGACAAAGCTCGGCGTGCTGGATTTGGAACAGGCTGTAAAAATTACCGGCGCGCGCTTCTCGCTTCTTCGCGGCGCCGGCGCTCTCATGGAAAGAGCGCTTATAAATTTCATGCTTGACCTGCACACCAGGGAGCATGGCTATCAGGAAGTGGTTCCTCCTTTCATGGCGAATTCCACAAGTCTTTTCGGTACGGGAAACCTTCCAAAATTCGCCAATGACCTATTTAAAGTCGAGCATACCGACTACTACCTTATTCCAACGGCCGAAGTGCCCGTAACGAATATCTTTCAGGGCAAGGTGCTGGAATTTTCAGAACTGCCGCAAAAATTCGTCGCCTACACGCCATGTTTCCGGAGCGAAGCCGGGTCATACGGCAAGGATGTACGCGGCCTCATCCGCCAGCACCAGTTCAACAAGGTCGAGCTGGTTAAATTCGCGGATCCCGCCAATTCGTATGATGAACTGGAATCCCTGACGCGCAACGCCGAAGAGGTATTGCGGAGGCTCGGCCTTCATTACCGCGTTATGGCGCTCTGTACCGGCGACATGGGCTTTTCGAGCGCCAAAACTTATGACCTGGAAGTATGGCTGCCGAGCCAGAACTGTTTCCGGGAGATTTCGTCATGCAGCAATTTTGAGGCGTTCCAGGCGCGCCGCGCCAACATCCGCTGCAAAACCGAAGACGGCAAGCGCCATTACGTTCACACGCTGAATGGGTCAGGCATAGCCATAGGCCGCGCATGGCTGGCCATTATTGAAAACTACCAGCAGGCTGACGGTTCGGTTATCGTACCCGAAGTACTGCGCCCCTACATGGGCGGGCTTGATGTGATACGGGGGCGCACGACATAAAAGTTCCAGCCATGGGAGCGCTGGCGTCCTCGCCGGTCGTGTAATAAATAAAATGGGGCGCAATAAATCGCGCCGCTACATTTGAAGCGCGCCATTGGCGCGCCCCATTCTACCAATGACGACTATTTTGAAAGCATGGTATTGCTAGCAATTCTTTCCAAGTCAATTGAATGGGAATATGAAAAAGAATGGCGCTTAGTTGACGCTATCGAAAAATCGAGTGATAAAGGATGTCCGCAACCAACTCCATATTTGAAACACATTTATTTTGGAGCTTGAACAGATGAATCTAGCAATGATTATATGAAGGTGATTGAAGTTGCAAATAGAAACAATATCCCTATCAGTAAAATGGAAAGAAAAGATGATAGTTATTTGCTAAATATAAAGCCTATAGGTACGTAATTACGTGAGGGGATGATTATTATATGAAGCTAATGAACCCGGAGCAGACGCTGTTTGACGAAATCTCCACGCTGATTGAGCAGAGCCGCCGTGCCATATACGCACAGGCCAGCGGTACAACCGCAGTGCTGTTTTGGAAAATAGGCCAGTGTGTCAACAGTGAAATTTTGAAAAACAAGCGCGCTGGGTACGGCGGGCAAATTGTCGTTACGCTGTCACGACAATTAACAGAAAAGTATGGTCGGAGCTTTAGAAGAGAAAAATCTGCGCCGAATGATTCAATTCGCCGAGCAATTTGCCGATGAAAAAATTGTCGCTTCACTGTCACGACAATTGAGCTGGTCGCACTTCCTCGCGCTGATCCCGTTAAAATCCGCTGAAGCAAAGATGTTCTACGCGCGCGAATCGATGAACGGCAGTCTTGGCGTGAGAGAGTTGCGACGTTTAATTTCACGGAAAGCATTTGAGCGGAAAGAAATCGCCGATACACAAATTACGCCGGATTCGCCACTTCCAATCGGCGCGTTCAAAGACCCGTACCTGTTTGACATTCTCGGCTTGAAAGATGAGTATTTTGAAGCCGATTTGGAAGCCGCGATTTTGAGGGAACTGGAAAAGTTTATTCTCGAATTCGGCAAGGGGTTCGCTTTTGTTGAACGGCAGAAGCGTATGATTATCGACGGCGACGACTATCATCTCGACCTTCTTTTCTACAATAGATATTTGAAGCGTTTGGTGGCGGTCGAATTAAAGCAGGGAAAATTTCAAGCCGAATACACCGGTCAAATGAAACTCTATCTCGGTTGGCTTGACAAATACGAACGTCAGGATGGCGAGAATGCTCCAGTCGGGCTTATTCTCTGCGCTGAGAGCAGTCGCGAGCAGATAGAACTATTGAAGCTGGACAGGGATGGCATTATGGTTGCGGAATACTGGACGGCGCTGCCTCCAAAGAAAGAGTTTGAAACAAAAATTCGCGCGTTGTTAGTCGAGGCGCAAGAGCGTCTGGAACAGCGAAAGCTATTACTTCCGGGCTAAAATAGTAACTTTTATAATCGTCGTTTTATTTGCCGTTTCGCCAGTTTTCTCCCTTTTTCATTTCGACCGTCCGTGCAATTTTTTGTACTGCGGTATCCCAATAGTCAACCCGAACCGCTACTCAAAAAAGGAGATTAGAATAACTGGCATGTCGGACAGTCTAAGAGGACGCCTGAAATCCAGCCGCCGACAACGTAAATGTGAATCACGTGAATGTGTCGCCTCAAACTTTACAGAATCAATTCAGAAACAGTATTTCCCTTGTGGAAAGCCCTTTGCTAAAATGCTCTCGGATTCCATATGTCGGCGGCGCTCTACTGAACCGCCTGTTTTGGCGGTAAACAACGCGCCGCCTACACCGGCGTAATGATACGCCGACAAGGTACGCCAAATTTTGCGAATCCAAATATGCTCAACGGTGTTTAATTCGGAGCATATTTATTGTGGTAAATTATGTAGGGTAAACTTAAACAAATCCCCGTAAATTGTTGATTCTATTCATTTGGACGTTGTAACTTTTATGGCGCGCGCCCGGAACAGGAGACTGATTTTGACAAGCGGCAACCAGATTCGAGAAACCTTTCTTAAATATTTTGAAAAAAACGGCCACAGGATTGTCCCAAGCGCCTCGCTGATTCCCTTTAACGACCCCACGCTCCTTTTCAGCAACGCGGGAATGAACCAGTTCAAGGACATCTTTCTCGGCAACGAAACGCGTCCATACAAACGCGCCGCGACAAGCCAGAAATGTATGCGCGTCAGCGGAAAGCACAACGATTTCAGGGATGTCGGCCATTCGCTGCGTCATCATACGTTCTTTGAAATGCTCGGCAATTTCTCTTTCGGCGATTATTTCAAAAAAGACGCCATCCATTTCGGCTGGGAACTGCTGACTAAACATTTCGGACTCGACCCTGCGCGGCTTTGGGTAACGGTTTTCCGCGAAGACGACGAAGCCTGGGATATCTGGCATAAGCAGGAAAACATTCCGGCGGAAAAAATCATGCGCCTTGACGAGGCGGACAATTTCTGGGCGATGGGCGACACCGGCCCCTGCGGCCCCTGCTCTGAAATGCACTATGATTTCGGAAAAAGCCCGCTGCCTGACCACGGCGACTGCGATCTTACCTGCTCATGCGGCCGATGGGTGGAAGTCTGGAATCTGGTTTTCATGCAGTACAACCGCGACGCCTCCGGCGAAACAAAGCCGCTTCCATCGCCTTCCATCGACACAGGAATGGGGTTTGAGCGTATCACGACGATTTTGCAGGGGAAAACCTCAAACTACGACACGGATCTTTTCCAACCGCTGCTGATGGAGATTTCCGGCATGTGCGGCAATAAATACGGCGCGAATCAAAACGACGACGTTTCAATGCGCATTATCGCCGACCACACGCGCGCCGCGGCGTTCGTCGTCGGCGACGGCCAGTACCCTGGCAACGACAAGCGCGGATACGTCATTCGCAAGATTTTGCGCCGCGCGATGGTTCACGGCAAACGGCTCGGAATTGACGAACCATTCATCCATAAACTGACCGGAAAAGTCGTCGAACAAATGGGCGGCGCGTATCCTGAGCTTGTCACGGGGCGCGAAACCATTGCCCGCGTCATCCGGCAGGAAGAGGAATCGTTTGCCAGGACGCTCGGCGAAGGGCTGAAGGATTTCAACGAACGAGCCGGAAAAATAAAAGCCGCGGGCGAACGGACTCTGCCGGGCGACGCGGCGTTTTTCCTTTTTGACACGCGCGGTCTGCCGCTTGAAATCATTGAGGACCTGGCGCAGGAAAACGGCCTGGTTGTTGACACGGAAGGCTTCAATAAAGCCTTTGAAAGCCAGCGCGAGCGATCGCGCCAGGATTACCATTCCGGAAAAGTTCATGAACACGCGGTTGAAGCTCTGTTTGATGGAAAGACGCTCTTTACCGGCTATGAAACATCGGGAACGGAAGAAGGAACCATCCGCGCGATCCTGAAAAACGGCGAACGCGCCGACGCGCTAACGGCCGGAGAAACCGGGGAAATCGCGCTTGCTGAAACGCCGTTTTACGCCGAATCCGGCGGGCAGGCGGGAGACTCAGGCCGTATTGAAAAGGACGGCGCATGCGCCAGGGTTATAAATACTCTCTATCATGGAACCGCCATCATCCACTCCGTTGAAGTTGAATCAGGGGCGTTTTCCGCGGGCGATGCCATAACCGCAATCGTCGATATGGAAAGACGCCGCCGTACAATGCGCAACCATACGGCAACGCACCTTTTGCAGGCGGCGCTGCGTGAAACGCTCGGAACTCACGTCAAACAGGCCGGTTCGGCGGTATCGCCGGAACGTCTCCGCTTCGACTTCACCCATTATGCCGCGCTCAGTCCGGAGGAAATACAAAAGACCGAGGATATCGTCAACGGCCAGATATGGCTGAACGCCAAGGTTGACACTACGGTCATGAATCTCGACGAAGCAATGCAGTCCGGCGCGACGGCGCTTTTCGGTGAAAAATATCAGGAAAATGTCCGCGTCGTTACCATCGCCGGGTTCAGCAGGGAACTTTGCGGCGGCACGCACGCCCCCGCGACCGGCTCCATCGGCCTTTTCAGGATCGTCGGCGAAAACGGCATTTCCGCCGGCATCAGGAGAATTGAGGCAATAACCGGCGAAGCTTCACTTGACAGATTCCGCTTGGCAGAAGGCATCCTTGATGAAATTCAGCAGGAGTATAAAGTCGCGCGGCCGGAAGTCATGGCATTTATCGAAAAACTTCAAAAGCAAACGCGCGACCTGGAGCGTCAGGCGCTGGATCTTAAAGCGCAGTCCGCCCGCGCCGGCCTTGGCGATATGCTTGCCCGCGTCAGGGAAATCGGCGGGGTAAAAGTTCTCGCGGCGGCGGTTCCTGAAATGGATCGTTCCGGACTCAGGAATCTGGCGGACGAACTCAAGCAGAAAATCGGCAACGGCGTTATTGTTCTCGGTTCGCCGCAGGAGGAAGGCAAGGCCGCGCTGGTCGTAATGGTTACGCCTGACGTATGTAAAAAAGCTCCGGCGGGACAAATCATAAAGCAGATCGCGCCGATTGTCGGCGGCGGCGGCGGCGGCAAGCCCGAGCTGGCTGAAGCCGGCGGCAAGGACGCCTCGCGCCTTTCCGAAGCCATTGATCAAAGCTACGCAATTATTGAAAAATTATTAATCTGATCCTCTTATCCGTTTTTGGGGCATAATAAGATAATGGAGATAGAATGATACATGCTGTCATTGAATATGCCAGTTCAGCATTTAAGCATGGTATCAGCGAAACAGATATCCAACATGCTATTCTGCATCCGGTTTATGATGAAATTCAGGATTCAGGCGACGACAAACATCTGTTATTGGGATTTGACCGCAGTATGAATTTGTTGGAAATTGCATATCACATAATAAATGAGCAAACGTTTAAGGTATTCCATGCCATGAAATGCCGTAATTCCTATTATGAGCTGCTTAGGAGGTAACAATGCACGATATAACCGAAGAAGAATATGACGCTCTTGACGAATTGTGGACAAATAACCCGCCAAAGGTATCCGGCGATGGGAAGAGCGGTTTTTTTATGAAGTACAAAAACGAAATCGTCGTTTTGGACAATGTTTCCGCTACATGGTTACGGCTTAAATCCGAAACCACTCATAGGTCAATCTCGGAAATCATAGGCGAAATGGTACGGGAAAAAATCGCCGCTTCCGTGTAAGCAAACATTAACTCATCCGCATAAGGATAACGAATCAGGCGATAAGCTTATTGAGCGTATACTCGATAATTCCTTCCGCGCCGGCGCGTTTTAATTCGGGAATAATGCGTTTCACGATTTTTTCCTCCACCACGACCTCAAGCGCTATCCAGCCTGACAGTGTCAGTTGGCTGACGGTGGGGCGTTTCAGCGAAGGCAGGATTTCCATAACTTTTTGCAGGTTTTTTTCCTGAAGATTCATCTTAAGGCCGACCATGCCTTCGGCCGCCAGCGCGCCTTTAAGCAAAATGGCGATATTTTCAATTTTCTCGCGCTTCCATGGATCGTCCCACGCGTTTTTGTTCGCGATAAAACGGGTGGTCGACGCCAGCAGATCTTCAACGATACGGAGCCGGTTTGCGCGCAGTGAACGGCCGGTTTCGGTCAGTTCGACAATCGCGTCCACTAAAATACCCGCTTTGGCTTCAGTCGCGCCCCAGGAATACTCCACACGGGCTTTTACCTTGTTCTTCGCCAGATATTTTTTTACGTAGTTGACAAGCTCGGTGGCGACGGTTTTTCCTTCAAGGTCCTTTACGGAATTGATCTTTGATTCTTCCGGTACGGCAAGAACCCAGCGCACCGGCTTGAATCCCGATTTCCCATAGATCAGTTCGCAGATTTCCTTTACGCGCGCTCCGGTTTCCAGAATCCAGTCCTGCCCGGTTATTCCCGCGTCAAAAAGACCGTCCTCGACATACTTTCCCATTTCCTGCGAGCGTATAAACATGATTTCGATTTCGTCATCGTCGCAATAAGGAAAATATGACCGGTCGCTGGCTGAAACACGTATGCCCGCCTTGCGGAAAAGATCAAGAGTGGCTTCCTGCAGACTTCCTTTGGGCAATCCCAGTTTTAAAATATTTTTCGCTTTAGACATGATTCTCCTTAATTCTGGTGCATTTCGTCTTCATAAACGCGGTAAGCGTTCTTGCCGTCGCGCTTGGCGTGATACATGGCGATGTCCGCGTATTTGATCAAAACATGGTAATTGTCTGAATGTACAGGATAGAGCGCGATGCCGATGCTCAATCCCACATGGTATTTTTCTATATAGCGATCCAGTGTTTGCGAAGAAAAATTATCCAGCAACTTCCGCGCGATTATGCCTGCTTCGGCTTCAGTCCCGACACCGTGAAAAACCTGCAAAAATTCATCGCCCCCGATACGCGCGGAAACGTTTAAAAAGCCGGCCGTGGGACGGAACGCCTTCGAATTTTCATGCACACTGTCAAGATACGCGGCGATGTGGCGCAAAAGCGCGTCTCCCGCGTCGTGGCCGGCATGGTCGTTGACGCTTTTGAAATTGTCCAGATCAATAAGCAGAAGCGCGAAAGGGTCTTTTGTCCTGCCGCCTCCGGAGGAGATATTTTTAAGATAATTCATTAAATAACGTCTGTTTGGAAGGCCGGTAACGGTATCGAAATTCGCCATCTGAAACAGATCGTTCTGCACGGTTTGAAGTCTGTGCAGCAATATTGAAGTCAGAATCAGCACCATCAGCATTGTGCCGCTGATGGCAGCCAGCAGAAACCTGATATTTCTACGCGACGCCTCGTTGCTTTGCGCCCACAGCGTGTTATCTATGTCGGTACAGACAATGCCTACTACCCTGCCTTGTTTGCGGATTGGAACCGCGCCGGTATGGTAATTGCCCCATTCGTCGCTCATATTCATGTCAAAAGACTGTTTGCCAAGAAAAGCCTGCTCATGAACCGCCTCAAGCTCATATGGCCCCGCGTCTTCCATAATAGATTCGTCTTCATAGTCCGTATCGAAAACGAAATAGTAGTTCCCGTCGTCGAGCTGCTTGAGAGCGTAAACATATTTTGCCTTGGCGTTGCTCTGGATATTCCGCAATATGGCCAAAGTCTTGTTGTAGGCTTCTTCGTCATTCCGGATGTCTTCAATGCTGTTATAGGATTCAAACGCTTCCACATTGATAACTTCCAGGGCGCTCATTGAAGTGAAAATCAAGTGTGATTCAATACTGGAATCCAGCAGCGAGCGCAGTTCATCCGAGTTTTTCTGCGTCAGGTATAAGACAATCCCAAGTATGACAATGGAAAATCCTATGACGAGCAGAAGTCCGAAGCTTTGCAGCTTGTTTTTTTTTGAATGTTCAGCAAAGCTATGGCCGTTTCCCGGCGCGAGTGACGACATTTCCATAACAAAATTAAAATACTCAGATTCCCAGTTGCGTGGTCCACTGAACTGCGTCCATATAGGCGTCCGCAAGCTTGCTTTCCGGAAACGATAACGCATCGGCCTGCGCGGCGGCGGCATCAAAATCGCCCTGTTCATACAGTTCTATAAGATGCAGCAGTTCGTAGTCTTTGCCTGAGCGCGAAATGAGCGGACCGGATACGGATTCTTCAACCTGGATCTGCGCGAAAACTTCCGTCATAGGCATTTCCATTATCGCGTCCATCAAAGAAAACATGCCCAGCAGATAAAAAGTTTCCGCCCGGTTCAAATTTCCGGTAAACATCGCGACCAGTTCCAGAAATCTCGCCCGGATAAGCGACATGCGCGTAAGTTCGGGGGTTTTATCCTGGTTT